>Ga0180007_10007206_pt1 | contig 10580 bp, 15 predicted proteins | sample MM_PC_MetaG_FD_121122 | JGI IMG/M metagenome (GOLD analysis project Ga0180007, IMG submission 121122) | Groundwater microbial communities from the Aspo Hard Rock Laboratory (HRL) deep subsurface site, Sweden - MM_PC_MetaG | ecosystem: Environmental > Aquatic > Deep subsurface > Groundwater...
AATTTATCTGTTTGGGACGGTGAGTATGGGTTGCCGGAACCAGACGAAGAAGCGGATGACGGCGATTATGAGCGCATAGAATCAGAGCTTTTTTATTATGACATTGAAAAGCAATATGATAAAGCGAAAGATCAGGGCATGTTTGAAGTTTTAAAAATTCTGGAGTTAGATGAGAAACACTCTGACAATAACCTGGTATTAGCGGTCAATTATTTTAATGAGAGGGGTGGTTTTATCGAAGAAGATGCCCCCACTCGGTTTCTAAACAGATATGAGCAACGGATGGTTCGTAAGGATGGGAAATTCAGGCCAAAACTGTATGCAATGCTTTTGTCGATGAAATTTGCAGCAGCTTTGAAAGAAAAAACAGCATTTATCAAGCATTCGAATAAATTTTCTTTTTAGAAGCGGGTGTTTGATCCCACAAGATTCAATATTTAAAGGATTCGTGAAGTGACTCAAAAGAAGCTGATAGAAATCATCAAACGAATATTAAAGACCGACGCGGACATAGATTTCCTTTTGAAATTAACAGAATCTGAACTTGAAACATTGGTTGCGATTATCAGAGACCGGATCGGTTTGGATGGTTCCACGGGGGCATAGCTCGCAATACATGGAGGAACTTATCCCTTTCAGGTTTCCACGAAATGACCGAAGAACTTTTAATAAAAAAATGTCTTCAAACCGGGTTATGGCACCAAATCGAACCCTAAAAATTATTTTTATTGGATTATGTTTGATCAATATTGCTTTGGCAAATCAAACAACCAATAAGTCTATCCAGTCATTTAACCAAGCGAAAAAGATACTCCAAAATCAAATATACCCGGATCATCGAAGGACCTTTTATTGTGATTGCCCCTATACGGGAAAGAACGCCATTATTTCATCTGATAAATACACCCCTAAAAAGAATAACAAGCGCGCAAACCGGGTTGAATGGGATCGCCTGCGCATGCGTTTGGACAATCGTTCGCCGAGTGGCGTGATGGGCATCCGGATTGTATGGATAAAAAAGGAAAGCCGTTTAAAGGCCGCAACTGTGCAAGAAAGGCGTCATTGGAATTTCGGTATATGGAATCGGATATGTATAACCTGGTTCCTACTGTGGGAGAAATAAACGGTCTTAGATCAAATTACAGTTATGCAATGATCCCAGGAGAAAAGCGTGAATTCGGGAACTGTGATATGGAAATTGAAAACAACAAAGCAGAACCCAGACCTGAGATAAGGGGGGATATTGCAAGAACCTATTTTTATATGGACTGGGCGTATCCGGGTCATGGTATCATTTCGAAAAAGAACCGGAACCTGTTTGACGCATGGGACAAGGAAGATCCTGTTGATGCCTGGGAATGTGAGCGGTGTAAGCGGATCGAGAAGATTCAGGGGAATGAGAATCCGTTTGTGAAGAAAGCGTGCGTGAAAGCTGGCTTGTAAGATCCTTTACTTCAGATAGTATAGGTATCGAATGTTTTAGGACCTGGCGATACCATCATATTTCAGTGTCTGAGGGGCATAATCGGTTTTCTGGCAAAGCCAAAGAAGATTTTTCTTACTTAATCAATGAAAAATTCGTGATTTTTTTCGAATCAGGCAGTAGAGATAATCGTAACAAAAAAAGAGTGATTTTTGTTGGAAATGAAACGCGTTTTGGAAAGAATTCAAAACCAAAGAAGTTCCCTGTCTATTTGAGGTCAAGAGCCAAAAGAACGGGATAACAATGAACCCAAGAGGAGGTTTTTTTCATGTCTGCTGAATTGAAACGACAGATAAAATCAGTGGTAAAGGATATCAAGGCATTGGATATCAAATTGGCAAAGTTGATGAAAGAGGTGGAAGGTTCCGGGAAATCAGCTCCTTCGAAGAAAGCCAGCGCTAAAAAAGTCGCAAAAAAGGCTGCCCCCAAAAAAGCGGTTGTGAGTAAAGCTGCCCCTTTGAAGAAAAAAGCTTCTAAAAAAACCGCAAAGAAGGCCAGGCCGAAAAAAGTTGCTGTGAAGAAGGCCGCTCCTTCGAAAAAAGCCGTTTCTAAAAAAGCCCCAAAGAAGCGCGCCTCCAAAAAAGTGGTGATCCCGGAAACCGCAACGGAAAAATCAATTGTAGAAGAAATCTCTACGGATGAAGGTGTTACCCAGGAAACGCCTGTGAAAAACGGGGATGATACCCAAACCGATTGATTAGGAAAATGGGTTTTAGGGATGGCATCGCTCAGCTGGGTACCGTCCAAGCCCTATTTGAATGTGCTGTGCGTGAAAATCCATGCGAATTGCCGGATAAGGAGAGGGGAAGAGTCAATGGATGATAAAAAAATAAAGATTGAAGTGGAACTGACCGGCCAGGAAGCAGAAGCCCTTTGTGATTTTTGTGATCATATCACGTTTAATATTTACCAGGAATTGACGGGCAATGACACAGAAGCGCGTCGAGTAAGGGAGGCCTTGGCGAAAATAGTCAATACATTAAGCGATTGATTTTTTAAATATGCTTTTTCGATTGGGTAACCCCAACGAAAGCGGGGAAGGGGAACACGGTGGGGTCCCATCACGAATAGTCATGGCAAATGATTCAGGAATAGGGGGGCCTTTTTTTCAAGTGGCCGGGGAAACTCAGGGAAATGCCCTCTATATTTATTTTGTATTGACAAAATAAATCTCTTGTGATTATTTTATAGAAAATAAGAAAAGAATCCACAAAAACAGGAGCCGCTAATGAACAATGTTATGGAATATAAAAACTATAAAGGCGTCGTCATATATAACCCGAAAAAACGGATTTTTTCCGGCCATATTCTCGACATAGGCGAACGGATTCACTTCGAGGGGATTTCGGTTGATGAACTGGAAAAGAATTTTCAAAATGCCGTGGATATTTGTGAAAAAACCGGAAAAAAGAAGGTCTTGCCTCCATATACCAACGGGGATGCATCCATTGAAGAATTGCAACCCGTTTATGATGAGTTTGAAAAACGAATTATAGGCGGCATCAATAGGGCTTTAGGCGATAATGCCGCCGATGAACTGAAACACTTTTTTTATTTACGGGAGCATTATTATTCAGACGATTTTCCCAATTTTCCGAGATTGTTTTTTCACCAAATTCTAGACTGTTTATCCATGATTCATGCAGAAATCGAGGAAAATGAAAATCCGGAAGAAAATATGGACAAAATAACGGACTTGATTTCTATAGATTTAGAGCTGAATTGTTTATACGATTATTTCAAAGTTTCAGATGAATAATTTATTTAGTATTTACAAAATAAATTCAATATACACACCCAGGAATGATGACTGAAAAAAAACGAAACGTCGGGCGGCCCAAAGGGAGCAAGTCCCCGCGCTTGAAGCTCAAACCGGAAAACGAAAAGAAGGGTGTCAAGCGGCAGTTCCGGTTTACCGAGGCGGAGCTTTCTGAAATTCAGGAGGCTGCCCAGAATTTCGGATTAACGGTCAGTGAATTTTTCAGGCGTGCAGCCCTGGAAAAAGCGGGTTCCATCGTGCTTTATGAACCGCCAGAGAACCGTATCGTGTTATCACCGGCAGGATTTTTTTTAAAGCAGTTGCAGTTTTTAAGAAAAATCATGGGCGAGGGGGATGACATGATCTTCCAGACCGCCATTTCTGACCTCTATCGATTCCGGTTTGAAACCTATATTCACCAAAGGGTCGAGGATCTCCGGAGCATAGGCGATTTTATCGAACAGCGGGTTATCTTGAAAGAGGTGCTCACGCATCTTTATGCCGACCAGGGGGATATAAAGGCGGTTAAAAACAATCTGAACTATTTAGACGTGCCACCCCATGGCCAATCCTGGAAGATGGCCGACGTCCGGAAGACATTCAAGGATTTGGGGATTACCGCCGAATAGTCGTTACGTGCATCGGTCCCCAACGTCTGATAAGGGGACATTACGTTAACTTTTAGTTGAATTCCGGAATGAAAATGGTCGCCACGTCGGACAAAATCGCCTGCTTTCGCCAACCGCCAGAAACCGGCCCTAATCGCCCGTAACCGGGTGTGATTCTGTCTATTAAAAAAGCACCAAAATTAACAAGTCGACGTGTTAATTTGTTAATTGTCACGAAAAAGAGTCGAAATGAAAATGTGCTGGGAAACCATATTTTTTAACCAGTTGATATATCATAATTAAATTTTTTATTTATTTTTTTGAAACAATATGCTTTTGTAACATTAATAGAAAGAAAATCGGAAAAATGTCGGCTTTTGGACAAAAAAGAGCCGACTTGTTAATATCTAATGTTATTTTTAAGGAAAAGTAGTCATGGTAGATAAAATAGAATCTGGTGAAATTACATTTAATACTTTTTGCTACATGTACACGGGCGCTAAACAAATGTTTAAACAGGCTAATGAATGTGAGCAGGGGAAATTGTATTATATAATTAGCAGCATTACATATTGCGCATTTACATTGGAAGCATATTTTAATCATTTAGGTAATGAAAGAAATTCAGAATGGCATGCAATCGAACGGAAGATTTCAAAATTAGAGAAGTTCAAATTATTTTGCAACAGGTTAGGAATAGAATTTGACTTATCCAAGAGGCCATATAAAACAATGGTTGATGTATTTTCATACAGAGACATGATGGCTCATGGTAAAACGACTACAGATGTAATTCATGAAAGCGTTGAAGGTGATGTCGATGATCTCAATTCTTTTGCAGTAGGACCTGATTGGTTCTTATATTCAACTATTGAAAATGCGGAAGTTGCCATTTCTGATACAAAAAATATTATTACGGAGTTGCATAAAGCTGCCGGATTTACAATTGATCCATTTTTAGTAGCGAGTAGTGGAATTTATAGTATTAACACTCAACAAAAATAACAAACCATTGGTGACCGACGCCCGTACGCTCGCGCCCCTCGCAAGATGAGTCGTAAGGGTAGATGACCAATATTGCGCGGCACAATGGTGCCGTTAGGTTTTGCGAGATTCTGTAGTCTTGATGGAAAAAATAAAAAAATATTTATATATCATTTTGATCCTATTCGGTTCCATAATGATCGAAATTAATGTCAATGCTGAAGAAAATAAATTTTTTCAAGATAATAAATTATTGAAGGGAACTGGTATTTTTATTTTGCTCGAAGGATTGGCTGCTATAAATTCAGGGATGGCTGCCGCTGCACCACCAGTGTATGGTACTGTCGGCTTAATTCTAACGCCATTAGGAGCGACTGGTAGAAGTTTTGCTACCGACCTTACTGGAATGTCGCTCTTTGCGAGTATCTGCACCTATAACTTAATTGTTCCTTCCAAACAAGATCTTACGAAAAAGGAAATTTTTACACATAATATGGTCGCGTGGCATATATTTTTCCTTGGTGTTGGTACAGCTGAATTGTTGATAGGCAATAAATCATCTGAACAAGAGGAAAATTATACCATTAATATAGTACCAGATTTTAGAGGACCTATGGTGACATTGAATTTGTCATTTTAAAACCTAACATTTAGCTTGTGCCAACGGCCGTACGTCGGCGCAACTCGCATGGTGCATAGTTGGCTATCGGCTTCTGGCCCGTGGCACAGCACAGCGTTAGGTGTAAGAAGGAGAAGATAATGTTCGGAAAAATTTTAAGTGGTGTCATTGGTGGCCTATTCATGGCCCTACTTGGTGCTTTGGTTGTTACCGTAGCTCTATCCAGCGACCCAGAATCAGGAGGCCAAACGGGTGCAGTTGCATTTCTTGCGTTCTGGGTTTTTGGTTTGGTTCTCGGATTAACCGCATCACGCGCTGGTAAAGCTTGGCGTCGAATTTTAGTCACTTGTGCAGTATTGTCATTTGCTATGCCCCTATCCTCATTCATATTCACTGGTTCTCAGGTTACACAAGCCGCGACTCAGGGTGGTGAATACGCTGGAGCCGCAGCAGCAGGCGCGGCATTGGGTGGCGGCTTAATTACAGCCATATCTGGGTTCCTTGGTTTCTTTCTCGGTATCATATTTCTTGTTATAGGCTTGCTGACCGGAAGAGATAAGGAAGTTGTGGTAATAAAAGAAGGAGGTGCCGAAAAATGAAAAATAAAGTTTTTGTGGTGTTTGCGGCGATTATTGCCCTATCAATATCATCTTCAGTCAATGCTGAAGAAAAAATCACTGGGGCTTTCGGTATAGAACTTGGTCAAACATTCAGTCCGCAAGAAGCAATAGGCAAGGGTTCGCTTACTGACGGAACCCCAATGTACCAATTCGGCCCCAAGAAAAAGTTTCGATCGTTTGAAACGTACTATGTATTAATTACTCCAAAAACTCATAAAGTCTACTCAATATGGGCTATTGGCAACACGGAGAATGACCCGTCGTGTAAAAAAGAACAAGCGTTGGTAATGGCTATTCTCCAAAAGAAATATGGGAAAGTAGAAAATGATCAACTATTTTCCAGCTTATACGACATAAAGCAAATCGACCAAGGCAATAGATATGTGTTAACGAAATGCAGTGGCTTTGGTGATGTAACCTTAGATATACGCTACAAAGATAAAAAGCTTGAAGAACAAGCTGAAAAGGAGCGAATTATTCTTGAAAGTGAAAAAGTTGATTCATCGGGGCTATAAAACACCTAACAAGGCAAATGCACACGGACGGCAAAAAAGCGCCGCTCCTTCGTCGCTCTGCTTTTTTGCCGCCGGTGATTTGCGGCGTTATATGGTCAGGAAAATCAATGATTGATCGGAATACCAACAATAAAATCAAACTATTATTAACTGATGAAAAGCTCCTTTGTATACCAAATGATAATAGCACAAAATTAAAACAATTTTTTATCCCTTGGGCAGTATACATATGTATATGGGCAATAACACTATTAGTTGATTGGAATTTAAGAAATCCCAATAATCCCCTGGAGGGTGGATTAGGTTCTTCAGTTTTAGGGGGAATTTATAATATAAATTTTTTCTTCTTTATTATATTAACAATATGGGCTGCTTTTAGATTCCAAAATAAAATTTCAAGATTTATTTTCTTTTTTTTACAGATTGGCATAGCTTACATCTTAACCATATGGGTATTGATGATTTATGCTGTGGAATATGTTGGAGATACCATATAACAAGGCTACTGCAGCCGACGCAAAAAGCGGCGCGGCTGAGTAGTATCGTTATGGCTTAGACTAATATGAAATGGATTATTAAAAGAAAAATTATAAATCGATTTGTGAAAGAGTTGCCAATAATACTCAAAAAATTGCATGGCAAACGAAATTCCTACACGGAAGAACAAATCAAGACCGGATTTAAAAAAGCTGGTTATAAGTCTTCCTATATGGAATATGCATATGCCATCTTTATGTCTAAGTCAAAATTTGAAGATAGCAGCATTTTTAATGGTGATAAAACTTTATATGATTGTTTGCGACAAGAAATTGCCAATCGCTTTTTTAGAGGTAATGTGAAATTCTCAATACATGATTTAATTTCAAATGCGGCAATTTCTGAAAGAAGAACGGAAACAGTTTTTGATTACAGAAATGTCAGTGGCTCTGAATTGGGCGGCATGGACTGCACTGATTAGGCCATAACTATGCAGTGCACCAGATGCCAAAAGCTCGCGGCATTTTTATTCATCGGTCGCGGAAGGTTGTCTTTTTAGGAAAATGACTGGCGGCTTTTGTCACTGGTGACCGCCATGTTCGCATACAGGAGATAACGAAATATGGGTAGAGAGAAAAATTTACCAGTCCATGGAAGTGTAATTCAAAGAAGCATAATCCCTGAAGGTTTAGGAGCTGTTTTAAATATTGCGACAGTGCCAGTTGAAGAATTGGATAAGACATTTATTGAAAACGATTCTGATACAAATTTTCGTCGCTTGGTTGGACAAGTGGTCGGTATTCCGACAGAATCTATCCTCGATGAAAGGCAATATAGACAATTGTGGAAACAATTGCGGGACGGGCGGTTTTGGAAGGAAATGTCAAACAAAGCCCGTGACCCATATACCCATGAATTATTTTATTGTTATCATAGATCTTTACGTGAATGTGTTGAAACAGCTGAAGACGAATATTATAAATTGTCTCGCTCTGATAGCCCTACTGAATTATTGGGGTATCATTCCCTCGCTTATATGATGTCCCCAACAATTAATGCAGGAATGAACTGGCCTACGCCTTTTCCGCATCATCCTTTTTGGCAGAGAGAAAGTAGAAAATGGTTCGATGAACTGCAAATTAGCGAGGAAGCACTTCAACTTGGTTTTTCTTGCTATTTTTCATCAATTGGAACCGCAGACCGCGTTGTGAGATTTACAAAAGCAGCAGAGAATTATGATATACCTAGCGGGCAAAGTCCGGCTACACGCTCCGATAGTTTAAAATCTATAATTGAAACCACTAAAAAAGTGTGTTTGGCACCAATTGCGGTCGGCGGAACGACTGCAATTTCTCAGCTCAGCCAGTGCAATTATGTATCAGCATTATTGGCGACTGGCACTGGAGCTGCAATGACACTTATTCTTGTTGGTACAGTCTCTGTAGCAGATTATCTGGTGCATTATTTGCTACACAAAAGAAATTCATTAGAAAGCAATAGTAATAATCATAAGCAATTAGAGAGATAAAAAATGCGAACAAATAAATGCAGGGGACGCAAAAAGCCGCGCCCCTGATTTCAGCGTTAGGTTTTGGTAAATTAATGAAATACTTCTTTGTAACATTAACGACATTTTTTTTTATAAATTGCACTGCATTTTCAGGGCAAAATACTGTCGAATTTCGATTGGCATATCACCAAGAAACTAAAGACACAATTATAGTACATGAAAAAAACTCAAGTAACATATTGTATATTGAAAAAGGAGCTGTTCTAAATACAGGAGATCTAAAAATTGCCAAGGTCATTATTGATAAAAAGGACCCGCCTGTATGGTTTAAAATGTTTTCTGATATGGCTGGGACTCCAATAATAAATCCTCAGATATCAATTGAACTAATTTTTACTAAGGACGGTAGAAAAAAGCTTAAACGTGTTACTCGTGATAATGTTGGAAATTTTCTCGCTATTTATATTAATGACGATTACATAATGGCACCTAAAATTATAGATAAATTGGATACTGAGAAAATAAGAATAGGCTCACATTTTAAGGACTGGAGTTATTCGTTGCTCCAAAGGCAAGAACTGTGAAGGGTACATCGTGAAGAAACAAAACAGAGCCGGATGAGGGAAAACCTCATGTCCGGAACGAGGAGGGGAGGCTGGATAAGTCAGAGACGAAGCCTGCCTCCTACTCTACTAATAACACTGGGGAAAAGATGCGGTTATGAAATTAAAAAATTTAGGACATCTGTTTTTAATTTATATTTTTTTTATGAGTCTTGTAACTATCATTAGCTGCGATGGTAGTGGTGGCGGAGATGATGATGGTGGAGCCGATGAAAAAATATGGGAAGGAGATTATGACACAAATTACCATGGTGGAAGTCTTAAAGAACTATCAGAGTTTTCGTCAGTGTCTGGAAACCTTAAAATAACCAATACAAACCTTATAAATCTTTCAGACCTTGAGACTCTGACCTCAGTTGGTAAGGGAATTCTTATCTCAAGAAATCCTGCCTTAGTTAGTCTTTCAGGACTACAAAATTTAACCTCAATTCCAGGAGAGCTAACAATTTCACAGAATGACTCCCTTGAAAGCCTTGCTGCGCTTTCAAATATAAAATATGTTGATTCCCTTCATATTAGTAGTAATAATCTCCTTACCAGTCTATCAGGTCTTGAAAATATATCATCTACCTTGGAGATAAGTATAACCAATAATGACAGCTTGCTGAATCTTTTAGAACTTTCACATATAACTTCGGTTGAGATTCTAAGTATACAAGACAATGATCTCTTAGCCACACTTTCGGGACTCAAACTTACTTCAGTAGATGGTGTGCTAAGAATTTCGGGAAATAATTCCTTAACCGATCTTTCTGGATTAGAAAAAATAGTCTCCATTGAGGCTGCGGTGATTATTTCGGAGAATGCATCCCTTTCAGACCTTTCTGGCCTTGATAATGTTACAAAGCTTGAAAGAGATCTTATTATTGAAGGTAATAATTCTCTCATGAGCCTTTCTGGACTAGAGAAAATCGAATCTATTGGAGGTGAATTAACTATATCTGATAACGATATCCTGGCCAATGTTAACGGTCTTAAACATCTCAAAACAGTTTCTGGCAATTTTGTAATAGAAGGGAATGATTCTCTTACAAGCCTTGGACTCGATAATCTTTGTTCCACCAGGTTTTATTTTCAAATAGATGGCAACAAAAATCTTTGTGAATATTTAATTGAAGAATTGGCAGATCAAGTCCTTTCCTGCACAGGCGGAGATGAATATCGATATCGAATGAATTTAGGTGGTAAATATTGCCCTAACATTGATGATTAATCTTTAAAGTGCAAGATCAAGTAAGATCTTGTTCAATTTGGATATTTACTAATAAGTCCATAAATATATAGACATTTTACTTCTCCTATGCTAAGTTTTTTGACCATGAAAACAACAGACGGAAGAAAAATCAGTCCAAAGGCAATGGAAGAAATTCGCATCCGTGCGG
>Ga0180007_10007207_pt1 | contig 10579 bp, 12 predicted proteins | sample MM_PC_MetaG_FD_121122 | JGI IMG/M metagenome (GOLD analysis project Ga0180007, IMG submission 121122) | Groundwater microbial communities from the Aspo Hard Rock Laboratory (HRL) deep subsurface site, Sweden - MM_PC_MetaG | ecosystem: Environmental > Aquatic > Deep subsurface > Groundwater...
GTATACGCCACTGAACACGACCCCGCGCCAGCCCCAGCCGTCGTGGTGCAGGTCGCTGTCGTGCCGCCAGCCGAGATGCCCCCGCCGGGGTCAATCGCTACCAGCGAGAACGTGTAGACGCCATTGTTCAGCGTCCCCGCAGCCCCGGGCGTCGGCACCACCACCGCCGGTGAGGCCATCACGATGCGATACAGCGACCCCGAGGGCACCGTGAGCGTCGTGGTCGACACCCCGGCCCCGTTCACCGCCGACGCTGGCCGAATGTCGGTCTGGGCCAGCCCTAGAGCCGGCAGCAGGAGCAGGAGCAGTGTGACAAATATCGTGCGTCGAGTTCGCATAGTCTCTCCTGCGTTACATCCCAGTCCAGCAATAGACATTGAGGAGGCCGCTCGTGGTCCCGGTGCGGATGAACTTGACGGTCATCAGGTCTTCCGCTCGACTGACCGTCATCACGTCGCCCACTTCGAGCAACGTCCCCACACTGGCCGTCGGCACCGCATCGATACGCCAGCGCACCTGAGCCGTTTCGAGCCTGAACCCACACGCCGCCATGCCGTCTCGAATGGCAGCCGTGATGCCGATGGCCGTGTTCGCCACCGTGATCTGCTCAAACGTCGTCCGACGCTGACTCTGCACCGCCGTGACGGAGAGCAGCAGCGACAGGATGATGAGAAAAGAGACTCGCTTCATAATCGCCCTCGCCGGTTAGCGTGTCACTGTCCACCAGTTCACAAGAATCGCGGGATCCACCGCCCCTCCCGCCTCCAGATAACTGATGAAGGGGTTCATCTTGGTGGCCGTCGTCTTCGCCACGCCACTGTTTGTCATCGTGATGGCCGTGCCGTTGAGGAAAGCCGTGGGCACTCGCGTCGTGGCGTCAATGCACGACTTCAGCGTGTAGGTGCCCGCGTTCGCGGCGTTGGTGCCGCTGTCGTCAGACAACGTGCCTCCGCCCGCCACTTCCCCAAGAGAAAAGATGGAGCCATCGACGTTGTTGATGCCCACGACTGACCAGTCGGCATACCCGGTGTAGACGTTGTCCCCAACAAAGGCTTCGTTCTGTCTCCACCCGATCACGAACTGGTCCGTCCCGGCGATGAGGGTGATAGTGAAGTTGACTTCAAAGCACCCACCCGTCAGCCCCGTGGTGAGCCAGGCCGAGGCATCTGTCACCAGCCCGTCTCCGAGGTAAATCTCCACCCCTTCGTTGTCGGTGGTGTTGTCCGCGCTGATATCGAGCTTATTGGCCGCCGTGATGATCCACGAAGACGCTGTCTTGGCCTGCTCCTCACGGTAGGTGATGAGGCCCATGGGGCTGCCCAGCACGTAGTTCGTGGCCGCGTCTGTCAGCACCTTCGCCGTGAAGTCCTGCTCAAACACCGCCAGCGACTCGGTGAAGTCTTCCGCCGTCACCCGCTCCGTTACCGCTGTCGAACCGGCCGGCGTCGGGATCACCGCGATCCCTGAGTAGGGCGCGTTCTCAGCCGGGCTCGGGTAACACGTCATCGGCAGCACGCCACTCACCGTCGTGGTGCGCCACGCCGAGAACTTCCTGACGTTGTCCACCCCACGCAGATCCACCGTCGCACCGACGGGCACCAACTCGCCCACCGTGGCGGTTGCCGCCGTGCCATCCACGCGGATCCGGATCGGAGCCGTCTCCAGCACCCCCACGCACCGGGCCGCCGCCTTCCCGCCCACGTTCACCGTCGAGGCCGTGAAGGTTGTGGACGATCCCGCCACCGTCAACTGCTCAAAACTCATCGCCGCGACATCCTGGGCCACCGCAGGCGTGACGCCCACCAGGACCGCCAGGACCGCTAGCAGCGCAAGACTTCGTCGCATGATGTCTACTCCTTTGATGCTATAATGACCCACATCTAATATGTGGAGGTCATTCCGATGATGCCAAAAGGGTTTAAACACAGCCCAGAGACGATCGAGAAGATGCGTGCCGCTCACAAAGGGCACGGGCAAAAGGTTGGGTACCGGCACACCGACGAAACACGAGCCAAGATGCGAGCCCATAACGGCCAGAAATCCGGGCCGCTCAACTCGTGCTGGCGAGGGGGAAGCCATCTCACGCATTTTGGCTATGTGAAGATTCGCCATACCGCCCACCCCTTCGCCAAAAACGGCTATGTGCTGGAACACCGGCTCGTCATGGAACATCATCTCGGCCGGTATCTCTCGCCATCCGAGCACGTCCACCATACCAACGGCGACCGCACCGACAACCACCTGGAGAACTTGTCGGTGATGACGAACTGCGAACACGTCCGCCATCACCGACTTCAAGAAGTCGCCCTCGGCACCCGAAAGCCGAGAACGCGGCAGCCTACGTGATCACGAGATCACCCAAAGTTGGTTCTTAAACACGTGCCACTTCGTCGCGTTGGCGATGAGCGTGATCGACGACCCAGCGTACGCGGCCGAGGTGAGTGTGGTATGCGCCCCGGTCGTGCCGTCGTGACAGGACACGGTCGTAATGACGTGGGCGTAATCGGTCGTGCCGATGAACGAGACCTTCAACCCGTTCTGGTCGGCAGCCGGGTCCGCAAACGTCGATGACGCCAACGCAGACGCCTTGTCGATGAAGTACACCGTGTTCCGGACCGGAACCGGAATCGCCGCATTCGCCCCAATGTGCTTCAGGTCGAAGTCATCGCCTGGGACGGGGATCTCCTGCCGCACGCCCAGCCCCACGAGGTCTGAGGCGACCCCGAAGGTGACGAAGGCGAGGATGTTATGGGCCACCGCGACCCCGCCGCGGTCCCCCCGCGACCGAACCTCAACCCACCCACTGACCGGGATGGCGGTGACGATCATGTACTCGCCATCGATCCGCATGAACCCGCCCACCGTGGCCCCCGTCGAGGAGGTCACGTTCATTTTTGACGCGGTGGCGCTCACTGCCGCGGCCAACGTCGTTGCTGTCAAAGCCATGATGCGATCTCTCTACACGCCGAGGTGGACTAGAGGGGCTCGCGTCGGCGTCTACGCGAAGCCCCTGAGAGCGTGACCGTCTACGGGACGGTAATGACCCACAACTGGTTAGCGCGGACTATCCATGTCCCGGCGTTGGCGATGAGTGTGAGTGAAGACCCGGCATACGCCGCCGAAGTCAGCACCGTGTGCACGTCGGCGCTACTGCTGTCGTACACCGTCACCGCCGTAATGACATGGGCAAAGTCGGTAGTGCCCACAAACGACACCTGCAACCCGTCCTGGTCTTTCCCGGGGTTTGCCAGCGTCAACGCCGCGGCACTCCCTTTGTTGATGAAGTAGACGGTGTTCCGAGTCGGGACTGGAATCGCGGCGTCCGCTTGCATGTGCCTGATGTCGTACAACGGCATCGGCGCCGGAATCTCCTGCCGCGCCCCCAACGCCACCATATCCGTCGCCAGGCCAAACGTGACAAAGGCCCCGGCATTGTGCGCCACCGCCGTGCCACCACGGTCGCCGCGCGCTCGCGCGGTAATGAAGGTTGAGAACGCGTGTTCTACCATCATGTATTCGTCGTCGATGCGCATAAACGCGCCATCGACTGCCCCCGTGGCAGACGCAACCAGAAAATGAAGCGCTTTCTCGTCAGTGTCGGTCCACAGCGTTGTGCTTGCTAGTGCCATCACTCGCCTGCTTTCCTTCCTGCTGGTGGACTAAAACGTAAGGGCGGCAGGACCGCCCCTACGGTCGACTAGAACGATCACCCGGAACAGACTCGACACGCCATTTCAGGCCTAACAGCGGCCCAGCCGTACATGATGTCCAACCGCGCGGGCGACTGGTCGGTCATGATCGAGTAGTCCTTGAGGAACCGGATGGCGATGCCGAGGGCCTTGTTGGAGATGCGCTCCGCGACCCACAACCCGCCTGGCTTCTCTAGGTCTGCGAACACGAGCGTGTACGCGCCGGGCGCGTAGACGACCCCCTGCGGTGTCTGCTTACTGGCATAGCTCGAGGCATGAGCAAACGCGGTCACCGCCACGCTGTCTGCCGGCAAGGAGTCGACAGTCGCCAGCGCCCCTACCGTAATCAACGACGGCGAGATGGGGATCGTGGCCGCCCCACCGCTCGAACTAGCGGTGTCTGACGTCACCGTGAAGTCCTGAAGCTGCCCGGTCGACTGATAGTTCAGAGGGTTAATGGCATAGCATCCAGCAAACTGGATGATATCCCCCTCTTTCAGCCGATTCGCGGCGGCACTCGTCCAGTCCTTTGTGAGAACTGACGCGGCCCCCTCAGTGGGCACCCCATCAACTAACGGTGTGCCGCCCAGTTGACCGACCGTATGGGTCGGGATGTTCTGGGTCATGAACCACTGGCTGATGCCGAGCGCCTCGCCCCCGAACTGGCCCGTACGATACAGCTTCGAGATGGCCGGCCCAGGATTGAACAACGTGAAGTTCGCGCCCGATAGGTAGGCGTGCATGTTCGGCTCGAGCATCGCCTTGAGCCGCGTGGTGTTGACTCCGGCTTTGGCGAGTTTGACCACCGCCGCCTGGTAGACGATGTTCGCGGCAAACGGGAGCGTCCCCGTTGACCCCGGAATGACGCCGGGCGTTCCGACCGTCATAAACGTCTTCTTGTACATCCGGGTCAACCCGTCGAAGTCGCAGGTATTGACCAGGGCATCGACGGCCGGCGCGATGCACTTCTCGCGGTAGTTGTCCATCTCCATCGTCAGCGACGCCATGCTGAACTCCAGCCCAACATTGGCCTGGTCGGTCAGTGTGATGTCGACGGTCGTGTCGATGGTGGCCTGCGGATTGAGCGCCTGGCCCTTGTTGACCAGGTACCGCTGCGGGAGACGGGCCTTGACGGTGTAGCCCTGCTTGGCTCCGTTGAGCTTGTATTGCCCGTCATTGCTGTCTTCAACGTGGTTCGCGAGACCACGCCCGCCCACACTTACTGGGCTGCTGCAATTTTCATTGCAGGCGAGACTATCTCATCGTCCATCACCAGCCGGAGCTGAGAGGACGCGATGCGCTTCGGGCCGCTTGGCCCTACTCCCACAAGGGGATAGTCGTTACGCCTTCCCTGATGAGGACAGACACCTTGATTCATCCTCTTCCCGTGGTTACAGTTCATGCAAAGAACCTGAAACCCAGCCGGGAAGTGATGTTTCACGAGCCAACGGTAGGTATATGCACCAGCCCGTTGGCGATGTCCGAAAGTGGCTCGTCGCCATGCCGCCCCGTCGTTGTGGATATGATCGATTGATAAAAACAATCGTTCGACTTCTCCACAACACACACAGCGGTAACCTCCGTATGCACCAAACACAGCATCCTTGACGCGCTGACTCTTCGCTTTCTTCTTCTCGTTCTGGATGTCCATCCAGTTACGATTGCGATCTTCATCAGCGCGACGGATAGCCCTTGCGGCCATTACCCTGGCCTTCGCGCATTCTTTGCACGCAGGATTGGGGACTGGACGAATCGGACGGCGCCCGCCCAACGGCCAGTTGCTTGCTGTTCGGCGCACGTAGAACTCCGAGAGTCCCTTGGTTACGCCACATTCGGTGCAGGTCTTTGTTCCCATCATCAGAGCTTGGTTCGGTATTGCCTTGGGTCGCTTACGCGGCCTTTAGGGTTTCACCGAGTTCACATCGTTTAACGTTCGCATGAATTTTTACGAACGATCGACGTTACTCCCGAACCGGATGGTATTCACCAGCCTGGCGCCGATTTCCTTCATGACATTCGTCGGGTTGACGAAACTGTTTGCGGCCATAGTTGCCCACCCCCTGGCGGGTGCATATGGCTAGCGTCTCGCTAGATGCGGTCCTTGTTGTCTCGCTCCCAGGCCCGGCGCACAAACTCAGGGCCAAAGGGGATAGAGTCAAGGTCGTCGCTGTGGCTGACGCCAGCCGATCGCGTTGTCCCGATTGGCCGGATCGGAGGCTTCGCAGTCGTGACGGGCGGCGTCCGGGCCGGCGAGCCGTTCTTCGCACCGGGACCAGACAATTCAGCAGTGAGACGACCAAGCGCCAGTAAGGCGGAAGCGGGGTCGAGATATGCGATGCGTGCGTGTTCCTCTTGGTTCCGCGCGAAGAACGAGAGGAGCATTGTCGGGTCCGATGACGCCTTCACCGCGTCCATGATGGGACGAGTCATCGGCAGATGCGACAAGATCAGGGCTTCACCCGGATGCTGCACCATATGATACAGGAATTCGGGTCCCTTCGGATGGTTGAACACAACCGCCTTGAGGAAGGGCGTCTGGAATACCTTCTGCCCGTCCACATTGTCTAAGTTCTTCGCCAACGTCTCGAAATCAGGATGCGCCTCGATCAGTTGTTCGATCCGGGTGTTGAAGCGGGCTTCGATCGCCGCATCTTCGAGACGGACGCGTTCCTGCGCCGCTCGATCATTCGCCGACTGGGTGGCACGTGTGGTGGCTTCAGCGATGACGGTCTCGCGCAGCCACTTGTTGTGGTCCTTAGTGTAGTGCGCGAACGTCTTCCCGTCCGCTTCGTACTCGTCCCAGTTGGGTTCGCTAGTATCCGTCGCGGGTTCAGGGAGAGGCTCCCGACGCGCTTCGGCTGGCTTCGACGGCGCGGTCAGCGCCGCAAGCTCGGCCTTCCGGGCCTCGATCGACCGCTCCATCTCGTGCTTCTGCCGCGTGAGGGCGTTGAACTGGGCCTGTAGCACGCCCTGACGCTCCTTGGCACTCAGTTTCTTTTTGGGCAGGTCCGCATCGGCTTGCGGTTGATCATCGTCGGTCTGCGAGTCGTCATGATCCTCGTTTACGGGTTCAGGAGGCTCGGCTGGCCCCTGGCTAGATGCGTCGACATCTCCTGAAAGTCCTTCAGGATCAGGCTGCGGTATCTGGAGCGTTGACGACGATTCGGTTTCCCACCCATCGTCGGTGGCGGTGACCTCTTGGGGCACCATCGAATCTGACTCAATCGAATCATCCGAAATTACGACGTCGGGCATGGTCTCGTCCTGTCTCTTCTCACCACACTTGATCTGGCGGAGGGGTGAACTCCGTTGGCCGCGTCTTCGAGGGCCCCGGCGCGGGGGCCAAGACCGCGTCGCGGATAGAGGCGTGTTCGTCGTGCGCTTGGTCGAGGTGCTTCATGCGCTCTTCGTGCATGTGGGCCGTGTCATGGCCTTCCCGCGTGATGTCCGCGTCGAGGCTCGCAATCGACTCCTTCGATTCAACTGTCGCCTTGGTCTTTGTGAGGTCGGCGTTGATCTGCATCGCGGCGATACGCTCGCGGCTCGCCAACTCCATCTGCTTCATCTGGATCTGCGCCTGTACCTTGGCTTCCGAGATGGCGGCCTTCTGTTGCTCCTGCTGTAGCGCCTGCCCCATCTGCTGAACCTGTTCCTGCAACTGCTGCATCTGCTGTTGCACCTCGAGCGGAATCGGGGGAGGCCCCCCTTCCTTGTCATCAGTCAACTGCGGGTTGAGCTTCTGGAACCGCTTCACCAACCGCGGCCCTATCGGCCCATCCAACTGCTCGGCGTAGATGTCGATCACCCCAGGCGTCAGGTCGGGAGCCGCCTCCATCAACGTCGAGAGGACCGCCGCGTTGGCATCCTTCTGCGACGCCGAACTCTGGCCAATCGACACGGTCACTGTGTAGTCCCCCTCGGAGAGGTCGTACTGTGTAATCTTAGGAGCGGTCTGGCCACTCGCCTGTTCTGGCTGGAGGAGCCTCCCCCCGTCAGAAGGAATGCCCTGCCCCTGGAGGCCGAATCCTGGCGACGGCTGGCCCATCATGGGGGGAGCCCCAGGCGGCACCGATGGGAGAAGCATCGGGCGGCCATCTGGTCCTGCCATAAATGGTTGATGAAGCATCACTTCACGCTCGTCTCGCGGATCGTCCCCCAGAAGCCGGACAATACGGCCCGGGCGGTCATACACGTACTTGAGCAGGTCGAGTAGGATCCTCGCCTCATGCGTCATCGAAATTGATGCGAGGTTCTCAAGGTAGGTACTCGACCCAGCCTCGCCCTGAGCCCTCAACTGTTCGATGGCTGTGCCAGACTGTTTCCCCTCATTCTTGCCGAGACTAGGGTTGAACCGGCCGGTGGTGGCCTGGATGTCGGCATCGGCCTCGCGCGCTAACATCATCGACGCGCTGATGTTTGTTGACCCGAGATCGTTACGCTGTGGCGGCCCAACGAGATGCCCCTCAAACGTTGTCGGTTTGTAGACGAGTCGCGGGAATGCGCGTAGGTTCGCCTCGTCCCACATCTTTTCGCGGCCTTCGTCCTGCCCCTCTGCCATGACCCACGGGGCTAACGACTCTAACCCAGCACGGAGCGCTTCGCTCGACCTGGCGTAGTTGTAGAGACGCTGGCTGTCTTTGGAATTGGAGACCACCCCTTTGTAGCAGGACTTGCCAGCAACGTTGTATTCCTTCCCAATCACGGGGACGATGGGGATGTACCGCCCTTCCCAGTCTTCCTCATCGAGCATTTCCCGGGCATTGATGACGCACCAATGCACCTGGCGCTTATCGACCTTCCGGTACTTCTGCGTGCCCTCAGGAGGCTCTTCCCTCTCCTCAAGGAGCCTGTTCTCGCCCGTGGAGGGGTCCTGAATGAGAATGCGCTCGTCGTAGGTGACGTAGAAGTGTTCCGCGACGCGGATCGTGCCCTCTTTGTCGTCATCCCCTAAGGTGACCCAGCCTTTCGACTGGTCAGACACGCTTTGAAGTTCCTCAGCGCTCATGCCGGCCATCGCTGACTTTCCAAAGCGCCGGTTGTACTCGGAGATCGGCATATCATCAGTGATAAACGCGAATTCTCCATCCGCCCAGTCGGGCTCCTGCGCATAGGGGTCGAGGTAGACGCATCCCTGATTCTTGATACGGGTCACGACGAGATCAAGGTCGAAATCGCCATCGTTCGCGTAGGTTTTGAGGATGCGATAGGCCCCGCGCCCACACTTCGATGCGCGGTCAAGCGCCCAGATCCGAGCAAGGTTCGCCCGACTGTCGTTCTCGATCGCGCGAATCATCCCCTGGCGCAACTCAGCACCCTCCGTGCTGGCGTTGTTGCCCTTAGGTTTGATCAGGATGGCGAGGCGGGCCTTCCGAGCCTCGTTGATGACCTGTTGGACGGGTTGATCGAGCTTCGGAATCACCAGGCACGGCCGAGCGGAGATCGCGGCACCTGTTATATCGTCGACGCTCGCGGCACGCATTGCCCGCATCTCCGCCGGCCATTGGTCCTCGAGCAGCGCTCGATCGAATTGGAGGTCTTCAAGTTCGCGATCGCGCTGGTCCCCTTCCACCTCCACAATGAGCCGGAACTGACGCATCGCGGTCTCGACACGCTTCCGCTTGCGTTCCTGGTCGGCGAGTTCTTCTGGGGTGTCTTCGTGCGGGGGAGCGTCTGAGTCTAACTGGGCGGCCTCGTAATCGTCGAGATCATTCGACACGAGAGAGATCAACGGGGACCGCGTCAGATCAGTCTCACGCATGGGCGGTGGCCTCCACGACGTGAACCGGATGCTGGCGCGCCACCCGAAGCGCCGCATCGATGATCGCGCTCCTCGCCTTCGCGCGCTCTCGCTTCTGGGCTTTCTTCTCGGGCTTCGTCGCCGCCTTGATCATGCGATACCGCACGCCTGCCGCGGCCTCCTCAACCACCTGGACACGACGGAACGCGCCGCTGGCCTCGACGAGGTAGGCGTGGGTCTCGTCTGCGCGGACGACCGTTCCCGGCGTGTGGACGTGGCCGTCCTTGTTAAGCGTCAGCACGCGGACGGGCAGCATCTCAGGGGTCTTCATTCCAGAATCGCCTCCATACCAGCCGGAACCAGAGTAGCACAAGCGCAGAAAACGGCATCGTCTTGAGTCGAGCATGCTCAACTTGAAACTCGGGCGACCCTTCAGGGGAACACGGGTTGACCCTCGCGGCACGCCCCATTAATGCACCAACTTCTTGATGATTTCTTCCGGGTGCCCGTCCGGCCCGTAGAAGAACCGCCGCCCTTCCTCGCTCGAGGACGACTCGACCTCCCACGCATCGGCAATCTCGCGCGGGGTGGGCGGGGAGATGACCTCCAGGCTATCGAGGAGCTTGCCGGCGCTCAGCTCACGCCCGAACCGCTTTTTGACCTGGTGGCAGAAGAACGCGAACAAACTGTCCGCGACGCCCGCATCAATGGCGAGGCCACGAGTGAGAGACAGAAACCGATTCCGCCACTCCTGCTCCCCACCGGCGACCACCGCCAGCAGTGTCGCCTCGTCCCCTGCCACACTCGACATCGTCGACTCGATCGCGTGCATCGTATCGGCGCGCAACCGATCAGCCCTAGACGGGCGCCCGACTCCTAGAAATGCCATCATGCCCCCAGTTTATGGCTGTAGAAGGCCATCATTGACGCGTGGGTCGGGACTTCCGCACCCCACAGCGCCACCGTGTGCTCGGGGTCGGCCGCGTGAGCCTCGAGGCGCAGGTCGCGCGCCGCGGTCAGCTCGGTGGTGGCCAGGTCGGCCTGCTTCTGCTGCCGGGCGGTGAGCGCTCGGGCGTGCGCTGCCCGAGAGGCGGCGAGGAGGCGCGTGATCGTATCGGTGAGGGGTTCGTCAGCCATCATATCGGTGTCTTCA
>Ga0180007_10007208_pt1 | contig 10578 bp, 8 predicted proteins | sample MM_PC_MetaG_FD_121122 | JGI IMG/M metagenome (GOLD analysis project Ga0180007, IMG submission 121122) | Groundwater microbial communities from the Aspo Hard Rock Laboratory (HRL) deep subsurface site, Sweden - MM_PC_MetaG | ecosystem: Environmental > Aquatic > Deep subsurface > Groundwater...
ACTTGGGTATAAATTGTTAAAAGAGGGTTTAAATATTTTTAATAAGTTGTTTATAACTTTTATTTTTATTTTGTTCCCATTTTTTCAACACATTAATTTTAATAAATAAATAAATAAAATTTAATAGTTATAATGCTTATTAACAATTCAAGACTCTAATAACAAATAAAAAATATTCATTTTATAAAGAGGTATTATTTATGGGTCTGAAAATAAATGTGCCAAAAGATAATTTTTTAACAGCTCTCGGTTTTCTGCAAAATGTAACCGGCAAGAAAGGAACATTGGCCATTCTTGCCAATGTTCTTATTGTGACAGGAAATGATTCGATCGAGGTTGTTGGCACTGATCTTGAGGTTGGTATAAAAAGTATCCTGCCAGCTGAAATAAAATCGCCCGGGTCTATTACCCTGCCAGGAAAAATATTATATGAAATTGTTCGTGAAGCAGGTTCTGAAACCCTGTCACTCGAAGAAACCGATAACAGTTGGGTCAATATAACCAGTGGTTCGAGTGTTTATAACCTTGCCGGAACCTCGGCGGAGGAATTCCCTGATTTTCCTGAATATGATGATAAAAATATGGCAAATGTTTCAGGAAAATTATTAAAGGAACTCATTGATAAAACAATTTTTTCGGTTGCGCATGAAAGAGAAAGCAATTTTACATTGACAGGAATTTTGTTTGAAAAGGAAAAGAAAGATAATAAAGTAGTTTTAAGGATGATATCTTCTGATGGACACAGATTATCAATAATGGAAAATGAAGTAAATGATGAAGTAAATAATATAAATTTTAATGAAAATGTTATTATACCAAGAAAAGGTGTTCTTGATATAAAGAAGATATGTGAATCGTTTGATGATATATATTTAGGTGTTGAAAAAAAGCAGATAGTTATACAGACTAAAAATTCTATATCTGTAATAAGATTAATGAATGGTGAATTTCCTGATTATAAAAGCATTTTAAGTGTTGTTAATAGAGAAAAGCGTATAGAAATTAATAAGAAGTTTTTTTTAGATGCCCTTAAAAGAACGAGTTTGTTCACAGAAGACACATTTAATGCTATTCAGCTTGATATAAGTAAAAATAAATTAATATTATCATCTCAGAATATGGACTATGGTAATGCAACAGATAAGTTGGATATAAAATATGAGGGTGAAAAATTTACCATAGGTTTTAACTGTAAATATTTTATTGATACGCTGCTGGCCATGTCCAGTGAAACCATTAAACTCTGTATAAGTTCCAACCAGAATCCGTGTCTTGTTGAGGGTGATGATGACGCCGGATTTGTCAGTATAATAATGCCCATGAAAATATGATGCTTTTGGGTCGCACCAAAAAGGGTATGGGGGCGGGACCGGACAAACAAAAATATCTGTGCTGCGCAGTAGTATCAATTTGTTTTTTCATTGAGCGAACAACCAAACAACACACCGATGTTGTTCAATAAAACGAGCAACAAAATGCATGCGTGCGGAATGTCTGCGAGGGAGCGGGCAGGTGTTTTTTTACGATAAAGACAAACCACTAGAAAAGGATTATCAGGAGTGAGCAATAAAAACGGTTCTTATGAGGCGGAAGACATAAAGGTGTTGGCCGGTCTTGAGGCGGTCAGAAAAAGACCGTCTATGTACATTGGCAACACGGCGGAAGGTGGTCTCCACCACCTGGTCTACGAAGTGGTGGACAACAGCATTGATGAAGCCCTGGGCGGATACTGCTCTAAAATAAAGGTAATTATTCATAAGGACAACAGTATAACCGTTGAGGATAATGGCCGCGGCATACCGGTGGCAATGCATCCCACCGAAAAAATCTCCGCCCTTGAACTGGTCATGACCACCCTGCACGCAGGCGGCAAATTTGATCACTCCACCTACAAGGTTTCCGGCGGCCTGCATGGTGTCGGTGTTTCGGTGGTCAATGCATTAAGCGAATGGGCCCGTGCCGAGATAAAGAGGGATGGAAAAATTTATACCCAGTCGTACTGTTTTGGCAAAAAAGAAAACGAAATAAAGGAGATCGGCGAAACATCTCTTTCCGGAACCTCGGTTACCTTTAAACCGGACCCATCCATCTTCACCGAGACAACGGAGTTCAAGTATGAAATAATCCAGGCGCGCCTTCGCGAACTGGCCTTTCTGAACAAGGATGTAAAGATCCTCTTAAAAGATGAGCGAAGCGGTGCTGAAGACGAGTTTCAATACAAGGGCGGCATCAGTTCCTATGTTGAGTATCTGAATCGTAATCGCACCCCGGTGAACCTGACCCCGATTTATTTTGCCGGAGAAAAGGACCAGGTCCAGGTTGAGATAAGTTTCCAGTACTTTGACGGATATACGGAAAGGCTCTTTTCTTTTGTCAACAATATCCCCACCAAGGAGGGCGGTACCCATGAGGTGGGTTTTCGCGCCGCCCTTACAAAATGCATTAACAAGTATGCCAGCGATGACATTGTTCCCAAAAATATGCGCGAAAAGATGATGGGTGATGATGTCAGGGAGGGGATTACCTGTGTTCTTTCACTCAGGGTTCCTAACCCGCAATTTGAGGGGCAGACCAAGACCAAGCTGGGCAACAGTGAGGTACGATCAATTGTTGAGAGTATATGTAATGAAAAACTCTCCATATACCTTGAACAGAATCCCCTGGAGGCCAAAAAAATACTGGCCAAGGCGGTGGAGGCTGCCCGGGCTCGGGAAGCGGCCAGGCGTGCCAAGGAGCTTTCGCGAAAAAAGGGGTCCGGCTTGGATCTCCTCATGGCGGGCAAGCTGGCCGAGTGCCAGGAAAAAGACCCGGCCAAAAGGGAACTTTTCCTGGTCGAGGGAGATTCGGCCGGCGGCAGCGCCAAACAGGGGCGGGATCGTTCCCACCAGGCAATCCTGCCGCTGCGCGGCAAGATCATGAACGTTGAAAAGGCCCGCCTCGATAAAATATTAAGCAGCGAGGAGATAAAACAGATTATAGCGGCACTAGGCATAAGCGTTGGCAGTGATGAATTCAAAAGAGAGGAACTGCGTTACCACAAGGTAATTATTATGACCGACGCCGACGTGGACGGCGCCCATATCCGCACCCTGCTTCTGACCTTTTTTTATCGGCAGATGAAAGAGTTGGTGGAGGGGGGCTTTGTCTATATCGGACAGCCGCCGCTGTACCGGTTGGGGCGAGGGAAAAAGGAGAATTTTTTTACCGACGAGGAGGAGCTGAACCAGCACCTTTTTGATCTGGCCAGCGCCAACATAAAGGTTCAGGCTGGCGACCAGGAGACCCTGGTGGCGGAAAAGCTGATAGAACTCTTAAAGAAACTGTCCGACTTCAGGACAATCATTGAGCATCTCGACCGGATCAGCCTCTGGGAAGAAATGGTGCGTTTTCTCCTTGATGGCGGGGTGCACTCCGCGGACCAGTTTGCCGATGCGGAGTTTGTCAACGAACTCAGAAAAAAACTGATTAATGAAAAGCTTGTTCTCGGGAACACCCGGCCCAGCCGCTGGAAGCCCAGTTGTTATGAGTTTGATGCGGCCATCAAGGATAAGCCCCATGTGATTATTACCATCGGCCCCCAGCTTCCCCTGACCCCGGAGTTTCGCAAGGCCATTATCCTGTATCCCGACATAAAAGAGTATCTTGACAAATCTTTTGTTGTTGAGTCCGGCAGCCAGTTCCTGCCGGTTGCAAACTGGCACGAACTCCTGGAGGTTGTCAGAAAGGAATCCTTCAAGGGGTCCACCCTGCAGCGCTACAAGGGTTTGGGCGAGATGAATCCCGAGCAGCTTTGGGAAACCACCATGAACCCGCAGAAAAGAAATCTTATCCAGGTGACAATAGATGACGCCGAGCTGGCGGATGATATTTTTGTGACCCTGATGGGCGAAAAGGTAGAGGCGCGCCGGGAATTTATCCAGACGCACGCCCTGGAGGTTTCCAACCTGGATATATAAAACCTGATACCGCAGAGCACGGTTGGCATCAATGGGAATTTGTTTTCGGAATGATGGCGCCGGTTTTGTGGTCTTATTGCAAATCCAATGAGTTGCGCCGGCCGCATTCATTTTTAACAGCCGGCTGATCACTCTTTATTACAGGGGCACCATAAGATTATGGCAGAAGAAAAAACAGCAGAAAAGTGCAGCACGGTTTCCATCGAAAAAGAGCTGCAGAAATCATATCTTGACTATGCGATGAGCGTTATTATCGGCAGGGCGCTGCCCGATGTCCGGGACGGCCTGAAGCCGGTGCATCGCCGGGCGCTCTATGCCATGCGCGAACTCAATAATTATTATAACCGGCCGCACCTGAAGTCGGCCCGCATAGTCGGTGATATTATCGGTAAGTACCATCCGCATGGCGATACCGCGGCCTATGACACCATCGTCCGCATGGCCCAGGATTTCTCCATGCGCTATCCCCTGGTTGACGGCCAGGGGAACTTCGGTTCGGTGGACGGCGATTCTCCTGCCGCCATGCGGTATACGGAGGCGAGAATGACCAAACTTGACCAGGAGATCATCGCAGACCTGGAAAAGGAGACGGTTGATTTCATACCCACCTATGACAACTCGCTTACCGAGCCAGTGGTCTTCCCGACCAAGGTCCCGAACCTGCTGATCAACGGTTCGTCCGGCATAGCGGTTGGCATGGCCACCAATATCCCGCCGCACAACCTGAACGAGGTGATTGACGGCCTGATTGCCATGATCGAGGACCCGAGCATCAGCGTTCACAAGCTGTGCGAAATCATAACCGGTCCCGACCTGCCGACCGGGGCCTATATCTGCGGCAGGGCCGGAATCCGGCAGGCCTATGAGACCGGACGCGGTTCCTTTCTGATGCGGTCCAAAACCCATATTGAGGAAATCGGCAACCGGGAAGCCATCGTTATCACCGAAATACCCTATCAACAGAACAAGGCCGCCCTGGTGCAAAAAATAGCCCTGCTTGTCAAGGAGAAAAGGGTTACCTCGATTGCCGAAATCCGCGATGAGTCGGACCGCCAGGGCATGAGGGTAGTTATTGAACTCAAAAGAGACGAGTTTTCCGACGTGGTGCTCAACCAGCTGTACAAGCACACGCCCTTGCAGAAAAGTTTCGGCATCATCCTGCTCGCCATTGTCAACAACAAGCCGGAGGTGCTCAACCTCAAACAGATCCTGCAGCATTTTCTCCTGCACCGAAAGACCATCATTTACCGGCGCACCCAGTTTGATCTTAAAAAGGCCGAGGCCCGGGCCCACATCCTTGAGGGCCTGAAGCTGGCCATCAGCAACATGGATGAGGTTGTTAACCTGATCAAGGCGTCACCAAGCCCCAATGAGGCGCGGAGCGGACTCATGGAGCGTTTCGGGCTCACCGAGATCCAGGCCCAGTCGATTCTGGAGATGAGGCTGCAGCGGTTAACCGGCCTGGAGCGGGACAAGATACTAAGCGAATTCAACGAGCTACTTGAAAAAATAACCTGGTTCAAGCTGGTGTTGAGTGACGAGAGCCTGGTCCTGAAGATTATCAGGGAGGAGTTTGAGGAGATTAAAAATGAGTATGGCGACGCCCGCCGCACGGAGATAATCGAGGCGCCGGACGAGATACTGCCCGAGGACCTCATTACCCAGGAGGAGATGGTGGTCACCGTCACCCATACCGGCTATATCAAGCGCAGCCCGTCCAGTCTTTACCGGGCCCAGCGTCGCGGCGGCAAGGGGGTGCGTGGACTGACAACCATTGAAGAAGATTTTGTCAGCAACCTCTACCTGGCCTCCACCCATGACACCTTCATGTTTTTCACCAACCTCGGCAAGATGTTCTGGCGCAAGGTCTATGAAATACCGCAGGCGGGCCGGACGGCCCGCGGCAAGGCGGTGGTGAATCTGCTGGAGCTGGCCGAGGGAGAGAGGGTCGCCGCTATCCTGCCGGTGAGCACCTTTAATGTGGAGGACAGCTACGGTATTTTCATGGTTACCAAGCTGGGCCGGGTGAAAAAGACGAGCCTGCAGGAGTTCAGGCGGCCGCTTCGCAAGGGCAAGATCGCCCTGCGGATCAACGAAGACGACGAGATCATTTCCGCCGCCATAACCAACGGTGAAAACGAGATCCTGCTCGTTTCACGAAACGGTATGTCGATCAAATTTCACGAAAGTGACGTCAGGACCATGGGCAGGGTGGCTGCCGGTGTCAAGGGCATCAGCCTGAGCAGCGGCGACCGGGTGGTCGGCGTTGCCGTTCTTGCAACCGACCAGTCTATTTTAACGGTAACGGAAAACGGTTACGGCAAGAGAAGCGCGGTGGATGATTACCGGATTCAGAGGCGGGGCGGCAAGGGGGTTATCGCCATTAAAACCAGTGAGCGAAACGGCTGTATTGTCGGCGCCACCCAGGTTACCGATGAAGACGAGGTGATGCTCATAGCCAGCAGCGGTAAAATTATCAGGATGAACATGGGAAGCGTCAGGGTGATCGGCCGCAACACCCAGGGTGTGAAGTTGATTAACCTGGAGCCCGGCGAGAAGGTTGTGGGAATGGACCTGGTCGCCCCCGAAGCAGACCAGGATGAAGGCGTGGAAGAAACTCCGGAGAACGAGTAATGGCCCATGAAAAAATTGCAATAATCGGGGCGGGCAGCTGGGGCACCGCCCTGACAAAACCTTTAGCAGACAAGGATTTTGCCATATATCTCTGGGATCATTTTGCAGAACATATAGAAAAACTCCGGGAGGCGGGAGAAAACCCTGACTTCCTGCCCGGTTATAAATTCAGGGAAAATATCAGGCCGGTGTCCGACCTTGAAGAGGCTGTCAGGGGCAGCCTGGTCGTGGTCATGGCCATCCCGTCCCATTTTTTCAGGGGGGTTTTTCGGCGGGTGATTCCCTTTCTTGCCGAGGGTGCCCACGTTGTTTCCGTTGCCAAGGGTATTGAAAACGAGACCCTGAGGACCATGAGCCAGGTGATGGCCGAGGAGCTGGCCGTTACCGATGCAAAGCCGGTTCATGTTGCCGTGCTGTCCGGACCGAGTTTTGCCAGGGAGGTTTCCATGGGCCTGCCTACTGCGGTCACCATTGCTTCGGAATCAGCAGAGGCGGCCAGGTACCTGCAGGAGGCATTTTCCACCGATGTTTTCAGGGTTTATACCTCCAGCGATGTCATCGGCCTGGAATTGGGCGGCTCCCTGAAAAATATTGTCGCCATTGCCGCCGGCATCAGCGACGGCCTGGGTTATGGGACCAACACCAGGGCGGCCCTTATTACCCGCGGGCTGGCGGAAATAAGCCGGCTCGGAGTAAAAATGGGCGCCGAGCCGTTGACTTTTTCCGGGCTGGCCGGGCTGGGAGACTTGGTCCTGACCTGTACCGGGGACCTGAGCCGCAACCGCACGGTTGGCCTTGGCCTGGGGCATGGCAAGAGGCTGACCGCTATTTTAGAGGAAATGAAGATGGTGGCGGAAGGGGTGAAGACCACCCGCTCCGCCTGGGATCTGGCCCGGAAGGAAGGGGTGGAGATGCCTATTCTGGAGCAGGTCTACCAGGTGCTCTACCATGACAAGCCCTGCAATGCGGCGGTACAGGATCTTATGACCCGCAGTGTCAAGGAAGAACTGGACTGATCAGGCCATCTTGTCTTCCGACCAGTCGTTGTGTTCGAACAGGGTATGGTCGGGTTTGGGAGGTTTTGCCTCATTGATTCTGGCGTTGAGCCAGACGAGAACCTTGTCAAATTCCGCGGCCATCTCGCCCAGGGCCTTGCCCCGGTGGCTCACCCGATTTTTTTCTTCCACCGATATTTCGGCGAACGTCTTTTCAAGGGGGGGGAAATAGAAGACCGGATCGTAGCCAAAGCCGCCCGTACCCCGTGGCGATGTTGTTATCTCTCCTTCGCACCTGCCTTCGTATGTCAGGGCCGGTCCCGTCGGCACAGCGATGGAAATCACACACTCAAAGGCGGCGTTTCTCGCGGTTTTCCCATCCATTTCTTTAAGCAGTTTCCTGATATTATCGTTATCGGTGGCGTTTTCGCCTGCATAGCGGGCGGATCTGACGCCCGGAGCACCGCCCAGCGCCTCGACAACGAGACCGGAATCATCGGCCATGGCGGGCAACCCGAGAACCTTGGCCGTAAAGAGCGCCTTTTTATACGCATTGTCGTCAAAGGTGTCGCCGTCTTCGGTCACCTCGGGGATGGGGCCAAAATCCTGCAGGCTCCTGATTTCTACCGGGAAGTCTTTTACAACCTCCCTGAACTCTTTCAGTTTGCCCTGGTTGCGGGTTGCCAGCACAATAAGATTCTTCATTTTCATCTCCTTATGGCGCCCGCATCTCGCCGACGCGGTACGCCATGGGCGGTTCTTGTTTTCGTTTGGTTCTGTGCATTAATCATGATAGTATCCGGAAGTCAAGGCAGAAAAAGACGGGCAGGTCTTGATTTCATCAATCAGGGTTTACGGCGACGGGACAGGGAGCCCGGCAACGATCCGGAGGGTTAATAGATGGCAGAGATTAAGAGTACGTTTGAGAGGGTCATGGAAAAGGTCGAGGCCCTTGGCCGTGCCTCCCGGGATGAGATTGAGGCGGAGGAACAGCTTAAGAACGGCATGCGTCTTGGCGCTGAATATCTGCAGGGTGAGGGGGGGGCTCTTGCCGGGGGTCTGACCGCGGAGACCGGGTCCGGCAGCCAGTTTCGCCAGGGGCTTGTCCAGACCCTTTTGCGGAACGTCATGCTGCCCAGGGGCGAAGAAACGCAAACCATGGAAAAGGCGATGGCCGGCCTCATGGAACTGGGTGGCGGTGCCGGTGATATCGGTGCGGTTCTTGGTGACTTGCAGCATATTATCACCCGGTATATTGAACATCGGGCCCAGCTCCGCCAGCAGCTTGAAAAAGGGATAAGGCAGCAGATGGAGCAGCTTGTTGAGCAGCAGACCGGCCAGCCAGGACGGGCAATGAACATCGACCCTGCCATGCATCCGAGATTTCGCGAGGAATGGCAGAGAATCTCGGGTGAGTTAAACAGTCAATACGGCCAGGTGGTTGAACAGCACAAAACTCTTCTGGCCCAGCGTCTGGGGTGAACCGACCATGGAAGTTGAAATATATCTTGACCTTACAAAGACGGATCCGGACAAGCTAGAGCTTGTTGAGGCGCGCGTGCGTGAATGGTATGCCGAGGGTGCCGCAGTCCGCTACGACAAGCGGACCTTTGGCCGCATGACGGTTCTTGAGGGGAAGCACCGCTATCTGGTCGATCTCGGCGGTGTTGATTCTGTAACCGCCATCCGGGAACTGCACGCCACGCTCAGCCGTTTCGGGGTCAAGGTTTTTGTCCATTTTCTGCACTGAACCACAAGGGACTCCCGTGATTTCCGTGCATTCGCAACCCCGCTCTGCTGCCGCGGCCGAAAGAGACCAACAGGCCCCCTTTCTTGCTGTTCAGAAGAAGCTGCGCCGGCAGCGGCTTGATGCCCTCCTGGTTTCGCAGCCGGAAAACCGACGCTATGTAAGCGGCTATACCGCCAATGACACTTCCGTGGCGGAAAGTGCCGGTTTTCTGCTTGTTCCGGCCCGCGGTACGCCGATGCTGCTTACCGACTTCCGCTATCAACTCCAGGCGGCAAGCGAGGCAGGCGGCTTTGAGGTGCTTCTCTATCGCCGCGGCCTCCTTGGGTTGCTCAAAAAACTCCTGGCAAACCGGCGAGTGAAAAGGCTTGGCTTCGAGGGCCACTATATGCTTTATTCGGCGGCCACCCAGCTGAAAAAGGTGCTTGCCGGGCATGGTGTTGAGGCGGTGCCGGTCACCGGCATGGTTGAAAGTCTGCGCCTTAAAAAAAACAGGGCGGAAATCGAGAAAATTCAAAAGGCCGTGCAGCTGAACGAGAAGATCTTTCAGGAGGTGTACGCAACCCTGCGCCCCGGGCAGACCGAAAGGCAGGTAGCCTTTGCCATTGAAAGGGCCATGCACGAAAACGGCGCAGACGGCCCGGCCTTTGAGACCATTGTTGCCGGTGGCCCCAACGGCGCCCTGCCGCATGCAGTGCCAACCGACCGCGCCCTGCAAAAGGGGGAGCCGGTGGTGATCGACATGGGCACCAGGCTGAACGGCTACTGCTCTGATATGACCAGGACCGTTGTCCTTGGCAGGCCCGACGACCGGACCGTTGAGCTCTTCAGGCTGGTCCGCAAGGCCCAGCTTGCGGGCATGGCGGCCGTGCGGGCCGGAATTGCATGCAGCCGGGCCGATAAGGCGGCCAGGGATATTATCAGGCGGGCCGGGCTTGGCAGCCGGTTCGGGCACGGGCTCGGACACGGGGTCGGCCTCGCGGTGCACGAAGCTCCCAGCCTCAACAGGCACAGCAGCAAAAAACTCATGGAAGGCATGGTGGTGACGGTTGAGCCGGGCGTCTATCTCCCCGGCTGGGGCGGGATCCGCCTGGAGAATATGGTTGTGGTGAGAAAAAACGGCTGTGATAATTTGAACGCTGATACCACCTTTCTGGATTTGTAAACAAGGGGATTCGATGAAAAAAAATTTCGTATTAGACACCAACGTCTTGCTCCACAGCTCCGTATCGATTTTTTCTTTTGA
>Ga0180007_10007209_pt1 | contig 10578 bp, 8 predicted proteins | sample MM_PC_MetaG_FD_121122 | JGI IMG/M metagenome (GOLD analysis project Ga0180007, IMG submission 121122) | Groundwater microbial communities from the Aspo Hard Rock Laboratory (HRL) deep subsurface site, Sweden - MM_PC_MetaG | ecosystem: Environmental > Aquatic > Deep subsurface > Groundwater...
ATCAAACTATTCGACCACCGGGTTTGCGGCCGCCCTTCCCACCACCATTACCACGCTTGGCATAGTGAATAATGGCATAACCATCAACTACTCTGCCAGTGGTCGGATCTACAGCCGTGCCCAATGAGATTACCGGCACATGACCAGCTGCCGCCGGAAGGGTCAGGACTCTCTGGGTACCAGGCGTATCTAATTGACCGCCAATCCCAGCTGGTGCGGCTATCACTGAACCCGCCATCATGACTAGGGTCAACAACAAAGCACCAATTATTAATCTGTCTTTCATATGCATATCATAAAGTTTAACTACTATAACGAGTAACACATCTTCGATTATACCCCATCTGGAGCCGGAGAGAGGAATCGAACCCCCAACCTTCACTTTACAAAAGTGCTGCTCTACCGTTGAGCTACTCCGGCCCTGAAAGAGCCCCTTTTGGGCTGGTGCCAGGGGCAGGATGATTTCCCCGGGTGCTCCGGGGACCCTTCGTTCAGCTGTATCACGGAAAGACACAAACTTTTAAGCAGCTAAATGGACGACCTTCTCGCGTCCGCCTGCGACGGACTGTCGCAGGGCCTCGCCTACCGCTGACAGAAGTCTGCACCCAATTTGAAGATCGGATTCAGACTGCTGGTGCCGGGAGTAGGATTCGAACCTACGAAGGCTTGCGCCACCGGTTTTACAGACCGTGTGCTTTGTCCGCTTGCATATCCCGGCTTAAAACAAATTTCTTAAATCTCTCAAGATGCTTCCCATTGCCAAACCCAATCTCATGGGCAAATCTTATCAGTTCCTCTCTTCTAGTCAAATATACACTATATCCACTAATCGATGACGGATGGAACCCCAGCCTTAATAGCATTACTCGTACATCACGTAAAAGTGGCAAAGATCTATTTCGAAATCCCAATTGGCAGCCAAATTTCAATTTATAAACTGAACCATCAGTATCCCATAGACCGCGCAGAGCCGACCTCATATATATTTTGGAGGTCATAACCCATTGTGGTACACCAACTTGACTTCTCACCTTGTTAAAAACTAGTCCCATGCGCAACAACCAGCGCACTAATTGCGTTGAACCAATGTATACCGATACATCGCCTCTTTTTGACCGATAGACATTCGGAGAAACACCAAAAACACTTTTCATCAGCACCATAATATATTCCTGATATTTATCTTTTTTGCCAATAGTCATCACCACTTGCGTAGGAGTAATATTGCCATCCCCAAGCAACGCCCCGACTAATTCAGCCAAGTCTGCCGAATGTATTGGAATGGATATATCGTGTCGGATATTATTATATCCTTTCTTTTGAGAGCGTAATGATGGGAATTCCAACCTTCGAAGCCGATCATATACTCCAACCTGCGATAAGCCTAGGCGAGTAGCTATTTCACCTATTGTTAAATTCGCATCAACATAAAGCCGAGTTAACTCGGCTCGCTTCTCTCTCTCCTCCTGGTGTGTCCACCGGCATGGCATGCACTTATTTTACCACAATTTTCCTTTAACCACTTAAGTACACAGCAGAACAACCCGCGGCCACTAATGGCCTCGACAAAATTATGTACTTCTTGGAGCCGAGGATGGGATTTGAACCCACGACCTACCCCTTACCATGGGGTTGCTCTACCACTGAGCTACCTCGGCATTGCGGCGGGTAAATCTACCACTGCCTGCCCGCAGTGCTAAAGCACAGCTTTTGCAGGCGGGAGCTACATCGGCGAAACCAGCATTTAGTATCAAGAGTACAGCATTTAGAGTGTATCTTACTAGATGCTAGACGCTAAATGCTAAATGCTAGATGCTACTTAAGTTTCTCTTCCGCCTTCTTCAACAGCTCAACATAAGCTTCGTTGCGCGGATCGAGAATAATTGCCCTCTCATACTGGTCAGCGGCCTTACGGTATTTCTTGCACATAAAGTGGGCCAGCCCTAAATTTACCAGCCGAGAAGCTATCTTATCATTAATGGCGATAGATCTCTCATAAACCTCGATGGCCTCTTCGTAGCGGCCCATCTCATAATAGAGCAATCCCAGATTGTTATAGAACGTATCATTTTCCGGCTCTAGTTTCAAAGCCTGAATCAGAGCCGACTTAGCATCCCTGAAATTCTTATCCTCCAGATAAACTAAGCCAAGTTTGTTGTACAGAGTCGCATCGCCAGGTTTTTCTTTAAGTAACTTCAAATACGCCTTCTCAGCTTTTTTTATTTCCCCTTTTTCAAAATACTCATCGGCTTCTTCACGCAGACCATTGGCCTTGGCCGTTTTGCCTTTGCCATTGCCCTTCGACGCCTCGCCTACACCTACCGGCAGCTTCCTGAGAATCATGATGAGAACCAGCACCGTAGCGATAAAAACAACAACTTCTAACATAGTAAACCTTCAAATTTATGCACCAAGTATACCACCCCCCACTTTGTCTCTCAATCTAGCACAAATCCGCCCCCACAATCAATTAAATCGCCACAACCCAAGACAAAGTGGGGGGCTAAAGCACAAGCAACAACACCTCGATGGCCGCTCGCGCATTTACATTGTCCTGAACCTGGTAAATCACCTCCTGTAGCTGGGTGAGTTGAACCGATGTCTGGACATTCGGATCTTGTACTAGCCGGTCTCTCAAAACTCTGGCACCCACCCGCAAGAAACCGAGAGCATCCTCACGAGCCTTCATCTCCTCTGCCCACTTAAACTTGTCCTCTGTGTCCCTTGTCTCCACACTACTCCAAAAATCCTGCATCTTCTCTAAAGTCTCCCATTTCTCTGGGCTCTCTGTCATCTCCAACGCAAAGCCCAAACTACCTTGTGCTGCTTGCAAAATCTCTGCTGAAACATTTGGCACCCGCCGTTCAATATCTTCATCTTTAAGTGGGCCAAACCGCACCACCTGCGAGCGTGAAACAATTGTTGGCAGCAGCCGTTTCTCATCCTCTGCGATCAAGATTAAAGTAGTATCTTCGCGGGGTTCTTCCAAAGTTTTTAGTAAGGCGTTTTGGGCAGCTAAGCTCAAGGTTTCGCACTCATCGATAATCGCCACTTTAAATTTTGAAGCAATAGGGGAGAGTTGCAGAAATCTGATCACCTCGTCCGCTGCGTCTTTAATCCCTTTGTCATGCTCCCGCATCTCCGCCAAAATGTCAGAAAAAATGAAAGTATCGGGATGGGTCTTCTGATCATCCCCATGCAGAACTTTTGCCAAAAGCAGAGCTGCGGTTTTGCGCCCCACGCCCTTGGGTCCGGCAAATATCATTGTTTGGGCCAGTTTCCCAGATTCCAAAGCTCCCTCAAGCAATTTTTTGACATTGATTTGACCAATCAATCCCGCGAATGTATCCACTTGGGTATTCATAGACTTACTGCCTTTACCCCGTTAGAAGTAGGTCACCCGTGGCGACCGCAAGTTCTAATTGGGGCAATTAACTCATCAAAAACATCCACCGCTCTCTCCATGGATATATTTTAACCTGCTTACCCGCTAACCTGCTAACCCGCTATTTTAGCACTGGCACTTTATTCTCCATCACTTCGTCCACAATGCCATAAGCTAAAGCTTCTTGAGCTTTCATAAAGAAGTCTCTGTCGCTATCCTTAGCCACCTTCTCCAATTTTTGGCCAGTGTGATGAGCCAGGATCTTATTCAACTGGTCCTTCCAGCTCAAAATCTCCCTAGCGTGGATTTCAATATCGCTGGCCTGTCCCTGCGCCCCGCCCAGAACCTGATGGATCATCACTCTGGAGTTTGGCAGAGCGTAGCGCTTGCCTTTTGTACCGCTAGATAGCAACACTGCGGCCATCGAAGCAGCCATACCTACGCACATCGTCGTCACATCCGGTTTCACATGCTGCATTGTATCGTAGATCGCCATACCGGCTGTTACCGAACCACCGGGGCTGTTGATATACAGGCAGATATCCTTCTTTGGGTCCTCACTCTCTAAAAACAGTAACTGGGCAATCACTAGATTGGCTATATCATCGTCAATCGGATTGCCGATAAAGATAATCCTGTCTTTTAGCAGCCGCGAATAGATATCATAAGCCCGCTCCCCCGTTGGCGACTTCTCAATTACCATTGGAATAACATTCATAGATTTATTTGTTATCTGCTATACCCACTAATTATACCCTATTTCAATGGCTCAAATGAGCCGTTAGATTTTGGTTCTTTCTACAGTGTAGGGATTATTAATTACAATAGTATCTTCCCTTTCAGGACTCGTAGAGATAATCACCACGGGTGCTCCAATAAGTTCTTCAATCCTTCGAATATATCGAATAGCTTCCTTGGGTAAAGCATCAAAGCTGCGAAGGCCTTTTGTGCTAGTTTGCCATCCCGCCATTGTTTCATAGATAGGCTCAACCTCTGCCTGAGCTATTTGAGATGAAGGATAATAATCAATCTCTTGTCCATCCAACTCGTAGCCAACGCAAATTTTAAGCTCGTCAAGTGAATCTAACACATCAATTTTTGTAAGAGCAATTCCTTGGACGCCTTCTTTGATTACCGTTTGCCGAAGCATACAAGCATCTAACCATCCGCAACGACGCGAGCGTCCAGAAACAGTCCCAAATTCGTTGCCCTTTTCTCGTATTAACTCACCAACACTATTGCTTTGCTCAGTCGGGAACGGTCCACCTCCCACTCGGGTTGTGTAGGCCTTAATCAATCCCAAAATATATCCGATACTGCCAACGCCTATACCAGAACCAACAGCTGCCTGACCCGCGTAAGTATTAGATGAAGTTACATAGGGATATGTGCCATGCTCAATATCCAACATAGCGCCCTGAGCTCCCTCAAACAGAATCTTTTTATCTTGTTCACTAGCATCATAGAGATATTTCCAGACCGGTTTAACATAGGGTAAAATTTTGGGAGCAATTTTATAGAGAGATTCTAAAAGCTCTTGGGTATCAATTTCTTTCGCACCCAAACCTTTTCGAAGACTGTTGTGGTGAATTAAAAGCCGCTCCGCCTTATTTTGCAACGTTATCTTCTCTCCCAAATCACAGGCTCGGATGGCTCGACGTCCGACCTTGTCTTCATAGGCCGGTCCAATCCCCCGCTTAAGTGTGCCAATCCGCGCGTTGGGACCCGCATTCTCCTCACGCAAGGCATCCAAATCCCGATGCAGAGGAAGAATTAAACAAGCATTATCTGCAATCATCAAGTTCTCTGGAGTAATGCTTACACCAAGTTTGCTAATTCGTTCCATTTCATCCACGAGAGACCATGGATCAATGACTACACCGTTTCCAATAACAGACAGTTTCCCCTTTCTAACAATACCTGAAGGTAAAAGACTAAGTTTATAAGTAACACCATCAACAACCAATGTGTGCCCGGCGTTGTTTCCTCCCTGAAAACGTACCACTATATCAGCTTGTTCTGAAAGTAGGTCAACAATCTTGCCCTTTCCCTCATCCCCCCACTGCAAACCAACAACAGTAACATTAGTCATAATCTATTGTTAAAAATAAAATATAACGTCAAACACCGACACAAACAAGTCTGATATTTTATTACAGACTTGTAATCAGACACAAAAAAATCAAAAAACCCAACGGCTCATGCCTGCCCGCCTTTGGAGGGAGCCGTTAGATTTTTCTGTTCTTTTCTAGATTCCCGCTTTTGCGGGAATGACAATATAAAAATCTCCTCCATTTTGCGTACAGCAAATAACTAGCGTTGAGCTTGAGGGTAACTAAATCAAATAAATTGTCGTTGCAAAGCCCACTGTTTGAGGTGAAGGAATGAAACGAGTTTGGGCGAAAGCAGTAAGACAATTTATTTAGATTTATACGCGAAAGCGAACGCGTGAACGCTTTGGTACTTTGGCAAGACAAAGTACAAAAAATTTGGTTACTTTAGAAAAGTAACATTTCTGGATCCCTGCCTTCGCGGGGATGACGAACTTAGCTAACTGCAAGTTCAACCAACCGATCAACCGCTTTGCGGCTGGCAATCATATTCTTCAATCTCTCCCGTGCCACCGGTTTTTTATACTCTTCGACAATTTTATCCTTATCGTTGGGATACATCTGCTCAAGTTTTTTGAGCTCTTCTTCCACTTCTTTGTCGGTCGCCTCAATTCCCTCAGCTTTTCTAAAAGCATCCAGCGCTAGGCCGGCCAGGACCCTTTGTTTGGCTTGGTCGCGCCATTGGCTCTTCAGCCCCTCCTCGTTGTTTACACCGGCCTTCTTGAGATACTCATCAAAATCCATCTGCTGGGCTGACACCTGCTGGCGCATATCATTGGCCATAGCATTTAATTCCTGATCTACTAATTCTTCTGGCAGATCAACCTTAGCAAGCTTCGCCAAACCCAGAATGGCATCCTCGCGAACCTGACCATCGACTTTGCGCTGCTCCTCATCCGTTAAAAACTTCTCAACATCCTTCTTCAGCTCGTCCAGCGTTTGGAACTTGCTAATCTTCTTCACCAGTACGTCATCGATATCCGGATAGTTCACCGCCTTCACTTTATGCAAAATAATTTTAAAACTAACTCGCTTACCCGCTAACCCGCTATTATGATATTCAGACGGGAAAGCCAACTCCACGTCCTTAGTTTCGCCGGCTTTCATTCCCTCTATCCCCTCCTCAAATCCGGGGATAAACAGTTTATCACCCAAGATCATGGGATGGTTTTTGCTCTTACCGCCTTCAAACTCTTTGCCATCGATAGTGCCAACAAAATCTATCTCTACCCAGTCCTTGCGTTTGGCGGCCCGCTCAACTTCGGTAAATTTCGCCGCCCGCTTTTGCATGCTCTTTAAAATCTCTTCAACCTTCTCTTGAGCAGGCGGTTCTACTACACCCTTTTTAACTTTCAGCTGTTTGTAGTCGCCCAGTATCACCTCTGGTAGAACCACAACTTCGGCAGTAAACACCAGTGGGTCTGTCGGTGTAGCTTTATCAATACTAACTTTGGGCATAGCCACTGGCCGAATCTCTTCCTTCTTGGCAGCTTCCGGATAAAACTCCTGTACTGCTTCTTCAATCGCCACGCTTAAAACCCGGGCTTCGCCGATCTTGTTAATAACAATATCTCGCGGGGCTTTGCCCGGACGAAAGCCCTCAATCGAAGTCCCAGTTGAAACTTTAACTGCGGCTTTATCCAGTATCTTATCCCACTCGCTTTTATCAAGTGAAATCTTTAAACTAACCAGACCTGATTTTGGAGACGTTTTTTCTACTTGCATGCTTATTCTCCAGTTGTCATTCCGACTGCAATGGAGGAATCTGTAAAGATATTAGATCCCTCAACTTCGCTCGGGATGACAGTTCTCGATGCTAAATGCTAAATGCTAAATGCTAGATGCTAGCTTGTTGTAAATTTGACTGGCGAACTCGACAAACTGCCTTCACTGGTGATCATCTTCACGTACGCAGTATGCTCACCCACCTTGCCCGAGTCAACCTGGGCAGACAGCTGCAAATTAAGATCCTCAATTGAGCCAACCAGTTTGTCGTCGAGATAAAACTCAGCTTTTGTTCCACCCAACCCCTGGCCATAACTAGTTAGATGAGCAGCCAGCGTCACCGGAAAAGAAGTTTGGCTAACTTGATGCATAACGATTGCTATTTGAATATCATCCGCACTGCCGCCGTAATACTCGGTCGGCACATTATTGTAGCCGTTCGCCTTCGCCCAAGTGATAACCGGATTCTCCCAGTTTGAGCTGTTGGGCCGTTCGGAGTGGAAAGTAGTGAACACCCGCTCTTCGGTTAAATCGCTAGGGAAGCCATCGGGCGCCAGTTTATCAGGAGCGCTGACCACCACTCGGACTTTTGTATGGACACTATCCTTTTCGTTCGGCACTCCCCAGCTGGTGAATACCTCTGTCTTGGTTGAGGGCGAAGCATCGGTTGGCAACTTACCAGACAGAGTATCTACCTCAACTTCGCGAATCCCCGCTGGGCGTTCAAATGACTTATTGGACACGCCGGCCAAGGCAGAACGCATATATCGGTTCCAGATCGGCGCTGCTACATTAAAACCGGCGCCGTTCTTCATTGATTCATTATCGTTGTTACCCACCCACACGCCGGTCACTAGATCGGGAGTGTAACCAAGTGTCCAGCCATCTCGATACTCATTCGTCGTACCAGTTTTAGCGGCTACCACCCGGCCAGACAAAGTTAGATTGGTACCAGCACCGAAGAACTTTGCCCGAGCATTATCGTCGCTTAGGATATTGTTAATGAGATAGGCGATTTGGGCATCCAGTTCTCGCCTCGGCTTAACTGGGTCATATTCCTCGATCACCCGGCCGTTTTGGTCTTCAACTTTCAGTACGGCTACTGGCGGCACGCGCATACCCCCGGTGGCGAATACGCCGTAGGCAGCCGTGAGATCAAATAGTGTCACCTCGCCGCCGCCTAGAGTAAGCGACAGACCGTAGCGTTCTGGTTCATTTAAAGTGGTAATGCCCAAATCGTGGGCCGTATCAGTGGTTTCTTTGACCCCAGCAAAAGCCAGGGCCTTGACTGCCGCCACATTTATAGAGCCCTGAATGGCATCCCTCACCGAAATCGGCCCGCGGAATGTTCCGTCATAGTTTTGCGGCGCGTAGCCCTGCCCAAAATCAGTCCGTGCATCCATCAACATCGTGGCTGGGCCGTAACCTTTCTTAAATGCAGTTGCATAGACTATTGGCTTAATCGCAGAACCCGGCTGGCGTTCGCGGATGGTTACATTTACGTTTCCATCTTCCTCTAAGTCAAAATAATTGTGGCTGCCGACCATCGCCAGTATCTCACCGGTGTTAGGATCCATAGAAAGCAGCGCAGCATTACCAGCGTTGTAGTGAGTTTTGTTATATTCATACCGAGCGTCGATGGCAGCTTCAGCGTCTTTTTGCTTTTCCCAATCCAGCGTAGTGGTAATCTTCCAACCACCTTCTTCTAATACCTTTTCACCATACTTAGCCGCCAAAAGTTCTCGTACGTACATTACAAAGTGCGGCGCCCGGATAGAATCGCTACGTGGCTGGAATTCAATCTCTGTTTTCTGCGCCTCATCCATCTCTTCGGCCGTAATGTAACCCTGTTTAGACATGGCTGCTAGCACGGAGTCCTTGCGGGCCATAAGTAAATCTGGGTTTTGACCGTAAGGGGAGTAGCGGCTAGGCGCCTGGGGCAGAGCCGCTAATGCTGCCGCCTCAGGCAAAGTAACTTCGCTAATGTCCTTGCCGAAATAAGTTTGGGCAGCCGCCTGCACGCCGTAAGCACTGTTGCCATACGGGATCTCATTCAAATACAGCTCTAAGATCTTGTCCTTGGAATAGATCTGCTCTAATTCAAAAGCTAGAATCAGTTCACGGATCTTGCGGGCGATGTTCCGCGTGGGACTTAGAATAGCATTCTTTACAAACTGTTGAGTGATAGTACTGCCGCCCTGGAATCCCCGGCCAGTCAGAGGCTTGAGGATAGCCCCGCGCAAAAGGCCTTTGATGTCAAACCCGCCGTGATGATAGAAATCTTTGTCCTCGATCGCCACCGTCGCTTGTTTCATAATTTCAGGAATGTCGTCAAAAACCACCGTTGTGCGCTTCTTCTCGTTGTAGATATCAAATAGCACTACGCCGTTGCGATCAAACACCTTAGTCGATTCGGCTGCCTCATAGATGGTCAATCTGGCCGGATTGGGCAAGCCAATGGAGAAAATAGCGGTAAAGAAACTTGCGAGAAACAGCCCCGCCACAAAGATGGCCAGAACCAAGCGTGGTACATTATGTATGCCGTATCTCTCCAATACGCCAAAAACTCGCCGCTTGGTCTTGCGCAATAGCTGGCGCCCCTTCATCTTCTGTCTGATCTTCTGATAGTTGGGCCCAAAGGGCATTAGTTCGGACATAGGGGCTAGTATATAGTATCTAGTATGCAGTATCTAGTATAAGACAACCTACGCACAGTATACTAAATACTAGATACCAGATACCAAATACTAAATACCAGATACTATCAATGGGATTAGACAAGAAAACTATCGATGAGCTCTTAAGCCGGCGGGTAGAATCCATCGTTGGAGAGAAGGAACTTCGTAAAAAACTTGCGGCAGGCAAAACTTTACGCATCAAACACGGAGTTGACCCCACCACGCCAGACCTACACTTAGGCTACAGCGTGGTTTACCACAAGATGCGCGAATTCCAGGACCTGGGCCATACTGTAATTTTTCTGATAGGGGATTTCACCGGCAGATTCGGCGACCCGACTGACCGGGATAAAACTCGCGAACTGCGGGATGCCAGGGAAGTGAAACAGATGGCCGAAAACTACATCCGGCAAGCTCTGACTATTCTGGATCCGAAAAAGACCGAAATTCGCTACAACAGTGAGTGGTACGACAAGATGTCGGCTGAAGACTTGCTCCGCCTGATGAGCCACTTCACTTACGCCCAGATGATGGAGCGAGACATGTTTGCCAAACGCATTAAGAGCAAGCAGGAGATCAGCTTTCACGAGCCAGTCTATCCTATTCTGCAGGGCTACGATTCAGTGATGTTAGAATCCGACATCACAGTTATCGGCACCGACCAAACCTTCAACGAAAT
>Ga0180007_10007210_pt1 | contig 10576 bp, 9 predicted proteins | sample MM_PC_MetaG_FD_121122 | JGI IMG/M metagenome (GOLD analysis project Ga0180007, IMG submission 121122) | Groundwater microbial communities from the Aspo Hard Rock Laboratory (HRL) deep subsurface site, Sweden - MM_PC_MetaG | ecosystem: Environmental > Aquatic > Deep subsurface > Groundwater...
CGGCCTTCGGGTTACGAATCCGATGCTCTACCAACTGAGCTAAGGTGGCCCTGAGTTGCCGTCTTTTAGCAAATTGGGGCACAAGGTGTCAAGATTTCTCTCATCAAATAATGGTTAAGCCTGCAAGTTGTTCGTCAGGCAGGGGAGAGGAGCGCAGGATAGTATCTCTCTGATCCTGTCTCACTATTACTTCAACTTCCAGGGGACCACCGGGGATTTTCTTGCCGTATCGCACGACAAGCGCCGCACTGAGGCTGATATCCGCAGGGTGACTGGAATAGCGCAGCAGGGCGGTGGGACCCGGCCGGTCATTGAGCTTTAAAACCAGATCACCCGGTTGCCAGAGCCCCAGGACGGCATCGTTTTCATCCTGACTGCGGCCGATGGCAAGCCAGCCGCCATGGGGCAGCCTGAACTGCCGGCCGACCAGCAGGAAACGGACGTTGTCCCGGTTGACCATGTCTTTCCGACTGAACAGCGTCTTGATTTGTTTTGCCAGGTTGGGGTCCGTCAGTTTACAGCCACCTGCCGGACTAGGGTAGCCGGTTATGCCGAATCCGGCTGCGAGTTCAATCTGCTGTGATCTGCCCCGGCCGCTGCAATACGGTAGCTTCTCCCGGTCAATAATTCCTGCCAGCTCCGCTGCGGTGGGTTTCTGGCTCTTGGCGCACAAAGGGCGCAGCAGGAGAGAATCGGTGCCGCTGTCGCGCTCGATGACGCGCAGGGTATCTTTGCGTTGTGACATGGGTCGCTGGCCAACCACTTCGCCGGTGATAATGAATGAGGCCTGATATGCGGCCATCAGCTTCTTTGCCTCGATGAGCATGAGGATCTTGCAGTCGATGCAGGGATTGAAGTGCTTGCCGAAACCATGGGGAGGATCAAGCAGCATATCGAGATAGAGATCGGTGATATCTCTGATTTCGACATCGATATCATATTTTTCCCGGATCTTTTTTCTGTATTGCGCCTCTCTCGCCAGCAGGTCGTAGTCGAAAAAAGGGGTAACGAATTTAAGGGCCCTGACCCTGACTCCCTGTTCCGCCACCACTCTGCAGGCCAGTATGCTGTCCAGTCCGCCGGAAAAGAGGGCAATGGCCGTAGGTTGATTGCTCATTAGATGTGAAAAATCCGGTTATTGGTTACGGTTGATCAGTTCCGTTACATAGGCCAGGGTCTGCTGGGTGACCGAATCACCATCAAGCATTCCGGCTAGTTCCAGCACTTTCTGTGTTTCATCGAGAAGAACTATATCAGTGTGCGTGCGGTCATTGCTGACATACTTGCTCACCCGGTAATGGTCATTGGCACAGGAGGCGATCTGGGCCAGATGGGTGATGCAGATAACCTGATGATGGGTGGCCAGTTCCTTGATTTTTCTGGCCACCGACTCTGCCGCCTTGCCGCTGATGCCGGTATCCACCTCGTCAAAGATGACGGTTTCCACCTGATCCTTGCGGGCGAGCAGACATTTGAGGGCCAGCAGCAGGCGTGATAACTCGCCGCCGGAGGCGATCTGGGCGATAGGTTTGACCGTTTCCCCGGGATTGGCCGAGAACATGAAAGCAGGCCGGTCGGCGCCGGTGCGGCCAAGGGAGGAGAGCATCGGCTCGCCTTCGGAAAATTTTATCTCGAAGAGAGCGCGGTCAAGACAGAGGGACAGCAGTTCGTTTCTGATGGTTCCTTCCAGCTCCCGGGCTGTTTTCCGCCGCGCCCCGGATAGTTTGCCGGCGGCTGACAGCAGCTCGTCTTCCAGCTTTTTCAGTTCTTTTTCCAGTTTTTCCAGGCGGACATCAAGGGCTTCCAGTTCCTCGAGTTCACTTGCCGCCTTGCTGCCATAGCTGATGACGTCGGCAAGTGCCGGTCCGTATTTTCTTTTCAACTGCTGCAGCACATCAAGGCGGGCCATCACGGTTTCAAGGGCCTGGGGGTTATTCGTGATAGTGTCAAGGTAGCCTCGCAGTCCTGCCAGTTTTTCTTCAAGTTGATAGGTGAGGCCGGCGACCTCCTCGGACAGGGGAGCGACGCTTGCATCTAGTTCAGCCATCTGCACGAGATTTTTTCGCATCTGGGCCAGGGGATCAATGGCGTCGTAAAGAAGTGAGTAACTTTTTCTGCCGAGCCGGTTCAGGTCATCAGCACTTTTGAGCCGCTGTTTTTCCATGACCAGCCTGTCGTCTTCTTCGGGAATAAGCCTGGCGTCCATGATTTCCCGCACTTGAAAGGAAAGAAAATCCTTGCGCTGTTCCTTTTCCATTTCTTTTCTGCGGAGATCGTCATATTCGTTTTTTATCTGCTGCCAGGCGTCGAATTGTCTGGAAAAATCGAGACGATGCTGCCAGAGGCCGCCCACTGCGTCGATGAAATCAAGATGATAACGGGCGGCGAGCAGTTGCTGATGGTCATGCTGGCTGGCCACACTGAACAGGTTTTCAGCCAGTTCGCCGGTGATCTTGGCCGTTGCCGGGCTGCCGTTGATATAAAAACGGCTGCGGCCATTCTGCGAGAGAACCCTTTTGATGACAATGGTTCCGTCTGCATCAAATCCCTGCTCCTGGAGTTTTCCCAGTACCTGGGAGTGGTCGTCGCCAACCTCAAAAAGTGCCTCGATGGTGGTGCTGTCGGTACCGCTTCTTACCCAGGTGGAAGATCCCTTGCCTCCGGAGAGCAGATGAATGGCCTGCAGGATGATGGACTTGCCGGCGCCGGTCTCTCCGGTAAGCACGGAAAGCCCTCCGGCAAAGACCAGAGAGAGCTTTTCGATGAGGGCCAGGTTGGTTATGTGTAACTCGCAGAGCATTTTTTAAATTGACAAATTGTGAATGTTCATTGATAATCGTTTGAAATGACGATGGAATCGTAAAAAGTCCTGGTGCCGAATTTTCGTGACGATAAATCAGGAAGTTATCATGCACTGTATGGATGTCGAGTGGTTTCTACAAGACAGTCAAATGGTGAAACTAACAAAATACATTTATTATTGAGTTGTTGTCAATTTCATTTGCCAATAATCCTTTTTTCCCCGAGCCTTTCTTAATTTTTTTCTTTAAAGGCCTCTTCAATTGTCGATATTAAACTTTCATTCGTTTGTGGTTTTCAAGCGTTTTACTGCCGTGGTTGTCCTGCTTTTTTTCTTCTCGGTTAACTGTCTGACTCTTTTCTCTCCGGCCACTGCTCACGCCTTTTCCATCAAGGAAGAAAAAGAATATGGCGAAAATATGCTGGCCATTATCCGCAAGGAATTCAAGCTGGTTGATGAGCTTGACGTCAGCCAGTATGTTAATGATCTCGGTGATTCCATTCTTGTCCAGGCAGGCCCTCAGTTCTTTGATTACCATTTCTATGTCATTAACAACAAGGAATTCAATGCCTTTGCCACCCCATCCGGCCTGATTTTTTTCCACTCAGGCATCATCAATGCCATGGATAATGAAGGTGAATTCGTCAGTGTCATGGCCCATGAGTGCGGCCATGTCATGAGCCGTCATATTGCCGACCGCATAGAGAAGTCCACCAAGATCACCGCCAGCACCTTGGCCTTGATGCTGGCGGGAATCGCGCTCGGCGGCGGCGCTCTCTCCCAGGCTTTGGTTACCGGCGGCATGGCCACCGGTGCCGCTATGAGTCTGGCCTTTACCCGGCAGGATGAGGAAGAGGCGGACCGGATCAGTTTCAACCTGATGGAAAGTCAGCAGCGGGACCCCCATGACATGCTCTCCATGCTGAACAAGATGTACAAGGAGTCAAAAATCAGAATGGGCAATATCCCTCCTTATCTGCTGACCCATCCGCAACCAAAGCTCCGCATGGGTTATGTGGAGGATCTGATGCATATCAACAGCGACACGCAATTCCACAAGTTTGATCAGTTTGCCTTCCGCCGCATGCAGAAAAGAGTGTCTTCCCTGACTGTGGAACCGCAGAAACTGTACGGCAAATATCGAAAAGAGGTCAGGGAGGCAACGGACGAAGATATTAAGATGATGGCCGTCTACGGCCTGGCCCTGGCGGACATGTCCACCGGCAACTATGAACAAGCCGTTGAGAAAATACGGCAGGTCATGCAGTATTACCCGGACAAGCCGATTCTCCTCACTGATCTGGGCATTATTTATCTGCAATGGGGGCAGCTTGAAACCGCTCTCATGTATCTGGGAGATGCCCGCAATAAAGACCTTGGCAGTTGGTACAGCAGCTTTTATCTTGCCCTGGCTCTCCAGCAGTCAGGCGATGATAAAAGGGCCGAGGCCCTTTACAAACAAGTGCTGGGCAGCAGCATTGATTATCCCAAGGCATATTTCCAGCTTGCCCAGATTGAGTCCAAAAAGGGTAATCAAGCCCTTTCGCATCTCTATCTTGGTAAAAATTTTTATTATGAAGGTAATTTCACCACCAGCACCTTTCACCTCAAAAAAGCGCTTGCACTTTCCACCTCTGGCCATGACATAAAGGAAATAGAGGAAATGTTAGACAGGATAAAGAAGATTGAAAAAGATAGTTAAATAATGCTCTTCACTTCGCATTATGGCAAGCCAGTATCTCTGTAACAAGGGCGGAAACGTCTGGGATGTCGGCCACAAAATATTTGGTTTTTTTATTGTAAGCGGCATCCGGGCGGCCCCTTTTCATAGTGAATATACCCTTTCTCTCCGCAAGCGGCAGGAAAAGCTGGTGGTCCGGATTCCCTATGCAACCCGGTTCAAAACAGAAGAGGAGCAGCGCTCTTTTGACGAGAAAATTCACCAGTGGATCCGTATCGGCATGCATCCCCATGTGGAGGCGTGTTTTGGCCTGGTTCCCGGTGATGCCTCGGCATATTTCCTGGAACGTATCAAAGGCTCTACCCTGACCAGTTGGGTCAGGTCCGGGCAATCCAGCTTAAGAAGTATCCTTTCCCTCCTCATGCAGATCTGTCATGGGGTTGAATATCTCCACGCCAATGGTATTGCCCATCAGGAACTTTTACCTGACAGCATTATCATAACGGGCAGCTCGCTGGTAAAAATCAAGGAAGTTGTCCGGCCGGATCTGTTCGGTAATAAACAGGACCAGCATGCTGATATCAAAAGTTTAGGCGGTCTGCTGAGGATGATGCTCTTCTCGGGTTTCGTCCCTTATCAAGCCGATAACACTATCAGCGCCGCCGTTTTGCCTGACCACTTGCAAAGCTATACAAATTTTCTGGCCCCCGTTCTGGAAAGATGTGCAGCACCAGCCGGCAGAGGCTATGCAGATGTCTCCTCGCTACGCTCTGATCTGAACAGGGTGTATCGCTTGGTATACGGACTTGACTGTCCCTATCATACCCTTGAAACCGATCTCCGGGCTGAGAGCTTGAACAACCAGGCTGTCGTCTGCTTTGCCACCCGCAGATACAGGGAAGGGCTTGTCAAGCTGCAACAGGCGCTTATCTTATACGACAGACTGCCTGAGGCGGTATACAATCTGATCCTCTACAAGCTGCGTTCAGGATTATTTCCTCCGGAAAGGATTCTGTTGATGATTGATACTGCCATGGAGGACAGTTCCATCGCCGATCAGCTGGCTTTGCTTAAAGCTCAGGTCAGTAAAATACTGGGGGAAAAGCACGAGAAAATGGTCCCTCTGCCTTCATTTCAGCTCAGCTCTTCGCCGCAATCCCTTGCTCTCTACCGACAGGCCCGTAAGCGAATGGAAAAATGCCGGGAAATTCAACACCATCTCCATAATCTGCGTTACGAAGCCTGCCTCAAATCTCTGCTGTCGGCATGGCGTGAGCAGAGGTTTGCCAAGGATGCATTTCTTGCCGGAATTCACGACCGGTTGCTCAGTAAAAGCGATAAGCGGGAAGTTGTCGGGGTGCAGAGGTATGCGACCTTGCAGGGGTTTGGCAGTTCAGTGGAACATCTGGCCTATCTGCCCGGCACGCGAAAGATTGTCGAAGCCGGAGGCGATGACCACATCCGCATCCGCAACTATGGCCGCGGCAGTAAGCTCTCCACCATAGACACCGGCGGACAGGCTGTCACAGGGCTTGCCGTATCACCAGACGGCAAGTTCATCGCTGCCGGAACGGCTGATGGAGAAGTGGTTTTCTGGCAAAGCAGCGCTGGCAATTCTCTGCTGTGGCGGTCTCGACTCCACCATGGCAGGGTGAATGCACTTGCTTTCAGCCGTGATGGCCGCTTTTTTGCCAGCGGCGGAGCAGACGGGGCGATGGTAATCCGCACCATTGCCACGGGTCGGGAAAAAATTGTGACCGCATGGGATAACCGGCAGATTGCCTGTCTCTCTTTTGTGGCCGACGGCCTTGATCTCGTTACTGCCAGTGATGTTGGTGAAATTAAGATCTGGGCCGCCAGGGGGAAAAAATGTCTGCATCAATTGACAGCCCATAACGGATGTATCGACTCTCTATCCGTTGCCCAACAGGGAGATTTTTTTGCCTCTGCCGGTGGAGAAGAAATAAAGTTGTGGGACATCCATACCGGCCAATGCCTGCAGCAGATGCCTGGCCATAGCGGCGGCAGAACCAGGGTTCTGCTGCTGGATGACCAGCGCCATCTGGTCTCCGCCGGTATGGATGACATGATTCGCATCCGCGATCTGGTCAGCGGTGAGGTGGTGGCAATGCTTGACGGCAGGGGAAATGGCATTCGCTCTCTGGCCAGAGGTTCTCAGCCCCATTTTTTCTTTGCCGGCCAGCTGGGTGGAACATTGCTCATATGGAAAATTATTTATCAGCTCAATTTTACCTGACAGGCAATTGTTACCTGACAGAATGCGGCAACGCCGGCAAGCCCTGGCAAGTGTCGGGGGGAAATGTTGAAAACAGGAGAACTCTTCTCGAAATTTGTGATATGATTTTTTTAAAGGGGATGGTCTTGCATGAATCCTCATTCAGCCATATTTTATTATCTATTACGATGCAGAATCCGGTTTAGATATCCTGGTTTCGGTTCGTAAATGGGCCAACGCAGTTGCTTGATAAATTTCCAGGAAAACAGTATCTCTAGATTTTGCGAAATTGCGATCTTGCCCAGTATCTTCAGCGTCACCTACGGAGTTTTTTTCCGGCTGGACATTACTTCTCTTCCGCAGTGGGGCCCACTCACCTCGTTTGTCCAGACATGTGTTTCCTGGCTTTTGACGATTTTTGTCGATTGCCGCAGAAATCCTCGGCGTTTCGTCGTCAGCGTGAGCATTGAATCTGAGGAGTAGCCTTTATTCATGAGACGTGTCGTTACCACCGAAAAGCTGCCTATCAAACTCTGGCTCGACGACATCGAGGCCGGCGCCTTTGAGCAGGCCAGAAACCTGGCGAATCTTCCTTTTCTTTTTAAACATGTTGCCGTCATGCCCGATGCGCACCAGGGTTACGGCATGCCCATCGGCGGGGTAATGGCCGCGGAAGAGGTTGTCATTCCCAATGCCGTGGGGGTCGATATCGGCTGCGGTATGTGCGCGGTCAAAACCTCCCTTGCCATGCTGTCCACCGATAAGATCAAGGCTGTCCTTTCCGGCATCAGAAAAACCGTGCCCCTGGGTTTTCAGCATCATAAGAAAAAACAGGATCCGTCGTTAATGCCGACAACTGAGGGGCGTCCTCTGTCTGATTTCCCGATTATAGCCGAGGAGTATAACAATGCCCTGACCCAGTTGGGCACATTGGGCGGCGGCAATCACTTCATCGAAATACAGAAGGGCAACGACGGCCATATCTGGCTGATGATCCACTCCGGCAGCAGAAACCTGGGATTCAAGGTTGCGAATCATTATAACCGGCTGGCCATTGATCTGAATCGCAGGTGGGGATCAAAGATCCCGGAGAAATGGCAGCTGGCTTTTCTACCGGTTGATAATGCCGTCGGGCAGAAATATCTGCGGGAGATGCACTATTGTGTCGACTTCGCCTATGCCAACCGGAAATTGATGATGCAGCGGGTGAAGGATGCCCTGATGGCGGTTGTGCCAGGCGTCACCTTTGATCAGATCATCAACATAGCCCATAACTATGCCGCCCTTGAGACGCACTTCCATAAGAATGTCATGGTTCATCGTAAAGGGGCGACCAGCGCCAGGGAAGGGGAGATAGGCATCATCCCCGGTTCCCAGGGCAGTCCGAGTTATATTGTCAAAGGCCGGGGAAATACGGATAGTTTCCAATCCTGCGCCCATGGAGCGGGACGCAAGATGGGCCGCAAACAGGCCCAGCGGCAGTTGAATCTGGCCCAGGAGCAGCAGAGGCTCGAAGACCAGGGGATCATTCACGCCATTCGTCATGTGCGCGACCTTGACGAAGCTGCCGGAGCGTACAAGAATATTGATGAGGTTATTGAAAATCAGATTGATCTGGTTGAGGTTATTGTTGAGTTACGGCCTCTGGCCGTCATCAAAGGTTGATGGACTCGTAACTAACTGAAAACTCACCACAGAGTCCGCAGAGCTGACTGACTGTAATAAAAAAAATTCTGTGATATCTGTGTGCTCTATGGTGAAAAAAGACTTTTTACCCGTAAGGGGTATAAATACGAATTCATCAAAGGTTGAAATAAGAAAAAGCAGTTGAATCTTTGCAAGGAGGATCTTGGATGACAACGCAACTTTCGTTTACGAAAATTGAGAATGAACTGCTCCCTGAATACAGAAGGAAAATTGGTTCTGCAGAATCCACCGAGGATGTGAAAAAATTTTATGTCTATACCATGCAGGATCTTTTTCGTCAGGTCTTTGCCGGAAAAATTGATCTGGATTATGGCGACATCGCCCTGCTGCCTGATCAGCAACCAGCATTTGTCATCAGTAATGGATTAAATGCTAAAGAAGATTTCTCCTATATCTGGAACACTTCAGACCTGCCCAATGTTGTCTCGCGTTTTACGGAAACAGCGGTGAATCACTACAGACATCTGGAAAAAAATCCGAAGAAGACCGAGGCGAAAATCAGGATGTAACGACTTTGGCCACAATCCGTCAGCAGATAATTGCCCTGTTACGCAGTGAAGAGGTCAATGCCCTGGAAATTTCCCAGCTGCTGTCCATTCGTGAAAAGGAGGTGTATGAACATCTTGATCATATCAGACGGACATTGTCGTCCCAGGGGAAAAGATTGCTGGTCAGACCCTATGCATGCATGAAATGCGGTTATGTATTCACAGACCGCCATCGTTTCAACCGCCCCGGTCGCTGTCCGCACTGTAAAGGAGGCCATATCAGTATGGCCTCCTATCATATTAAGGACTAGCAGACCTGATCTTTTATCTTATGGAAATGAAAGCCATATCGGGTCGATGTCGGGTCATGTCTAGCCCGGTTTGCCCCGATGTCCTCTATTTTTTCATCATTTTTCGTTTTACTCTTGAATCAAAGTGAAAGAAAAATTCTGAAAAAAAGTCAGGAGGTCATCATGAAAAAGCTCATCGTTCTCGCTTCTCTTGTTTTTCTCTGTACAACATCAAATGCCGTGGCAGACCATGCCTCTTCCGGTGTCGTAACCGGTGCGGCAGGTGGCGCGCTTGTCGGCCAGGCAATAGGCCGGGATACCCAAGGCACATTAATTGGCGCCGCCATTGGAGCTGCAGTCGGCTACATAGTCGGCAATGAGATGGATAATGGCGGCTATGTCAGACAAGGATATAGCGGCGGAAATGTTTGGGTGGCGCAGCCGGCCCCTGTTTACCGGCAGGTGATCATGCCGCCGCCTCGGCCCGTGCCTGTGGTTGTTCCTTACGTTCCATATTACCGGCCGACTGAGGTGGTGATCATCCCGGGTCGTGGCTACCAACACTCAGGGTACGGCTATCAGCACGGGCCGCAAAGGTGGAGTGGAGGCCATAAGGCGTATAAAGACCATGGCCGACATTGGCGGTAAGCCAGGTTGAATCGCCTCTAATTTCACGTAAAGTGACTAACGGGCAGATGACTTGGCAGCAAGCTGGCCGCAGGCAGCGGAGATATCCGCGCCGCGGCTGGACCTGATCAGAACCGTATAACCCTTTTTTTTCAGGATATCCTGAAAAGAGTCGATTATTAGCCGGTTCGGCTTGGCAAAGGGAAGTTCAGGCGCCTCATTGCACGGCAGCAGGTTTATCTTGGCCGGGATGCCGTGCAGCAGCCTTGCAAGTTTTACGGCGTCCTGGTCCGAATCATTAACGCCTTTCAGCAGAACATATTCAAAGGTGATTCTTTTCCTTCTGGGCAGGGAAAATTCCCGGCAGGCCTCGAGAAGGATTTCCAGCGGGTAACGCAGATTGATGGGCATCAGTCGATTGCGTGTCTCATTATCTGCGGCATGCAGGGAGACGGCAAGATTCACTTTGAGTCTCTGCCCCAGTTCAATGATTTCGGAGCAAGTCCGCAGGTGGACACCGTGATCCTGCGCTCGGAAAAATGAAGTCCCAGCTCATCCAGCAAAATGGTGAGAGCCTTGATGAGATTGTCAAAATTGGCCAAAGGCTCTCCCATCCCCATGAAGACCAGGTTATTGACCGAACCCAGATTATTCTCCCGCAGATCCTCGCTCACCGCACAAACCTGACCAACTATCTCCGCACAGGTCAGGTTTCTGGAAAATCCCATGGTGCCGGTAAGGCAGAAA
>Ga0180007_10007211_pt1 | contig 10576 bp, 8 predicted proteins | sample MM_PC_MetaG_FD_121122 | JGI IMG/M metagenome (GOLD analysis project Ga0180007, IMG submission 121122) | Groundwater microbial communities from the Aspo Hard Rock Laboratory (HRL) deep subsurface site, Sweden - MM_PC_MetaG | ecosystem: Environmental > Aquatic > Deep subsurface > Groundwater...
AACACTGGATCGTAACCTGCGGGCGTTGTTTCGCCCGTGGACCGGAGCAGCATGCCAAGCCACGCCAGCTACACCAGTCAAGCCACGACCTTGAGCGAGACGGTGCGCCCCTGCCGCGCAGTCTTGCGCCGGGTCCGGGCGTTGGCGTCGGTCCTGGCGCTGTCCCTGGTCATGGCTCTGGCGCTGGCCTGGCCAAGGCAGGCGCGGGCGGAGGTTCGCGAGCTGGTCTTCGGCATGTCGGCGGCCTTCAGCGGACCCGCGCGCGGCCTGGGCATGGAGTACTACCGCGGGCTCATGGCCAGCTTCGAGCACACCAACGCCCACGGCGGGGCCGGGGGCTGGCGGCTGGTGCTCTCCCTGCGCGACGACGGCTACGGCCCGGTGCCAGCGCTCTCCAACACCATCGGCTTTGTGGAGCAGGAACGCGTGTTCGCGCTTCTGGGCTATGTGGGCACGCCCACCACGGCCCGGGTGCTGCCGTTGCTCAAGCGCTACGAGTCCGAGCGCATGGTGCTGCTCTTCCCGTTCACCGGCGCGGACCTCCTGCGCGAGCCGCCCTACGACATCTTCGTGTTCAACCTGCGGCCCTCGTATTTTGACGAGACCCGCGGCCTGGTGGAGGCGCTCGTCGCCGCGGGCAAGCGCCGCATCGCCGTGTTCCACCAGGGCGACGTCTATGGCCGCAACGGCTGGGACGGCGTGCGCCGGGCGCTTTCGGCCCATGACCTGTCCATCGTGGCCGACGTCACCTACCGCCGGGGCGCGGCCTACACCCAGGACTTTCGTCTTGAGGCGGGCCTGCTTCAGGCCGCCCGGCCCGACGCAATCATCACCGTGGGCACGGCCCCGGCCTGCGCGGCCTTCATCCGCGATGCCCGCGACGCGGGCTTCGACGCGCCCATCGGCGTCCTGTCCTTTGCCGATGCCGACAATCTGGTGAAATTCTTGCAGGCCCAGAGCCGCATCACCGGCCGCGACTACCTCTCGCCGCTGGTCTTCTCCCAGGTGGTGCCGGACTATGAATCCACCACCCTGCCTGCGGCGCGGCTGTACCGCCAGGCCATGGAGCAGTCTCGCGTGGCCCTGCCCGCCCAGCTCATGCGCGAGGAATACTTCCCCAACTCCCTGAGCTTCGTGAGCTTCGAGGGCTTCCTGGCCGGGCAGGTGCTGGCCGAGGCCGTGCGCCGCATGGCCGATGCGCCGACGCGCGCGCGGCTCATCAAGGTGCTCCGGGGCATGAAGGACCTGGACATCGGCATAGGCGAGAAGGTCAGCTTCGGACCGAGGCACAACCAGGGCCTGCACCGAATCTCGCTTGTGGTCTACCGCAATGGCCGTTTCCAGGGCATCACGGCCCTGCCGGGGGCGCGGCCATGAGGTTCAACGGACTGTTCATGCGGCTGCTGGTGTTCATGATCGCGGCCTTCGGCGTCATGGCCGCGGCCACGTCGCTGCTCTCCGGCCGGGAGCTCAACAACTTCATGGTCCACGAGTTCGAGGGCCGGGCCGTGTCCCTGGCGCGCTCCATAGCCGACGGCAACACCGAGATCCTGCTCAGCCAGAACGCCGGGGCCATCCAGGCGGCCATCGACCTGCACCAGGAAATGGGCGGACTGTCGTACATCCTCGTGGTCGACGCCCGTGGCGATGTGGTGGCGCACACCTTCACCCCCGTGGTGCCCGAGGCAGTCATGGGCATCGTGCGCGAGGCCCCGGGCAAGGCCCACTTCGGGGCCGGGCACGAGACCCGCACCCTGACCCTGCCCGACATGGAGGTCATCCATGTGGCCCAGCCCATCCTGGGCGGCAAGGGCGGCTGCGTGCACATCGGGCTGGACAAGGCGCCCATCCGCAAGGCCATCAACCAGGCCATCCTGCGCCAGCAGATGCTGACCCTGGGCGTGTTTCTGGCCTTCGTGGCGGTGGCGGCGTTCTTCATCCGGGGCATCACCGGGCCCCTGCGCAGGCTTTCGACCTACGCCCAGCGCGTGGCCAACCACGACTTCACGGCCACCTGCGAGGTGCGCTCCGGCGACGAGATCGGCTCCCTGGCCGAGGCCATGCGCACCATGGCCGGGCAGATTTCCGGGCACGTGACCCAGCTGGAGCAGAGCGTCACCGAGGCCACCAGCGGGCTTGAGGACGCCTTGGGCTCGCTCTCGGCCATCGTCGGCAACATCGCCGACGGCCTGCTGGTGGTGGACGAGGCCGGGGTCATCGTGCGGCACAATCCGGCGCTTTTGCGCATGTTCGGCATGGAGGGCATGTTCGGCGTGGACGGCCAGGAGCTCACCGGCCGTCTGTGCGCCGAGATCTTTGGAGCGGAGACCGGCGCCGTGGTGGCCCGCGCCCGCGAGAACGCCCAGAACAGCGAGGTGGTGCTGCAAGAGGTGCTGGCCACCCGGCCCGACGGCACGCAGTTCCCGGCGGAGATCACCGTGTCCGGCGTGGCGCTCTCGGGCGGAGCGGTGCAGGTCTGCATCGTGCGCGACATCACCGTGGCCAAGAAGATCGAGCAGGAGCGCGAGCAGTCGCGCGTTCTGCTGGAGCGCATGGTGGCCGAGCGCACCAGCGACCTCTCGCGCACCAACACCCAGCTCAAGATCGAGGTGGCCGAGCGCAAGGTGGTGGGCGACGCCCTGCGCCGGGCCGAGGGCAAGTTCCGGGGCATCTTCGAGAACGCGGCCGAGGGCATCTTCCAGATCACCAGCGAGTTCCGGTATCTTTCGGCCAACCCGGCCCTGGCCCACATCCTGGGCTACGAATCGCCGGAGGAGCTCATCTCCGACCTTGCGGACAAGAGCCCCTACGTGAACTCCGGCCGCCGCGCGGAATTCCTGGCGCTCATGGAGGACGAGGGCAGGGTGCAGGGCTTCGAGTCCCAGGTGCGCCGCCGCGACGGCTCGTTGATCTGGATCTCGGAGAACGTGCGCCAGGTTGTGGACAACCTGGGGCAGGTGCTGTTCTTCGAGGGCTTCGTCAGCGACATCACCCTGCGCAAGCAGGCTGAGGACCGCCTGATGCACCAGGCCTTCCACGACTCCCTGACCGGCCTGCCCAACCGCCTGCTGTTCATGGACCACCTGCGCATGGCCATGGAGCGCGCGCGCCGCCGCCCGGACTTCCGTTTCGCCGTCCTGTACATGGACCTGGACCGCTTCAAGGTCATCAACGACAGCCTGGGCCACGACATCGGCGACCAGCTGCTGCGCCATGTGGCCCGCGCGCTCATGCAATGCGCGCGCAGCACCGACACCGTGGCCCGCTTCGGCGGCGACGAGTTCGCCATCCTGCTTGAGGACATCACCGCCCCGCGCGACGCCATCCTCTTCTCCCGGCGCATCCTGGAGGACATCGGTCAGCCGCTTGACCTGGACGGCCGCGAGGTGATGACCTCCGGCAGCCTGGGCATCGTGCTGCGCACCGAGCGCTACGAGCGGCCCGAGGCGCTCCTGCGCGACGCGGACACCGCCATGTACCACGCCAAGGCCATGGGCAAGAGCCGCTTCAAGGTGTTCAACCAGAAGATGTACACCAAGGCCCTGGAGACCATGGAGACCGAGGTGGCCCTGCGCCGCGCCCTGGACGCGGCCCAGGAGCTGGACGAGCTGGTCCTGCTCTTCCAGCCCATCCTGGACATCCGCGCGCGGCGTCTGGCCGGGTTCGAGGTGCTGCTGCGCTGGCGGCGCGAGGGCGGGCGCGAGATGCTGCCCGGCGAGTTCATCCCCCTGGCCGAGGAGACCGGCATCATCTACCCCCTGGACTACTGGGTCTTTGCCCAGGCCTGCTGCGCCATCCGCAACTTCGAGCACGCCCTGGACGCCCGGCCGCCTTTCCACCACAGGGACTTCGCCACCAACATCAACATCTCGGCCAAGCACTTCCGCAGCCCCATGCTGGTGGGCCACCTGGAGCAGACCCTGAGCACCTGCGGGGTGGACCCCAAAGGCATCGCCCTGGAGATCACCGAGAGCGTGCTCCTGAACGACATGGGCAGCGCCACGGAGGTGGCCTCCAGGGTCCGCGAGCTGGGCCTGGGCCTGTGCATCGATGATTTCGGCACCGGCTATTCCTCGCTGGCCTACATCCGGCGCTTCAGCGTAGACGGCATCAAGATCGACCGGGACTTCGTGGCCGGGCTGGGCCGGCCCGAGAGCGAGGGCGGCAGCGAGGCCATCGTCAACACCCTGGTGACCCTTGGCGCCGGCCTGCGCCTCAAGGTGGTGGGCGAGGGCGTGGAGACCGTCGAACAGCTGGCCTACCTTTCCGGCCTGGGCTGCCAGTACGCCCAGGGCTATCTTTTCGCCCCGGCCGTCAGCGAGGCCGAGGCCCTGCGCCTCATCAACGAGGGTGCGGCAGAGGCCTGGCCGGATTTCCCGGACATCCCCCCAGGCCCCGCAATCGGCTAGGGACCGCCGCGAAGCCGTCTCTTGCCTCTGGACCGCGCCGTTCTTCCCGCCAGGGAAACCAGCGCCTCTTTTAGAATCAGGCCCCAACGAAACGAAGCTCGCGGACGCGACACGAGGGAGAGAAGAATCATGGTCCTGTTCACATTGCGCATGCCCAAGCCGACCAGCAAGCTGGCGGAGTCGCATATCTTCCAGGCCGCGCCCGGCGCGGGCAAGGGCTGCATCTGCCAGCCCAAGTCCCTGTGCCAGGCGGCCAATACCGCCGTCACCACCGGGGTGGAGCAGTACATGTGCCTGACCAAGGACCGGATGCTGGCGCGCGCGGGCGAGTACGGCGGGTACGTGTGCTCGGAATGCCTGCTCATCCTCCACGATGTTGAGCCCGGCTAGAGGGCGCCCGCCCCAGGGGGGCAAGTCCCTCTTTTCCGCTGGGCCGAATTGATGTACACGGTACCAACATCCACGGCACCCACATCCAGGCAGGCACGAAAATGAGTCAGGATTCCGCGCAGGAGCGCCTAAGCGGCGTGTTCTCCCAGAAAAAGACGGCCAAGATCGGCACCGGCACCACGGCCCGCAGGACCGAGGTCGTGTCCTACTACTTCGTGCAGGAACGCGCGGACGGCGTCATGCTGGTGCAGGCCCTCACCGCCGACGACGTGCCCTTCGGCCCGACCACCGAGATCACCCGCGAGGAGCTGCTGGAGAGCTATCTGCCAGAGCCCCAGAAGACCCTGGCCCGCTCACACGCGGCCCTGTCGCCGAAGGAGCTGGAGATCCAGAAGGCCGTGGCCCGGGGCGACAAGTTCCGCAAGCGCGGCGAGAGCTTCACCGCCGAGTACGAGTACAACAAGGCCCTGTCCATGGACGAGCGCAACGTGCGTGCGAATTTCGGCATCGGCCTGTGCTACATCTCCCGGGGCGAAAGCGACAAGGCCAAGGAGGTCTTCGAGCGCGTGGTCAAGATCGACGCCGCCTTCGAGGACGAGCACAAGCACCTGTTCAACGAGTTCGGCATCTCCCTGCGCAAGAGCGGCATGCACGCCGAGGCCATGGACTACTACCGCCGCGCCCTGGACCTCTCCTCCGAGGACGAGAACCTGCACTACAACATGGCCAGGGCCGCCTACGACAAGGGCGATCCGGGCCTCTCGCTGGTCTACCTCAAGTCCTGTCTCGCGCTTAACTCCAAGCACGAGGAGGCCCTCAAGTTCGTGGAGTTCCTGAAGCGCAAGAAAGCCTCCGGCGCCTAGGCCGCTCGAACCCGGGAGCCCACTGTCCCCATCCCCCAGCACGGACGGTCAAGCCGATGAGTGATATGAAACCGCGTCAGACCATCTCCGGAGTGTTCTCCAAGACCAAGTCCAGCACCATCGGTGCGGGCACAACGGCCCGCAGGACGGAGACCGTGGCCTACTTCTTCGTCAAGGAGCGCGAGGACGGCGTCCTGGAGGTGCAGGCCCTGGGGGATCAGGTGGTCTTTGGCCCGGTGGCCCAGGTGAGCCTCGACGAATTCCTGACGGAGTACATGCCGGAACCCCAGATGTCCCAGGAGCGCGCGCGCGAGGAGGCCAAGCGCCAGGGCAAGGTCCAGAAGGCCGTGGCCCGGGGCGACAAGCTCTACAGGCAGGGCAAGAAATATTCCGCCGAGTACGAGTACAGCCAGGCCCTGGCCCTGGACGAGGAGAGCGTGCGGGCCAACTTCGGCATCGGGCAGTGCTTCCTCGACCGGGGCGATGCGGGCAAGGCCCGCGAGGTGTTCGAGCGGCTGCTCAAGCTCGACGCGGCCTTTGCCGACGAGCACAAGCACCTGTTCAACGAGTTCGGCATCTCCCTGCGCAAGGGCGGCATGTTCGCCGAGGCCCTGTCCTACTACGGCAGGGCCGTGGAGCTCTGCCCCGACGACGAGAACCTGCACTACAACATGGGCAGGGCCTTCTTCGAACTGGGCGACACCAAGACGGCCATGCAGCGCCTGTCCCATTGCCTCCTGCTCAACCCGGAGCATGGCGAGGCCAAGCGGTTCATCACCTTCATCAAGCGCGCCAAGACCGCCAAGAACGACGGGGACTGAACCGCCATGCCCAGAGCCCTCGTGCTGGCCGGGACCGGAAGCGGCTGCGGCAAGACCTCCGTGGCGCTCGGGCTCATGCGCGCCCTGGTGCGCCGGGGCCTGCGCGTGCAGCCCTTCAAGGCCGGGCCGGACTTCATCGACCCCGGCCTGCACGCCCGCGCAGCCCGCACACCCAGCCACAATCTCGATACCTGGATGATGCCCGAGGCCGCCCTGCGCCAGGCCTTCGCCCGTTATGCCGGGGGGGCGGACGTGGTCATCGTCGAGGGCGTCATGGGCCTGTTTGATGGCCGGGGCGGGGGCAGCGGTGCGGACACCGGTGCGGACACCGGTGCGGAGGAAGAAGGCTCCACCGCGCACCTGGCCAAGCTCCTGGGCCTGCCCGTGGCGCTGGTCCTGGACGCCTCCTCCCAGGCGCGCTCCGCCGCCGCCGTGGCCTTGGGCTTTGCGCGCTTCGACCCGCAGCTGGCCCTGGCCGGGGTGATGCTGAACCGCGTGGCCAGCCCGCGCCACGAGTCCCTGCTGCGCCAGGCCTTGCAAACCCTGCCCGACGTGCCGCTGCTGGGCTGCCTGCCCAGAGCCGAGGGCCTGGGCCTGGCTTCGCGCCATCTGGGGCTCGTCACTGCCGACGACAGCGCGGACCTCGACGCCCGCCTGGAGGCCCTGGCCGATTGGGTGGAGCAGGGCGTCGACATCCCGGCCCTGCTGGCGGAACTCCCGGAAATAGCGCTGCCGGGAGTGCCCACACCCGAAATTCCCCCGCGCCTGGTGCGCCTCGGCGTTGCGCAGGACCGCGCCTTCTGCTTCACCTACGCCGAGAACCTGCGCCTGCTTGAGGCCGCCGGGGCCGAGCTCGCGCCTTTTTCGCCCCTGGCCGAGGCCAGCCTGCCCGACAACCTCGACGGCCTGTACCTGCCCGGAGGCTATCCCGAGCTCTCCGCTGCCGCCCTCGCGGCCAACACCCCCATGCTGGAGGCCGTGCGCGCCTTCTGCGCCTCGGGCCGGCCCGTGTGGGCCGAGTGCGGCGGCTTCATGTACCTGCAGCGCGCCCTGGTGGATCTGGAGGGTGTGGAGCACCGGCTTTGCGGAGTGTTCCCCGGTCGCGCCATGATGCGAAAACGCCGCGCGGCCCTGGGCTACCGCGAGGCGCGCACCCTTGTCTCCGGCCCTTTCGGGCCAGCCGGAACCGTCCTGCGTGGGCACGAATTCCACTACTCGGAGCTGGAGCAGCACGGCGGCACCACCGCCAACCCGCAGCCCGCCTTCACCCTCACCGCCTCGGACAACACCCAGGCCGTGGACGGCGCGGCCCAGGCCAACGTCATCGGCGGGTACTTCCACGCGCACCTGGCCTCCAACCCCGAGGCCGCGCGCCATTTCGTGAGAGCCTGCCGTGCTGCCTCCGGCGGCTGTGGGGCCTGAGGCCCCCCAGACCCCCCAGTACGCCGAAAGGGCTGTTTCAGGAGGAACCTGAAACAGCCCTTTCGGCTTTCTTTGGGGATACTCACGGGAGAGTGTCTTTGTCTTGGCTTTCGGTTTCGCCTCAAAAAAGGGCCAACCGTGCGCGAGATTCTGAGCGTCTCCGCTCAAAATCTCGCGTACATTGTTTGCGGCCAGCCCAGCCGGCGCCTTATGCCCGCGCCGCCCCTGGCCGAGGCTATGCGGGGGGTCCGGGGGAACTTGTTCCCCCGGCGGGGCTCAGGGGCAGCGCCCCTGGCGGGCATGGCTGGGGGCTAGTTCTTGCCCCAGGTCTTGTGGTGCTTGTCCTTGAGCTGGCGGAGTCCCCGGCCGAGCTGGGTGGCAAGGGACGGGCCCGGGGCACGGCATGAAGCGTTCTGGACGGTGCTGTTTTCGTCAGGGGTGGCCTGGACCGAAGCCGTCTGCTCGGGCGCGGGCTGGCCCGCGGCGTTTTTGGCGGCCTTGGCGCGTCTGCCGTAGATGATCTTCATGCGCAGCATGCTGACGACCAGTATCAGGCAGAGGCTGTTGGCCATGATGACGGCGGGGGCCTTGATGAGCACGCCGTAGACTGTCCAGAGCAGCACGCCCAGGCTCATGCTGGTGTACATGACCAGCGAGATGTGCTCCACAGCCTTGGTGCGCCAGGTTTTCCAGACTTGCGGCAGGTAGGCCGCCGTGGTCAGCGTGCCTGCGGCCAGCCCGAGATATTCGATGTAGATGCGTTCCATGCGGCGTCCCCTTGTGGGTGGAGTTGCAGGCTGCGTTTGGTTGCGCTGGCCTTCGGGCGCACAGATACCCGAGTCCGCGCGTTGGGGCAACAGCCGGGGCGCGTTGTTTGCGCGTGCGCACGACCCGCTGCCGCAAAACCCGTTGCCTTCCCCCCGCTGGTGGGGCTAATACAACGGCGATGCGCCCCGCGCCCAATTTTGGAGACAACCCGACGTGCAGCACCTGGCCCTGGAAATAAACGATCTCTGGTTCGCCTACGGCGGGCCCCGCGTGCTTGATCAGGTGAACCTGAGCCTGCCTGCGGGCGAATTTCTGGCCGTGCTGGGGCCCAACGGCGGCGGCAAGTCTACTTTGCTGCGGCTTTTGCTGGGGCTGGTGCGGCCCGGCGGGGGCAGCGTGCGCGTGCTGGGGCAGGACCCCGGCCAGGCGGGCGGGCGCATCGGATATCTGCCGCAGTTCACCAACGTATCCAAGAACTTCCCCATCACCGTGCTCGGGGCCGTGGCCCTGGGGCTGGTGCAGCCGGGCTTTTCCGGTCTGGCCTGCCTGGGCAAGTGGCTGGACCCTGCCGCGCGCCGCGCCGAGCGCGAGGCCGCGCTTTCCGCCCTTGCGCGCGTGGGCCTGGCCGACCAGGCCGGACGCAGGCTTTCGGACCTGTCGGGCGGGCAGCGCCAGCGCGTGTTCATCGCCCGGGCCATCGTGTCCGGGCCGGAGCTTCTGCTCCTCGACGAGCCCACGGCCAGCGTGGACGGCAAGAGCAGGCATGAGCTCATGGCGCTTTTGGCCGAGCTCAACCGCGACATGACCATCGTCATGGTCAGCCACGACATGAGCACCGTGGACGGCTGCGTGACGTCCATCGCCTGCGTGAACAAGAGCCTGCACCACCACGCCGAGAGCAGGCTGACCCCGGAGATCTTCGCCCAGGCCGCGGGCGTGGACCTGCGCGCCAGCTGCCCGGTGGAGCTGGTGGCGCACGGGACGGTGCCGCACCGCGTGCTGCTGGATCACAACCACCCGGACTGCTGCGGCGGCGCGCACCGGCATGAAGGTGATGTGGCGGGCGACGGAAAGCCAGACGGAGGCCGCCCATGATGGAGGCCCTGAGCTACGAGTTTTTCCGCAACGCGCTGCTGGCCGGGCTGCTGGCCAGCGTGATTTGCGGGGTCATCGGGTCGCTGGTGGTGGTCAACCGCATCGTCTTTCTGGCCGGTGGCGTGGCGCACGCCTCCTACGGCGGAGTGGGGCTGGCCTTCTACCTGGGCCTGCCGGTGCTGCCCGTGACCACAGCCTTTTCCACCTGCGCGGCCCTGGGCATGGCCTGGGTCACCCTGGACTCGCGCGAGCGCTCGGACACTGTCATCGGCGTGCTCTGGGCCGCGGGCATGGCGCTGGGCATCATCCTGCTCGACCTGACGCCGGGCTACAACTCCGACCTCATGAGCTACCTTTTCGGCAGCATTTTGGCGGTGCCGCAAAGCGACCTGGCGCTCATGGCCGGGCTCTCGGCCGTGGTGCTGGTGCTGGCGGGCCTGTTCTCGCGCGGGCTCTTGGTCATGAGCTTCGACGCCGAGTTCGCGCGTTCGCGCGGGGTGCCGGTGCGCTTCCTGCATTTCCTGCTCATGGGCCTGGTGGCGGTGTGCGTGGTCATGGTCATCCGCGTGGTGGGCCTGATCCTGGTCATGGCGCTCTTGACCATCCCGCCGTTCATGGCCGAACGCCGGGCCAGCTCGCTTCCGGGCATGATGCTTTTTTCCGCGTGCCTGAGCGCGGTGTTCTGCGTGGCCGGGCTGTATCTATCCTATGCCCTGGACCTGAGCTCCGGGGCCTCGATCATCGCCGTGTCCTGCGTGGGCTTCGTGCTGTCCCTGCTGGTTCCCGCTGGCCGGGGGCGGGCCGGGGC
>Ga0180007_10007212_pt1 | contig 10575 bp, 6 predicted proteins | sample MM_PC_MetaG_FD_121122 | JGI IMG/M metagenome (GOLD analysis project Ga0180007, IMG submission 121122) | Groundwater microbial communities from the Aspo Hard Rock Laboratory (HRL) deep subsurface site, Sweden - MM_PC_MetaG | ecosystem: Environmental > Aquatic > Deep subsurface > Groundwater...
TATGGCCCTCCATAAATTTAATATTAATGCTATCTCATTGACCGGGCCGCAGGTTGGTATCACTACGGACAGCGCATTCATGAAAGCCAGGATCCTGCATATACAATCCAATATTATGAAAGATCATCTGAAAAGAAATGATGTTCTTATCGTAGCGGGGTTCCAGGGAGTGGATAAAGACAATAATATTACTACTCTGGGGCGGGGCGGGTCAGATACATCCGCCGTGGCACTTGCTGCTGCTACAAAAGCTGGTCGCTGTGAAATATATACGGATGTTGACGGGGTTTATACGGCTGATCCCAGGGTCGTTAAAGAGGCTCAGAAAATCGATATTATAACATATGATGATATGCTTGAACTGTCGAGCCTCGGCGCAAAAGTTATGCATTCCCGTTCTATAGAGATCGCCAAGCGGTTTAATGTCAAGCTGGAAGTGCGGTCCAGCTTTAATAATAGACCCGGAACAATTATTTATAAGGAGATAAAAGGTATGGAAGATATTACAGTCACCGGAGTTTCTTTTAAAAAGGATGAAGCAAAAGTCACTATCAGTGAAGTACCTGATAAACCCGGAGTAGCAGCAAAGATCTTTCAGGCTCTCGCTGAGAATAATATTAATGTTGATATGATCGTCCAGAGTGCCAGCCGGATCGGGATCAATGATATATCCTTTACCATAAAAACTAATGAATTAAAGGAGACTATAAAGATACTGAACAAAGTAAATAAAAAAGTTAAAGGGAAGAATGTCTCTTATGATAAAAATATCGGAATTATCTCTATCGTCGGGATCGGGATGAAATCGCATCCGGGCGTTGCTGCCAAGATGTTTAATATCCTTTCCAGCAACAAGATCAATATTCATATGATATCAACCTCTGAGATCAAAATATCGTGTGTTGTTGATGAAAAGAAGATAGAAGCAGCAGCCCGGGCCCTTCACAGGGGTTTTGAGCTTGATACGATCCGGAAGAAATTGAAGAAGAAGGTCAAAACAAATGGCTAAAAAAATATTATATTATGATACCACTTTGCGGGACGGATCCCAGGCAGAAGGTGTCTCTTTTACTCTGGAGGATAAATTAAGGATAACAGAAGAACTGGATAGATTAGGGATAAATTATGCGGAAGGGGGATGGCCCGGTTCGAATGAAAAGGATATCGAATATTTTAAAAATGCCAGGAACCTGAAACTAAAAAATCTGAAGATCTCCGCTTTTGGAAGTACCCGCTATCATAAGTATAAGGCAAGTGAAGATCCTAATCTTGTCGCTTTAATTGAGTCAAAGACCCCTGTGGTCTGTATCTTTGGAAAGACATGGGATTTCCATGTAAAAGAGGCTTTAAAGATCTCATTGGATAAGAATCTGGAGATGATCGGCGATTCAGTCAGGTATTTAAAATCTAAAAACCGTGAAGTTATTTACGATGCGGAACATTTCTTTGACGGGTATAAAAACAATCCCGAATATGCCATAAAGACACTGGAAGCAGCTGCATCAGCCGGAGCTGATAATATATCCCTTTGTGATACCAATGGAGGTACTTTGACTTTTGACCTTGAAGAGATGATCCGGGAAGTAACCAGGAGGATCTCAGGTATTCCTCTGGGGATCCATGCACACAATGACAATGGATTGGGTGTTGCTAATTCCATTTATGCTGTTAAAATGGGGATCACGCTGGTACAGGGAACCATAAACGGATTTGGAGAACGGTGCGGAAACGCTGACCTCTGTTCCATTATTCCTAATATAGAATTAAAGATGAACCTGAGGAATTTAAGAAAAGACCAGCTGGCAATGCTGACAGGTGTTTCAAGGTATGTTTCCGAACTGGCCAATTTACCCCATAATGAAAAGCTGCCCTATGTGGGGAACAGCGCTTTTGCGCATAAGGGAGGCATCCATGTCAGTGCAATCTTAAAGAACACGGCCACATATGAGCATCTTAAACCCGAATTGGTTGGTAACAGGAGAAGGGTGATCGTATCAGAATTGTCCGGTAAAAGCAATATTGTATATAAAGCAAAAGAGCTTGGTGTGAAGATCGACAATGTGGAAGGTGTTTCCAAAGATGTTGTGAAAGAGATCAAACGGCTGGAAAATGAAGGATTTCAGTTTGAAGGAGCTGAAGGTTCTTTTGAACTGTTAATAAAGAAATCTTCCGGTAAATATAAACCGCTCTTCAACCTGCACAGCTACAGGCTGATCGTAGAGAAAGAGAAGGATGGTGACATCATATCGGAAGCCACTATAAAATTTGAGTCGAACAATAAAATTTACCATACTGTAGCCGAGGGGAACGGCCCGGTGAATGCCCTGGATAGGGCTCTGCGAAAATCGCTGGAGGTCCTTTATCCGAAGATCAAAGAACTCTCTCTGTTTGATTATAAAGTCAGGGTATTAGGCGGGAAGGAAGGGACTGCCGCCAGGGTGCGTGTATTGATCGAATCAAGAGCAAAGCATTCTACCTGGGGAACAGTAGGGGTCTCTGAAAATATTATTGAAGCTTCCTGGAATGCTCTTGTAGACAGTATAGAATACTATGTTTTTAAAATTATGAAGCTAATTAAATAAATTATAATTTTAGTTATTTTGTAATTTATATGCCATTGAAGTATTGAAATACACGGAATAAATTTTAAGATTCCTTCTTTTTTTATGTCCTCTGTGTCTCCGTGCCTCTATGGTATTTGATAAACCGAATATTAAAAGGAAAAAAATGGATAACAGGCCGATAGGTGTTTTTGATTCCGGAGTGGGTGGGCTTACTGTTCTGCGTGAAATACGTAAGCTTCTGCCTGATGAAAATTTGATCTACTTTGGGGATACAGCCCGCGTTCCTTACGGAACAAAATCCAAAAGGACCATCACAGCCTTTGCAGGACAGATCGTAGAATTTTTACTGAAAAAAAATGTTAAGCTGATCGTTGCTGCCTGTAATACCGTTTCATCCAATTCTTTATCTTATTTAAAGCAGCATTATCCCATACCCATTATAGGAGTTATAGAACCGGGAGTAGAACTGGCCCTTAAGCTTACTAAAAACCGGCATATTGGCGTGATCGGTACACAGAGTACCATCAACTCCAAAAGGTATAAGATCCTGCTGTTAAAAAGCGATAAAAAATTAAAGATATCGGAAAAAGCATGCCCTCTCTTTGTTCCCATAGCAGAGGAAGGTCTGGCCGGAAGCGCAATAGCGGAGATGGCGATAAAAAATTATTTAACAAAGATAAAGGCGAAAAAGATAGATACGCTGATCCTGGGGTGTACGCATTATCCTTTACTCGAAAAACCGCTGGAAAAGTTTTTCAGTAAAAAGGTTCATTTGGTAAATTCAGGATATGCTGTTTCGATCATCGTGAAGCAGTTATTGAGTAATAAAGGGCTGTTGAACAAGAGAAGCAGAGCAGGGAAAATATCACTCTTCGTCAGTGATCTGAATGAGACGGTCTTAAATGTAGTAAAGCATACGCTAGAGCTTAAACAGATCAGGCCAAAGATCATTTCTCTTGATTAACAGGGAATCACGCCTGATTAAAAAAATTTGACAAATTATTAAAAATATTTATAATAATATTCTATTAAATTTGGAGATTTGCCATGAAACTGAAACAAGCCTATATCAAGGGAATCGGTATGTATGTGCCAAAAAAGGTCCTGACCAACCATGACCTGGAAAAGATGGTCGACACCTCTGATGAATGGATCACGACCAGGACCGGTATTAAAGAACGGCATATTGCAGCGAAGAATGAGACCAGTTCGACCATGGGAGCGGAAGCTGCAAAAGAGGCCATCAAAAATGCCGGGCTTAAACCCAAAGATATAGACCTTATTATCACTAATACTATTACACCGGATATGCCGTTTCCCAACACCTCTGCTTTGATAGCAAATATTCTTGGTATAAAAAAAGCCGGTGTATTCGATATAGAGGCTGCCTGCAGCGGGTTTATTTACGGCCTCTCTATAGCTAAGCAGTATATACGGACAGGGGAGTATAAGAACATACTTGTGATCAGTAGTGAAGTATTATCCCGCGTCACGGACTGGGAAGACAGGAATACATGTGTCCTGTTCGGGGATGCGGCAGCAGCAGCAGTTGTCTCTGAATCTTCCGGTAAAAGTGAGATCATTTCCATCTATCTCGGCGGTGACGGTGCTTATGGAGATCTGTTGTATCTTCCGGGGGGCGGTTCTCTGCATCCTGCAACGGAAGCAACTGTCAAGAACAGGATGCATTATATGAAAATGAAGGGAAATGAGACATTTAAGGTTGCTGTTACAAAAATGAGCGAATCGGCCCTGACCATACTGGAAAAAGCCAATATAAAGAAATCGGATGTCGACCTTTTGATCCCCCATCAGGCCAACATGCGCATTATTAAAATGGTCCAGAAGACACTGGAATTAAGTGATGATAAAGTATATATAAACCTTCAAAAGTACGGGAACACTTCAGCTGCTACGATCCCCGTGGCCCTTTACGAAGCAGTACAGGAAGGCAGATTAAAAAGGGGAGATAATTTAATACTGGTTGCTTTTGGCGGAGGATTCACATGGGCTTCTGCTGCTATTAGATGGTGATCTTTATTCAGGGAAGCTTATAAAAGTATAACCTTCTGTTTTTCAGTTTTGTAAGAATCTCATAGGATCCGTTATAATCGATATCCCTGATAACCGGGCTGTCGGACCCTCTTATCGAAAAGAGTATTTTAGCTTTTTTATTCATTACGTATATATAATTATCCTGAAACGGGATCATGATCTCTTCTTCTCCATCCTTGTTTATATCAAAACAGGTGATCCGAACCTTTGGCACAGGGGGCATATAAAAGTTTTTTTTAAGATATACTGTTCCGTCAATATTAAGGATAATTAATGTTCCTTTGCGGGTGATCATGAGGAACTTCTCTTTACCTTTTATGTTTATAAGAGTCAGGGGATTATTGAATCTGCCCTGAATGTCCGGCTTTATCGTTACCTGGTTCATTCCGGTCTTATCATAAATATAGATCTCTCCAATACCTGTAAATATCAACAGCTTTTTCTTATTGCTTATTGTCTCTACTTGTAAAAAATAGTCCTGTTTCGAAAGGCCTGGCGCCAGATCCAGACTGAAGTTTGTACGGATACGGCCGCCAGAGAGGCTCAGGGCATGCAGCTTATTATCTTGTGAGATGCTGTTTATGAGGATACTGTTGGATCTGCCGGTCAGGTTTGTGATGATCATGCTTTTGATCTTTTTTCTGCTAAAAGAAAATGGAAATCCATTGATCGTCTCCCCCGTTGCATTCAAACTATGTACCTTCTTTTTTTTATCGATAAAAGTGATATCCGGTACATTGTCATGATCGATATCCTTAATGATTGGTTTAAAGAGTATGTCATTGTCATGGCTGATCTTTTTAATGAGTTTGCCTTTATAATTGATAATAAGGATCTCATTTTTTTTAGATACGGCAATAATATAATATTTATCCTGCAGGGGATGGTATAGTATATCAAGAGGAAACTTCAGTTTATTTTCGATCGTGATCGGCCATCCATATGGCCTTTTCTTGTAAATACTGAATACAGAGATCTTACCTGATGATTCTCCGAATATTATCTCATCCCGCCTGGATGCATTTATATTTCTGATCAAAGGTGTTCCCAGGATCGACCCGTCACATTTTACAGGCCAGTTCGGGATCAGCCTTATCCTGTCTTTTCCCTGGTCCTGAAGATAGAAATTTTTCAGAATTCCGTTTTCTGTTATTTTTAAAGTACAGAGTCCTGTGGTATAGCTGTTTAATATCCGGGAGAACATGTTCTTATGACTTAGAAAGTTTATTTTTTTCAGCTTTTTATTCCAGTAGATCAATACATTTGAGGACCGGATTTTTTCATCAATATGGTTGAATAGCCTGTTGGAGTATAACAGCAGCTCATCGTTATAATTCAATTTTATCACATGTTTTATCACTTCTTCATTTTCACTGATAAGGAAATGGCCCTTCCAGATCGTATAATAGGGAAGGGTCAGGTCCGGGTTAAATATCTTAGTAAGGATATACAGGAGTAACGGGAATTTTAGCCTGTAGATCTTATAATTTCCATAGTTGATCAATTCCGGATCAGTGAAGAGCGAGATGTCTGATATTTTTTTCAGCATGATCCGCGCTTTTGTAAAATCTTTTATTTTTAAAAGGATTATATTTTTTTTATACCCGTATATACTGGCTACCGTGATCCTGCTTCCCAGCCATGAAAAGAGGAGATTATCCAGGGTCATTTTAAAAAATTGCTCCAGTTTTTCTTCTGCTGTTTTTATTTCATTCATCAGTTTTCGGTCAAATGAGAGGACTTCTTTGGTAAAATACCAGGCGGTCTTAAAGTCTTTAAAGGACAAGGTGGTGAAACCGGCAGTTGTTTCAGGCAGGAGATTAAGCGTTGCAGACTCTGTGTTGTCCGTAGTGAACAGTTTTTTATATCTGTTTTCAGGAATATTTTTTATTGAACTGAATCCCTTAAGCAGGGTATCATGTTTGCGGATATCAAGGGAGAGACCGGTCAGAGGGATGTATTTCAGGATGGTTAGTGTCCGGTAAAGTGTATAATTGGACTTTTTCAGATCAGACAGGATCAAACCCGTATTGATATATATTCTGAATGTCTGATAATTGGCTATATTAGCCTTAACCTGTAAATAATTATCATTATGGTATAGATTATTTTTCGATCTATAGGAATCAATACTTTTTTTGATCGCTTTTTTGCTTATCGAAAAGAGAAGGAGGTTTCGATAGAGAGAAATATAAAAAATTTGCCGGCTGTAAAGGATCTTAAAATGGTAGATATTGAACCCCCTATAAGCATCTGATCCGTTAAATTTAAATGAAGAGGAGGTTTTATTATATTTTTTCAGCAAAGTCAGATAAAATTTAAAGATTATATTTTTTATCCCCGTCTCAAATATAAATACCGGATATGTATCTTTATAAGAGACGAGAGTAGAGGGGGAATTGATCAGGTTCACAAGGAATTTGTTTTCATTATACAATTTTATCTTTATATCCGTAAGAGTTGTATAGATCTTGTATGTGTCATAAATGATAGGATTAAAGAGCGGAGTTTGATCAGAACTCCTGATCAGTTCTAATGTCTTTCTGGATTGAAGGAAGTATCTGAATTCAGGATCAATGAACTCATCGGATTTTCTTGGTGCTATGATAAGGTACAGGATATTGATCAGAATTACCATACTGATCAATACTATTACAATACCGGTTATATGCTTTTTTTTTAGAGCCATAGAGCAAATTTAATGGAATAGATTTGAATTTCAATTTAATTTTTACATAGTTTTAAAAGTGTATAATTTTTTATGGATTTATAAATATTAAGGAATATTATTTAGTTTATGAATGAATAATAAAACCGATTATTTAGAATAATAGCGAGGTGTTTAAGATGGATAATTTTGAGTTTGCACAGAGCGTTCCGGAAGCTACTTCTTTGGGGATAAAAGGAATAAAGCATGCAAAAGACCTGTGGCTGGAAATGCTCCGGAGATCGAAAAAAAGCATTGATGTAGGACAGTTCTATATAACCAGTCTTCCGAATGAAGCTATGGAGCCGGTTTTGAAGATCATTAAGGAGAAGGCATTATCAGGAATAAGGGTGAGGGTGCTGGTGGATAAGAACATGGCAGAGCTGGATTATTTTAAAGAATATTTTGACAGTATCAAAGGGATCGAATTACGATTGATCGATCTGATGAAGGTAACCGGGAGTATCATGCACGCGAAGTATATGATCATTGATCAGGCTGATGTTTTCATCGGGAGTCAGAATTTTGACTGGCGCTCACTGACCCAGGTCCATGAGATAGGATTTCGTATTCAGAATGAAAAATTTGCCTCACTTCTTTTAAAGGTATTTGAAACGGACTGGAGGATAGCAAAAACAAAAAAACTTCCTGCTTTCAGGAAAGGACCAAGAAAAAGATCTCCTGAGCTTTCCTGTGTTTATAAGGGTGAGAAGATAATGATCCGGCCGGCTTTCTCCCCTGCCGTGATCACTCCGCTTGAGTTTTCAACGGAACTGGATGAAGTGCTGGGCCTAATCAATAATGCTGAAAAGAGTATTATGGTAAGTGTGATGGAGTATTCAATGACCAGCCATTATTCGGATCTGGTTTTAACAAAGATCGATACTGCTTTAAGAGAAGCTTCATTAAGGGGGATTTCAGTAAAGCTTCTTTTTACGGACTGGGCCAGTAAGGAGCCGAGTATCAGTTATATAAAAAGCCTGTCTCTTATGCCGAATATCGATGTCAAATTAAGTTCAATCCCGCAGCTGAAGAAGAGGTTTATCCCTTTTGCCAGGGTTTCTCACTGCAAATTCATGGTCGTGGATTCTGATCTTTTATGGATCGGTACTACGAACTGGGAACCTGATTATTTCCTTGCTTCACGGAATATGAGTATCGTGATCAAAGGGAAGAATACTAATAAAAAATTAAGAGAGCTTTTTACCAATACATGGGATCAGGGTTTTTCCAGATCTGTGGATGCATCAAAAAAATATATCCCGCCCAGAATCTCCGGTTGAATAGGGCTGGTGCTTAAACAGGCTGATAAAAAAATAATTACCGGTATTTCACATGCTGCGCGTACAGCTTGTCCGTAATATCAAGGTATTGAACATATAAATTCTTAAACTGCATGATGTCTTTAATGTAATCCAGTTCCGCGGTTAAAAGATCATTCCGCACTTCGATCACATAATAGAGCCCGCTTCTTCCCTGGCTGTATTTTTTTCTTTCGGCTGAAAGCTGATCTTTTATGGTCTGAATAAGTTCCCTGTCTTCCTGAACGATTATTCTGTAGGTATTGATCATCTCTATCAGTTGACTCAGATTGTATGAGTAATTCAAACGGAACTCTTCAATATCATTATTCAGTTTATCTGTTTCACTTTTTACTGCTTCAAGGTTTCCTCTGGCCATATGGTCCCCCAGAGGATAGACCAGGGCTAATCCTATGGTATATTCGTCATATTTGAATTCATTGAACTTTCTTTCATTTAAAGAATAGCTTTGCAGAGTACCGGAAAAGATAAGGTCCAGTTGAGGCAGTTTCTCGCTTTTCCCCATCATTATCTCTTTATCAAGAACTTCTTTTGAAAACTTTAGTATACGCATTTTTCGAGTATCAGCAGCATTAAGATCATTGATCTGATAGTCGGCTGGATCATTTATATAGTCATAATCCGGTTTGATCTCTTTTTGATAGGAGGTATCACCGGTATAGTATGTTAAGATGTTTTTCTCCATGTTTAATAATTGGGACTTGTATAATGTCATTGCCTTCTTATAATTTATTGTAATTGCTTTTGTTTTATGCAGATCAACAGCTTCGGCAACACCGCTTTTATATTTTTTTTGCGTTTGCCTTAACAGAGCATCGGCATTTTCATAGTGTTGTGTGTAGATCTTGAGCTGTTCAATGTTAAGGATCCAGTTATAGTACAGGTTATGAAGTTCCAGTATGAAGATCTCATCAGCTTCCTTATTCCGTTCTCTGTTCAGTTTTATATTCAGCTCGGCCTGCTGTACGGGTAATCTGTCTAAAAGGCCCAGCCAGTTCTTTAAGATGGGTTGGCTGATCTGGAAACTTACTTCCGGAACAAAATAGGTTTGTGATGCTCCTGCAGGAAAGAATGCGGAGCTGGCATAGTCCTGTTCTATATCCGTCAATCCTATGCCGGCAGAAAGGCGGGTGCCTGAAAACGGGAGTACTTTTTCCGCACTAAAGGAAAAAGTATCTATACCACTTTTATCGATCGTAATTGTACTCTCCGGAATGGGATGGGCAAAGGTTTTGTAAAAATCAGATTTAAGGTTGATATCATTTATGGCTTTTGCCTGGAGCAGTCTGGCTTTTGCATAGTTCAAGGAATATGCATTGATCTTTGGTGTGGGATAATTCTTGAGTGCTTTTTGAATAAAATCATCCAGGGTGATCAGAGTTTCATTGGTCTGTGAATAGGATCTGGAAGCCAAAAACATCATTATCAGTATAAAGATGAATATCCTTTTCATAATCAAATTCTCCTCTTTGATCTTAAGGGCTTATTGTCTAAAAAAAGAAATGTAGTAAGGGGCTTTAGCCCCGCCTGAATAGATCTGTATTTACTTCAAAAGCGGGCCTAAAGGCCCTTGTTACATTAAAAGTCAAAGCAAATATTTATTTGAATAACAACTCCTAATAGTCCTGTAGTAAAATTACTATAACAGTTTACCTGTTTTTATTTTATTTTCCATTTTTTTTAAAATGAGATGGTTAAAAAATTTTAAAAGTGGATTTTATATTATTTATTTCTCAGCTTTAAATTTATTGAAAAAGCCACTTTTGAAATTTAACCTTACTTTTTTAATTTTGTCTTCAATAATTTCCTTGATTTTTGGCATTAAAAATATAGATTCTGCTCTATGAGTATCAGGATTCTGCATACTGCTGATCTGCATTTGGGAGCTGAATACAAATCATTCCATGACAGGGCACACTCCCTGCAA
>Ga0180007_10007213_pt1 | contig 10575 bp, 10 predicted proteins | sample MM_PC_MetaG_FD_121122 | JGI IMG/M metagenome (GOLD analysis project Ga0180007, IMG submission 121122) | Groundwater microbial communities from the Aspo Hard Rock Laboratory (HRL) deep subsurface site, Sweden - MM_PC_MetaG | ecosystem: Environmental > Aquatic > Deep subsurface > Groundwater...
CATGTTGGAGCCGGCCAGGCGCGTGCCCTTCCAGGCGCTCTGGTCCGCGCCTTCGACCGTCAGCGAGAGATCGCCGGCCGGACCGTCGTAGTCCAGACCGAAGTCCGTGCGCAGCTCCGTCTCGGGGACCATGAGCACGAGGCGTTTTTCCATGCGTGGAAACAGCAGGAACAGTTCTTCGCGCGGGTTGACGCCGTCGGCCTGCCGCTGTTCGGTGGTGCACCCGGTTTGGCCGAATACAAACAGTCCAAGGGCGAACAGGCGTGCGCGTTTCATGCCGCGAATATAGGGAAATCCGCAGTGGAAGGCAAATACATGCCGATTTTTCTTGATTTTTCGTCCAACTCCTTGCGGGCTCGCACAATGTGTGCTAGGGTGTGCTTATGAAAGTCGTCTTCTGGATTCTCCCCCTGTTGATCGTCGGCCTCGGAAGCTCCCGTGCGTGGGCAGACATTTATCAGTATCTGGACGAAAGCGGCGTCGTGCATTTCACCAACAAGCCGCAGCCGGGCAAGAACTGGAAGCGCATCGTGCGCGAGTACAGCAAGGGCGACCGTTCCACCGCCACGGATCCCGACGCGCTGCCCGCCGGGGCAGTGATCCCGTCGGCGAGCCCGCCGGCACCCAACCCGAAGTGCCCGACCTGCGACGTGGTACCCGCCCGGGATGCCTCGCCCACCCGCTTCACGCGGTACGACCGCTTCATCAGCGAGGCGTCGGGCCTCTACCAGATTCCGGTGCCGTTCATCAAGGCCATCATCAAGGCCGAGAGCGACTTCGACCCCCGCGTGGTCTCATACAAGAGCGCCAAGGGCCTGATGCAGATCATCCCGGAGGTCGAGATCGACATGGGCGTGAAGAACGTGTTCGATCCCCGCGAGAACATCCTCGGCGGCACGCGGCTGCTGCGCTACAACGCCAACATCTTCCGCGGCGACATGGTGCTCACCATCGCCGCCTATCACGCGGGTCCCAACGCCGTGAAGAAGTACGGCGGCATCCCCCCGTATCCCAGCACCCGCGCCTACGTGCGGGCCGTGCTTAAATATTACAAGCAGTTCAAGGAAGCCGAGAGCGGCGGCAGCGTCCGGGCGCGCTGACCCTACGCTGTCACAGGCGGATGTTGAACAGGTTGGTCAGGTAGCGGGCGTAGCTGCCGCGGGCCGGGGTATGCACCAGGTGCAGCGCCTTGCGGGCGATCAGGGGAATCATGACGCGCGTGAGCCGGTCGGTGTGCTCGCGCAGGGTGGAGGGATCCGCCGAATAGTACTTGATGACCTGCTCCAGGTTGTCCGTGGCCATGGCGACCTCGGCCTGGATCTGGGCGAAGTCCTCGTCCTGGATCACCACGCCCGTGCCGCAGCATGAGGGACACAGCGGAAACACGTGCACCATGAACTTCGGGGACCCCGGCACCTCGAAGCAGTAGGCGTCGGTGACGGAGCGATCCTTGCCCGGCCCGAGGAAGGCCGTGTCCGAGGACGAGATCAGGTGCCGATCGGCGTCATCTTCGGATTCGAGCTCGAAGCGCTGGTTGGACATGCAGATCGGGCAGGGCTTCACATCGGGGACATCGATCATGGTCGACCTCGCTGGGTGGAAGAAATCTCCCCGTCAGCCGGGAGAATGCGACATTATTTCACGTCCGGCGGGAAAATCAAGTTCCAGTTTATGTAAGGAGTCGGTTGCACAAATGTCAAAGCCTTGGCACACTGTCATGTGCGCGTCGGGCCTTTCCGACTGCATCCCCGGGGCGGCAGGATTGTCCTTCCCCATCGAACGCCCGAAGGAGGTTCACATGAAAAAAACCATGTTCCTATCCACTTTGCTTGCGCTTTTCACCTTCAGTCTTCCGGCCTCGGCGAAGATCCTCGAGTTGTACCTGCAGCCGCAGGTGGGGGCCATGGGAGGCATATACTCCCAGAAGAAGCTGCCCTGGGGCGACACCGACCGCGCGCTCAACACCGAGGAAGACTACTTCATGCTCCACCGCGGCGGCTTCTACGGCGTGGCCATCGGCGCCGAGTTCATGTTCCTCGAGGGTCAACTCGAGGTGAACCAGTCGTTCAAGCAGGGGGGCGTGAGCTCGACCTACGTGTCCTTCACCGTGGGCCTCGACGCCGACTTCGAGGTCGACAAGGAGCAGAGCTGGACGCTGTTCATCCTTGGTGGCGTGGCCCTGGGCACGGTCAACGACGACTGGCTCGAGAAGGAGGAGCCGCAGATCGCCCACGAGGATCTCGACGCCCAGATCGCGCTGGTCCGCGTCGGTGCCCGCTACGAATACAAGTTCACCAGCCTGATCCGCCTGTCCATCGAGGGCGGCGTGGGCGCGCACATCCTCCAGTTGGCCCAGAAGGCGGCCAACGACGAGGACAGCCAGAGCTCGGGCGTGCATGTCTTCGGCCAGGTGGGCATCCGCTTCGTCTGGGATGTGTTCGGCGGCGGCAAGAAGCAGGCCTCGGACGACGATGACGAATAGACTTCTTCTTCCTCTTCTTCTTCTCCTCTCCTTTCTTTCGCTGTCGGCTTGCACCACCGCGAAGAAGACCGCCCCCGCCTGTCCGGGCGATCCCGCCTGCGTGTGCGACGACAGCGGCAACTGCGCGGTGTGCGGCGACTTCACCTGCGGATATCCCGAGACCTGCGAGACCTGCGAGGCCGACTGCGGCGAGTGCGGCGTGTGCGGCGACGACACCTGCTCGCTGGCGGAGACCTGCGGGACCTGTCCGGCCGACTGCGGCTATTGCGGGGAGTGCGGCGACGCGTTCTGCGACGAGGATGAGGCGGAGACCTGCGAGTCCTGCCCGGCCGACTGCGGCATCTGCCCGGCCCGCTGCGGCGACGACCTCTGCGCCAGCAACGAGACCTGCCGCACCTGCGAGGCCGACTGCGGCGCCTGCCCGCCCACCTGCGGCAACGGCCTCTGCGACATGAGCGAGGACTGTCGCTCCTGCCCTGACGAGTGCGGCGCCTGCCCGACGCACTGCGGCGACGGCTACTGTCTGGCCGAGGAGCAGGAGGGCTGCCACAACTGCCCCGATGACTGCGGCCCCTGCGACGCCGGCGGCGGGTGCTTCCCGAAGGACGCCCCCGGCTGCACGGACTGCGGCTGCGGCAACTGCGTGTGCCTGATCGAGCCCGGCTGCTGTCAGGGCGCCTGGAACGCGACCTGCGCGGCGCTGTGCGTCAACGAGTGCCAGGAGACCTGCGCGGCCTTCTGCGGCGACGGCGCCTGCGACGCCCCCGACGAGACCTGCGGGAGCTGCCCCGGAGACTGCGGCGCCTGCGTGCCCGCGTGCGGCGACGGCGCCTGCAACGGCGACGAGGACTGCCTCTCCTGCGCGGGCGACTGCGGCGAGTGCGGCGTCCACGACGGCTGCACTGCGGATCCGGCGATCCCCGGCTGCACCACCTGCACCTGCTTCGACTGCGTCTGCGGGGCCGACCCGTTCTGCTGCATGTTCGGCTGGGACGAGGCCTGCGTGACCGCCTGCGTGGCCTGCGGCCAGGGCTGCGCCCCCGACTGCGGCAACGGCGTGTGCGAGCCGTTTCTGCACGCGGAGAACGCCTACGTCTGCGGCGTCGACTGCGAACCGGTCAACCGCTGCGGCGACGGCCTGTGCGACCAGTCCGAGTCGCCGGTCACCTGCGCGATCGACTGCGGCCCCGTGCCGGCCGCGTGCGGCGACGGCGTCTGCACCTCGGCCGCGCGCGAGAACTGTTTTTCCTGCCCTGAGGATTGCGACGCCTGCGATCCCGGAGATCCCTGCGCCGTGCACACGTCCCCCGGCCTCGACGACGTGACCCCGCGCAACTGCGTGTGCGCCCAGGACCCGTTCTGCTGCGCGGTGGCCTGGGACTTCAACTGCGTGATCCTGGCCACCCACTTCTGTGCCTTCGAGTGCGGTTCGGCCGACTGCGGCGACGGCGAGTGCGGCGACGGCGAGAGCTGCGCGGTCTGCCCGCAGGACTGCGGCGCCTGCTCCCTGTGCGGCGACGGCACCTGCGCGGCCCACGAGGACTGCGCCTCCTGCGCGGCCGACTGCGGTCCCTGCCTGGCCTGCGGAGACGGCGTCTGCGACGTCATCGGCGCGACCGAGGACTGCCTCTCCTGTCCGGACGACTGCGGCCCGTGCTGGCACTGCCCCAACGCCCGCTGCGAGTTCGTCGACGGCGAGACGCCCCAGCTCTGCCCTGACGACTGCTACTGTGGCGACAACATCTGCCTGCTCGAGCACCGCGAGAACACGTTCACCTGTCCGCTGGACTGCTACTGCGGCGACGGCGTGTGCGAGACGGCCGCCGGCGAGACCCTGGCCCTGTGCCCGTTCGACAACTGCACGGAGTGAGCGTGAAGCAAGCCCCCTTGTCATTGCGCCTCAAGCTCGAGCTCGGCCTGCTGATCGGACTGGGTGCGGCGGTCCTGGGAGGGCTGTGGCTGCGTCCGGCCCCGCCCCGGCGCCACCCCGTCCTCTCCTGGGAGGGTCACGCCCAGGAAATCCGGCAGGTTCCCCGAAACGGCGGGCTGGACGTCACGCTCTTCCATGTCTCGGATCTCCACGCCGGCACCGAGGCCTGCGACAACTACACGGGGTTCGCGAGCCTGGATCGCTGCGGGCCCATCAAACCGTGGCATCATCGCCTCATCGAGCGGCTGATCCACCTCGCCGGTACCGGCTTCCCGGAGGTGGCCGGTGGCGAGGCCGTGCAGCCCGCCAAATCCCTGATCGTGACCGGCGACGTCACCCAGGACGGGAAAGAAGCCGAGTGGGCCGCCTACCTCAGGCTCTTCGGCCCCGGCAGCGGGCTCCCCTTCGCGGTCTGGGACTTCCCGGGCAACCACGACCTGCGCAACCCCGCCTTGTCCCGCCTGCAGTTCCTGCTGCGCCAGGGCGGCTCCCGCTACGTACGGGACGTCGGCGACCTGCGGGTCATCGCCCTCGGGGAGGCGCCCGATCAGGACGACCTCGTCTGGCTTCGCGGTGTGCTCGCCAGCACCGGCCGGGCGCGGCCCGTCATCGTCGCCCTGCACCTGCCCTTCGAGGGCCCCTATTCGTATAACTGGTTCACGCGGGACACCTTCACCGAGAGCCTCGGCAGGCTCCTGGAGGGCTTCAACATCATCGCCATCCTCCATGGCCACTACCACGAGAGCGGCTTCTACCGCTGGAAGGGCTTCGACGTCTACAACATCGGGAGCGTCAAGCACCACCACCGGGACTTCGGCGTGCTCCATGTCACCGACACGCACCTGATCTACGCGGCCTGGAACCTGGAGTTCAACGACTGGTGGTGGATCCACAGAAAGCCCATCAACGGCCACCCGGGCCCGGAGACGCTGAAGATCCTCCGCGGAGCCCCCTGGGTGCCGTATCCTCAGTCCGCGGATTGACCACGACAGTCAGGTGATGTCCCCTCGACGATCCCATCTGCGCCTCGTGTCCGGACCCGGCGAAGTGGGACTACGTGAGCCTGTCGGGGAAATCCGATCGAGCCTCGTAGAGGCGAGAAAATCCAGCTTACCCGCGAAGTGGGTTGCCCGACTGTAGCCCGTCGACCGCAGTAGCCATGTCGTCGACCTCCCGGTCCAGCAAGACCAGCGCATGCCGCCAACCAACCCGGTCACCTCGGCCGGGTTATGGCGCCAGACGGGATGGAGCTGCGCGACGCCCATCACCTTCTTCGAGGCCGAAGTGACGTGGTGGCAGGGCGAGCGAACACTCGCATCGCACCGGGGAATGTTTTTCCAGCTGTGCAGGCGGCTGAAGTTTTGTTATTTTGCTTCACGCCACCTGAACGACATGACGTCCGGTCGCACCTGGAGTACTGAACCAATGAAACACCTCCTCTTCTTATTTCCGCTTCTCTTCTTTGTTTCCTCCGGTTGCAAGACACAAGTCAAGGTCAGCGACAATTGCGGCGACGGCTTCGTCGATCCCGGCGAGTCGTGCGACGGCGCCGACCTGACTGGCGCCTCCTGCGCCAGCTTGGAGTTCTACCGCGTCATCGGCCAGCTCTCATGCCGCGCCGACTGCTCGTTTGACACGTCGGACTGCGGAGGCCGCTGCGGGGACGGGACCATCGACGCCGCCGACGGGGAGTCGTGCGACGGCTCCAACCTCAACGCGAACACCTGCCAGACGCTGAACTTCTCAGGCGGTACGCTGGCCTGCGGTGCCGACTGCCGCTACGACACGACCGGCTGCCTGGCCACCTGCGGCAACAGCCTGCTCGAGGCAGGCGAGGCCTGCGACGACGGCAATCCCACCGCCGGGGACGGCTGCGGTACCACGTGCGTCATCGAGGAGGGTTTCACCTGCGACAACACGGGCTCGCCGTCCCAGTGCGCGACGGTCTGCGGCGACGACATGAAGCGCGGGACCGAGGTCTGTGACGGCGCGGAGCTGGGCGGGCGGACCTGTGTCACGGAGGGCTACCACGGGGGTGACCTGCACTGCACGATGGCCTGCACCCTGGATTACACCGCCTGCGAGGCCACCGGGCGCTGCGGCGACGGTGAACTCCAGACGACCTTCGGCGAGCAGTGTGACGGCGCGAATCTGGGCGGCCAGACGTGCGCCGGGCTGGGGCACACGACCGGCTCGCTCGCCTGCGACGGCGCCTGTGCGTTCGATGAATCCGCCTGCACCACCTGCGGCGACGGCAACATCGAGGGCGCCGAGCAGTGCGACGGCGCGAACCTGGCCAACCAGACGTGCGCACTGCAGGGCTTCGACGGGGGGACGCTGGTCTGCGGCGCCGACTGCGACTTCGACCTTGGAGGCTGCTACAGCGTGAACTGCGGGGACGGGAGCATCACGGGCGCCGAGCAGTGTGACGGCGCCAACCTGGCGGGCCAGACCTGTGTCTCCCTGGGCTACGCGTCAGGCTCCCTGGGGTGCCAGGGCAACTGTCGGTTCGACCTGTCCTCGTGCACCCGCTGCGGCGACGGCGCCATCGACATCGGCGAAGCCTGCGACGGCGAAAACCTCAACGGCCACAACTGCGGTTCCCAGGGCTTCATCGGCGGCGTCCTGGGCTGCAACGCCGCGTGCACCTTCAACTACTCGGGCTGCCATTTGTGCGGCAACGCCCTTGTGAACCCCGGCGAGGACTGCGACGGCACGAACCTCGCCTTTCAGACCTGCGTCACACAGGGCTACGTCTTCGGGACCCTGGATTGCACCCCGGGTTGCCTGTTCGACTTTACCGGCTGCTCCCGGTGCGGCGACGGCGTGGCCAACGACGGCGAGCCCTGCGACGGCGTCGACTTCGGCGGGCTCACCTGCCAGACCGAGGGCTTCGGTGAAGGCACCCTGATCTGTGACGTTGCCTGCACCTTCTCCACCTTGGGCTGCTACAGTTGGACCCAAATCTCCGCCGGCCTCGAGCACACCTGCGGCGTGCGCCAGGACGGCTCCGCCTGGTGCTGGGGCGTGGGCACCTCGGGACGCCTGGGGAACGGCGCGACCAATGACTCCCTGGTGCCCGTGCCGGTGACCGGACTCGGCTCAGGCGTCTCATTCATCAGCGCCGGTGGGCAACACACTTGCGCCATCGTCCGCGGCGCGGCGAAGTGCTGGGGGGAGAACGGTCAGGGCCAGCTCGGGGACAACACCAACACCGATCGCACGACGCCGGTGAACCCAGTCGGGCTCGCTTCGCTGGTCACGTCCATCTCCGCGGGGGAGCAGCACACCTGCGCGGTCCACTCCGGCGCCGCGAAGTGCTGGGGCAACGGCTCCAGCGGAGAGATCGGCGACAACTACAATACGGACAGAGACGAACCCACCCAGGTCCAGGGCCTCACGACGGGCGTCACGACCATCAGCGCCGGCGGCCAGCACTCCTGCGCCGTCGTCTCGGGGGCGGCCAAATGCTGGGGCGCCGGCCTCACCGGCCAGTTGGGCAACAACACATATGTGAACAGTTACACGCCGGTGAACCCAGTCGGGCTCTCTTCGCTGGTCACGTCCATCACCACGGGTCAATTGCACACCTGCGCCATCGTCAACGGCGCGGCGAAGTGCTGGGGGCGCAACAACCGGGGCCAACTGGGGAACAACTCGACCACCACCCGTCAGTTCCCCGTCGACGTGGTCGGCCTGGATGCGAACGTCTCGATCCTCTCCGCCGGCTTCGAACACACCTGCGCGATCCAGAACGGCGTCGCGTTCTGCTGGGGCGGCAACAACTCCGGCCGGCTCGGCGACGGCACCTCCACCCAGTCCACCGTTCCGGTAGCGGTGAGCGGCTTCTCCCCGACCCCGCTGCGGATCTCCGCCGGCGGCCAGCACACCTGCGGAGTGCGAAACCTGCAGGCCTGGTGCTGGGGCGCCAACGGCTTCGGCCAGCTCGGCGACGGCACCACGACCGGCCGGCTCTTGCCCACCCGGGTGCCGTAAGCGCCCTCTGTTCGTCAGGTTCGATGGTCCTCGTTTGGCAAGCCCTGTCCCCTGGGCCCTGTCCCCAGGGCCGGGGAGGGACAGTCTCCGTTGATCTCCCGGCATCCCTTGCAGGGCAGGGCTTCAGAGCATGTGGCGACTGGTTCGCCCGACGGTCTGGCCGGCGGCCGGGCTCGTCAAGGGTGAAACGTTGGGTTTCTTCTTGACGGAGTCGGGCGGATGTGGGGGGATCGGCCGGGGCGTCTATGAAATGAACCTGGACACCCACCGCGAGCGCCCGATCTACCGGACCCACGCCCACCTGGTCATCGGCGGGGACACCGTGGGCGTGGCCCCCGGCGTCCTTCTGGAGACGCCGCAGGTCAACTGGCCCTTCCTGTTCATCGAGGACATGAACGTGATCTTCGCCTGGCGCCTGGAGTAAGGCCCCCGTGCGGGTCCCCTGAGCACCCGGGAGAGGCTTCATGGTGACGGCGCAGGGTTCTTCTCCCCGGCGGCGTAGATACTCTCGGATCCGATTTCGATTTCGATTTCGATTTCGATTTCGATTTCGATTTCGATTTCGACAATCGTTCCCCTGCGGTCAGGCCTGAAAAGCCCCAAGCTCGGCGGGCAACGCGAAATGGCCCCCGGCGTCGGGAACGAACGCCACCACCCGGACCACGGCGGACACGTTCAGCGGCCCGTAGATGTGCGGGAACCGGGACTCCATGCGCGGATCATGGTCGCTGGCCGGTCCCTCGTAGCGTACCTCGGATCCGGCGCGGTCCTCGTCGATGCAGAGCAGCACCAGGTCCCGCCGCCCCGGAAAAAAACGGTCGGCGGTGTCGACGGTCTGCCCGAGGGTGGAGCAATGAATGAAGCCCTCCGCATCCAGGGAGGCAGACCGATAGAACCCGCTGGAGAGGGCCGCCTCCCAATCCTCGCGACTCGTGATATGCAGGATGATCTTCATGGTTTGTACCTCCGGGTCCAGGTCCCTGAACACGCCGAAAGTAGGAGCGCCGCCGGGATTCGTCAAGTTGAAAAAATGGTGGCATCGGCTGCTCCAGCCCCGGCGATTCATCTCTGGGTCGGTTGCCTGAGTTTCCTTGACTTGCCCGTCCCCGCTGCGGATACTGACCCACGAAAAACGAGGCAACTGCCGGTTTGGGCAGGCCTCCGGGGACAGGTGCCAGATCATGACACAGGAAATTCGATGGAAACAGAGATTCGACAATTACGCCAGGGCCCTGCATGAATTGGACGCCGATGTGGCCCTGCGCCGGATGCGGTCGCTCTCCCGTCTCGAAGAGAAGGGGCTGATTCAGTCCTTTGAGATGGTGCATGAGCTGGCCTGGAACGTCCTCAAGGACTATCTGGAGGAAGTGGCGGGAACCACAGGATTGATGGGCTCCAAGGACACCACACGGGAAGCCTTCAAGCGCGGTCTGATCGTCGACGGAGAGATTTGGATGGAGATGATCCGGTCACGGAACCTCACCTCGCACGTCTATGACGAGAACACGGCCCGGGCGGTCGCCGAGGATGTCGCTGAGCGGTTTCATCCCGCCTTCGGGAACCTGCACCAGCGTTTCCTGGCCCTGGGTAGGAACTCATGACGGAGTTGAAGTTCGGCCTGTCCACTACCGTGATCGAAAAAATTCAGGACGTCCTGGCTCGGCACCCCACCGTCGTGCGCGCCGTGATCTATGGCTCCCGGGCCAAAGGCAACCACAAGCCCGGATCGGACATCGACCTGACCCTGGTGGCGGCCGAGGACCAGGTGATTGATCACCGCGAGCTGGCCCGCATCCTCGATGAAATCGATGACCTGCTCCTGCCCTACACCATGGATTTGTCAGCCTTTGATCAACTGAATCACGACCCTCTGCGTGCCCACATCGAGCGCGTGGGTCAGGTGTTCTACGAACGCGCAGGGGACGATCCCACGACGGGATGATCCACCGGCCCAGGCGTTTCTTCAGTTCACGAGGCTGCCGGGGAAGTTGTGGTTGATCCAGTCGAGTTTCACGTGGTTCGAGGCGGGATTACGCCTCCGGGGTCGGGGCGGGGGCGGCGGACTTGCGGGAACTGATGCCGAGGTGGTTGAAGCGGAAGTGCGGCGGGGGGTCGGGGATCAGCCCCGCGCGGACGGCGGCGCGGCCCAGCTCGTTGAAGGCGCGCA
>Ga0180007_10007214_pt1 | contig 10573 bp, 8 predicted proteins | sample MM_PC_MetaG_FD_121122 | JGI IMG/M metagenome (GOLD analysis project Ga0180007, IMG submission 121122) | Groundwater microbial communities from the Aspo Hard Rock Laboratory (HRL) deep subsurface site, Sweden - MM_PC_MetaG | ecosystem: Environmental > Aquatic > Deep subsurface > Groundwater...
CATTGGGCCGCATGGGGCGCGAGCTCCCTGGCGGCGAAGTCACGGGCTGCCTGCTGGATCATACGCTGCTGTTCTGTCAGCTCGAAGTTCACGGCGTCCTCCGTCAGTCGTAGTCGTAGAAGCCCTTGCCACTCTTGCGTCCGAGATGTCCGGCATCGACCATGCGTCGCAGCAGCGGGCAGGGACGGTACTTGCTGTCGCCGAATCCGTCATGGAGCACGTTCATGATGTCGAGGCACACGTCGAGGCCGATGAAGTCGGCGAGGGCCAGCGGGCCCATGGGATGGGCCATGCCCAGCTTCATGACCGTATCGATGGCGTCGCGGTCGGCAACACCCTCCATGAGGCAGAAGATCGCCTCGTTGATCATGGGCAACAGCACGCGGTTCGAGATGAAGCCGGGATAATCCTCGACCGCCACCGGCACCTTGCCGAGGCTTTCGCTCAGGCCCATGATCGTCGCGAGCACGGCGGGATCGGTGGCCTGACCGGTGATGACTTCCACCAGTTTCATGATGGGCACCGGGTTCATGAAGTGCATGCCGATGACCCGACCGGGCCGCTGAGTGCAGGCGGCGATCTTGGTGATCGAGATGCTCGAAGTGTTCGACGCCAAGATCGCGTCAGGTCCACAGACCTCATCGAGCTTTTCGAATATCGCCTTCTTCACTTCGTAGCTCTCAAAGACGGCTTCGATCACCAGCTCCGAGTCGGCGGCAGCAGACAGGTCGGTGGCTGTCCCGAGACGCGCCAGGGTCGTCGCCTTGTCTGCCTCGGAGAGTTTTTCCTTCTTCACGAGACGGCCGAGATTCTTGTCGATCACTCCGAGGGCCCGGTCGAGGGCTTTCTGGTCGAGATCGATGAGAGTCACATCATGGCCGCATTGGGCGAAAACGTGGGCGATGCCGTTGCCCATCGTGCCGCCGCCGATCACCGATACCTTCATGGCATTCCTCCATCACTGGCGACATGCGCCAGGAGAATGACGTGTTACGGGCGCCGAATGACCATGGCCACAGCATCGCCGCCGCCGAGGCACAAGGCCACCAGACCCAGTTGAGCATCCCGATCTTCCATGGCATGGAGCAGCGTCACCAGGCACCGCGTACCCGAGGCTCCGATCGGATGCCCCAGCGCCACGGCTCCCCCGTGCACGTTGACTTTGGCAGGGTCCAGGCCCAGCTCCGAGGTCACAGCCAACGCTTGGGCGGCAAATGCCTCGTTCAGCTCGATGATCTCGAAGTCACTCACAGCCACTCCGGCTTTTTCGGCCACCTTCCTCACTGCGCCGACCGGGGCCATCATGACCCACTCGGGGTCGGTGGGCCCGGTGCCGTAGGCTTCAATCACCGCACGAATGGTCAGGCCGTTCTCCAGGGCGAAATCCTCGCGACAAACCAGGACGGCGGCGGCGCCGTCATTGATCGTCGAGGCGTTGCCCGGAGTGACAGTGCCACCGTCACGCTTGAAGGCCGGACGCAGCTTGCCCAGACTCTCGGCGGTAGTTCCGGCGCGGGGACCCTCGTCGGCGGAGATCACGATGGGATCCTTTTTCCGCTGAGGCACCTCGACCGGCACGATCTCCCGCTTGAACTTCCCGGCTGCGGCTGCAGCGACGGCCTTCATGTGGCTCTCGGCAGCAAAAACATCCTGCTGCTCCCGGGCCACACCGTACTTCTCGACCACCAGCTCGGCGGTCATCCCCATGTGGAAATCGTTGTAAACGTCCCACAGCCCATCATGGACCATCAGGTCGGTGACCTGACGATGGCCGAGGCGCATGCCTTCACGGGCGTCGAACATGGCGTAGGGGATCTGCGACATGTTTTCCATGCCGCCAGCGATGGCGCAGCGAATGTCGCCGGCCTTGATCGCCTGAGCCGCTGCCATGACCGTGCGCAATCCCGAGCCACAGACCTTGTTCACCGTCATGGCGCTGACCGTAGCCGGCACGCCACCCCAGATCGAAGCCTGACGGGCCGGATTCTGGCCCAGGCCAGCCTGGACGACACTGCCCATGATGACTTCTTCGATGAGATTCGGATCGAGCCCCGTGCGCTCGAGCAGGGCCTGGACGACGATGGCGCCGAGTTTCGTCGCCTTCACGGAAGCCAAACCGCCCTGGAAACGTCCGATGGGAGTACGGACTGCTTCGCATATCACAACGCGTTCACTCATGTCATTTCTCCTCTTGCGGCCGATAGGCCTAGTCAGAAAAGACGTTACGAGCGATCACCATACGCAGTATTTCGCTCGTCCCCTCACCGATCGTGCACAGCTTGGCGTCGCGGTAGAACCGTTCCACCGGATACTCGCGACAGAATCCGTAGCCGCCGAGGACCTGGATCGCCGTGGAGGTTACCCTCATCGCAGCCTCGCTGGCGAACAGCTTGGCTTTGGCGGCCATGTCGCTGAACGGTTCGCCAACATCCTTGAGGCGGCAGGCTTCGGAGATCAGCAACCGGGACGCGTCGATTTCGGTGCTCATATCCGCGAACATGAACCCGACAGCTTGCTGGGTGGCGATCGGCTTGCGGAATTGAATACGGGTGGAAGCATAGTCTCGTGCCGTTTCATAAGCGCCGACAGCGAGCCCGAGGCTCAGGGCGGCGATGGAGATGCGTCCGCCGTCGAGGGTCTCGAGGAAGTACTTGAAGCCTTCACCCTCGGCACCGAGCAAGGCGTCGAGGGGAATGCGCACGTCTTCGAGGGTGAGAGGGGCGGTATCCGAAGCCCGCATACCCAGCTTGTCTTCCTTCTTTTCGACCGTGAAGCCCGGGGTGTCGGTGGGCACGATGAACGAACTGATGCCCGCACTGCCCTTGGCTTGGGGATCGGTCTTGGCCGTGATGATCACCGCCCCGGCGTAGTGGGCGTTGGTGATCCACTGCTTGTTCCCGTTCAGAACCCACTGGTTGCCGTCCCGCACGGCGGTCGTCCGGGTGCCGCCGGCGTCGCTGCCGGCTCCCGGTTCGGTCAGACCGAAGGAGAGCAGGAATTCCCCAGCCGCCGCGGGCTGCAGCCAACGCTTCTTCTGCTCCGGGGTGCCTTGCTTGGTGATCGGGGCGCAGCCCAGGCTGTTGTGGGCGGCAACGGTCAGCCCGTGACTGCCGCACACCTTGGAGAGTTCCTCGATGACAAGGGCGTAGCTGACGGTATCCGCCCCCACGCCGCCATCCGCCTCGGAGACCTGCAGGCCGAGCAGCCCGAGAGCTCCCATTTCCTTGACGGTAGCCTCGGGGAAGGCGCCGGTCTCGTCGATCTCAGCGGCGATGGGAGCCACCCGGGTACGGGCGAAATCCCGCGTCATGTCGCGGATCATCTTTTGATTTTCATTCAGGATCATCGGACCTCCCCGGACCGGAGCGCCGTCGGCGACGATCGTCGCGTTAGGGGGTTGCAGAACTGGGGATTGCCGACCGTGGGAAGGCCGGAGAATGTCCCCCTACGTTATCGAATGTGAGGACTTTTGGAAAGGGATTATTCTGCAGAGATTCAAAGATGGCAGACAGATACGAGACCGCCGGGGTCCCCATAAGACCCCGGCGCACCATCATCAGCCTAGCGCCAGCGGGTCTTCACGTCGCTCCAGGTCACCGACTCCGCCGGAACGAGGCCCTCACAGAAGTTGACCTCCCCCGGCGTGGGCGGGCATCCGCTGCCGACCGGTTCGAGAGAGCCGTTGTATGGATTCAAACCGTCGCAGAGAATCCACTCGTTCTGAGGCAAAAATCGGGCGACGGAGCGATCATCCTCTCCGACGTGAGCGCCGTAGATCACGACATCAACCCGTTCACCGCCGCCTTCGGGATGGCCGAAAAACAGTTCGAGAGTGTCGCCGCTGTTGTTCAGGCTCAATCCGGCCGAACCTTCGCCCGAGGCCTCCTGCCAGGCGACGGCGTCATCGCCTGTGAACAGCGCGGTCGCACCATCTTCCAGCAGGCCCGAGAGTCGGATCTGCGGCGCCGTGCCCAGGGCGTCGCGCAGCCAGTAACCCGACAGGTCGATCGCTCCGGGCCCCGTATTCACCACCTCGACCCATTCATCGCCCCTGGCGTCGATCAGCCCATCGGCACTCCAATCGGTCGCAGGGTCCGGTAAGACCTCCGAGACGAGCACGGCGCCGAGGGCTTCCCCCTCCATCGACGTCCAGATCGCCAGCAGCACGACAGCGATCAGGATCCGACGACTGATTTCCGTGATCCAGGAATTGATCATTTCTCCTCCTCGTTCAGGTTGGCTCTTCTCACTCCTCTCCCCAAGCCAATCGGGTGCCTGTCGCGACACAGGCTCGGATTCAGGAATTGCGAGACGATTTCAACGCGTCCTGGCGGCAGGAGCGTGGTAGCATGGTCGGCGCTCCGTCAAACGACGGAGACACGTTCCGGGCCAAACGTCATCCTGGATTCACCTGCGGAGGAACCATGTCCTTGCGAATCGCGGTCATCGGCGCCGGCGTCCACGGCGAACGCTACGCCCGCCACATCGCCGAGGATGTCGACGGCCTCGAACTGGTCGCGGTCTGCCGCCGGGACCGAACAGCCTGTCAGGCGATGGCCGCGCGCTGGAGTGTCGAGCCGGTCACCGACGCAACGGCGCTGATCGCCTCGGGCACCATCGACGCCGTGGTCATCGCGACTCCGCCGTCGAGCCACTTCCCCCTGGCCAAGGCAGCCCTGGAAGCGGGCCTCGCTGTCCTGCTCGAAAAACCAATGACCGGAACCCTGGCTGAAGCTCAGCAGCTGGAAGCCATCGAGCGGCGTTGTGATGCGCCCCCCCTGATGCTGGCCCAGACATTGCGCTGGAACCCGGTCCTGGCTCGTGTTCGTGAGATCCTGCCGTCACTCGGCGCCATCCGGTACATGCGCATCTCCCAGCGCCTCGAGCCGACATCGCTCCCTTGGCAACAAGACCCGGCCCAGACGGTCGGGGGCTCGGTCCTGCTGACCGGAGTGCACCTGATCGACACCCTGCGATTTCTCAGCGGTGAGGAATTCCACATGGTCGACTGTCGACTCGAACAGTTCAGGAACCCTGCGGTGGAGGATTTCTTTCACGCCCACGCCCGCCTCACCGACGGAGCCCACGCCTCCCTGGAAGTGAGCAAGTTCGGACGCGCCCGCGGTTGCCTGATCGAAGCCGTCGGCGATGAGGGCCAGGTCGTAGCGGAGTATTATTCGGGGGGGATCCGCGTGAACCGCGGCAGCGAGACCGCTGTGGAAGACCTGAACGCGGCCGTGCCGACCCTGCCGGCGATGCTCACAGACTGGCGTAACGCCGTCCTCAACAAGACGACGCCGCCGGTGGTGATCACCGACGGCGTCAAGATCATGGAAGTGGTTGCGGCCTGCTACAAATCCGCCAGGTCCGGTCAACCGATGGTGGTTGGCGAATCGACGTCCGGGGGTTGATAACGCCGTTCCCGAGCCTGAAGGACACCGCGCCCGTTCCATGACCCGCTCAATACTACGATGCAGACGACCAAACCACCAACAACTCACAGGGCTTTTCTCAGATTTTTTCCAGCAGTCCCAGCAGGGTGGTCAACTCCCCGACCGGGAGGCGCTGCAGAACGCTGGTGTGGAGCTCGGCGATCGGTTCGTCCATGGACTCGAGCAGGGCCAGACCCGCCGGTGTGATCACCACCCTCACCACGCGTCGATCGTCGGGGTCCGAGTGGCGGTCGGCCAGCCCTGCGACGACCAGGCGTCCGACCAGGCGACTCACGTCGGGAACCTTGCTGATCATGTCGGCGGCGATGCTCTGGCTCGGTTTTCCCTCTGCTCCCGCACCCCGCAGGATTCGCAGCACGTTGTACTGGGGCGGTGAGAGTCCATAGCCCTTCATGAACGCCAGAGTGTGACGATTGAGATGATCGTTCGCCGCGACCAGGGCAAGGAAAGTGTCCTGACGCTTGGACCGGAGTTCGTCGATGGAATGCAGTGTTTCGGATTTTCGCGGCACGATCGATTCCTTCAGCTCGGACAGAACAGCAGGACTACTCGCCTTCACGGCCTGCAGCGAGCAGGACCCTGGCCGCACTGGTCGGAGGCATCCGTCCCTCACGGACCGCGGTCGCGATCTCCGGCAGGAGGGACCGAACTTTCGGGTGTTCGCGCAGGGACGACAGCAGGCTCTCCTCGACCAGGGACCACATCCATTTCAACTGCTGCTCCTGACGCCGACGCTCAAGGTCGCCACACGAAATCATCAAGGTGCGGTGGCGCTCCATGGCTTCCCAAAGCTCGTCGAGGCGAACATCATCACGGGCGCTGATCGTCATCACCGGCACGATCCAGTCGGGATGAGGCGGGCGCATGAAGTGAAGGGCCTGCTGGAGCACGCCGGCTGCCCTTTCGGCGGCCTTGCAGTTGGTTCCGTCGGCCTTGTTCACCGCCACCACGTCGGCCAATTCCATCACGCCGCGCTTGATGCCCTGGAGTTCGTCTCCGGCACCTCCGAGAGTCAGCAACAGGAAGACATCAACCATATCCGAGACCGCTGTCTCGCTTTGCCCCACCCCGACCGTTTCCACGATCACGACGTCGTAGCCTGCGGCTTCGCAGAGCAGCATGCCTTCGCGTGTGCGTCTGGCGACGCCACCGAGCGTACGTGCACTCGGGGATGGCCGGATGAACGCGCTCGGATCCATGCCGAGGCGACCCATGCGGGTCTTGTCACCCAGGATGCTCCCGCCGGTCATACGACTCGAAGGATCGATGGCCAGAACGGCCACCTGGTATCCCTGTCCGATGAGACGGATGCCGAGGGAATCGATCAGCGTGCTCTTGCCCCCGCCGGGAACCCCTGTCACGCCGATGCGCCGGGCCTTTCCTGTCAAGGGGAGCAAGGCGGTCAGGACTTCCTGGGCCAGGGCCTGGTGATCGTCCCGTCGGCTCTCGATCAGGGTGATGGCGCGACCCAGCACGGCGCGATCACCTGAGGTCACCCCGGCGACATACTGTTGGAGGCTCAAGCCGAAAGCGGATTTCACCCGTGGTCTCCCTCTTCAAGACGGTCGAGCAGTTCTCCCGCAGCCACGGCGATGACCGTGCCCGGCGGGAAGATCGCCACGGCGCCCGCCGCCCTCAGGGCATCATGGTCCTGGGGCGGAATGACGCCTCCGGCCACGATCAGGATGTCGGGTCGTCCGAGTAGCGTGAGTTCGGCCTTCAGGGCGGGCACGAGGGTCAGATGTCCGGCGGCCAACGAACTGACACCGATGACATGGGCGTCGTTCTCCACCGCCTGGCGCGCCGTCTCTTCGGGAGTCTGGAACAGCGGTCCGACATCCACGTCGAACCCCAGGTCGGCAAAGGCCGTGGCGATCACCTTCTGGCCACGATCGTGACCGTCCTGGCCCATCTTGGCCACGAGGATGCGTGGCCGTCGGCCTTCGACCACGGCGAAAGCATCCACCCGCGCGCGCACTGCTGTCAGATCGTCGTGTTGCTCACCCATTTCGCCGCTGTACACTCCGCTGATGGCGTTGATGTCGGCCTGGTGACGTCCGAAGACGACTTCCAGCGCGTCGCTGATTTCGCCGACCGTGGCACAGGATCGGGCCGCCCGGACGGCGAGTTCGAGCAGATTGCCTTCACCCGTTCCGGCCGCTTCGGTCAGCGCGGCAAGGGTCGCATCGACGGCGCCCTGGTCCCGTTTCGATTTCAATTCCCTCAGCCGTGCGATCTGGGATTCGCGCACCTGGCTGTTCTCCACCCGCAGAACGTCGACCTGCTCTTCGTGGTCGAGCACGTGCTTGTTCACACCCACGACGGTCTGCCGTCCCGAGTCGATCCGCGCCTGGGTTCGGGCCGATGCCTCCTCGATGCGCAGTTTGGGAATGCCCGTCTCGATGGCTTGGGCCATGCCGCCGAGTTCCTCGATCTCCCGGATATGCTCCCAGGCCCGTGCTGCCAACTCGTGGGTCAGGCGTTCGACGTAGTAGCTGCCTGCCCAGGGATCGACCGTACGGCAGGTGTCGGTCTCCTGCTGCAGGTAGAGTTGGGTGTTGCGGGCGATGCGGGCCGAGAAGTCGGTCGGCAGCGCCAGGGCTTCGTCCAGCGAATTCGTGTGCAGCGACTGGGTGTGCCCCTGGGTCGCCGCCATGGCCTCGATGCAGGTGCGAGCCACGTTGTTGTGCACGTCCTGGGCGGTGAGGCTCCAGCCCGAGGTCTGGCTGTGCGTCCGCAGGGACATGGATTTCGGGTTGGCGGGCGAGAAGCCCTTCACCAGACGGGCCCACAGCATGCGCGCCGCGCGCATCTTGGCGATCTCCATGAAGGTGTTCATGCCCACCGCCCAGAAGAATGACAGGCGGGGGGCGAAGTCGTCAACGCCGAGTCCGACGGCGATGCCGGTGCGTAGGTACTCGACACCGTCGGCCAGGGTGTAGGCCATCTCCAGATCAGCGGTCGCCCCAGCCTCCTGCATGTGGTAGCCGGAAATGGAAATCGAGTTGAATCGGGGCATGTGCTTCGAGGTGAAGGCGAAGATGTCGCCGATGATGCGCATGCTCGGCGTCGGCGGATAGATGTAAGTGTTGCGGACCATGAACTCCTTGAGGATGTCGTTCTGGATGGTCCCGTTGAGATGTTCGGGCTTCACGCCCTGCTCCTCGGCCGCCACGATGTACAGGGCCATGATCGGCAGGACGGCGCCGTTCATGGTCATCGACACCGACATCCTGTCCAGCGGAATGCCGGCGAAGAGGATCCGCATGTCCGCGATCGAATCGATGGCCACGCCCGCCATGCCCACATCGCCGGACACCCGCGGGTGGTCGGAATCGTAGCCGCGGTGCGTGGCGAGGTCGAAGGCGATCGACAAGCCCTTCTGCCCAGCCTGAAGGTTGCGACGGTAAAAGGCGTTGCTCTGTTCGGCGGTCGAGAACCCGGCGTACTGTCGCACGGTCCAGGGACGCTGCACGTACATGGTCGGGTAGGGACCGCGCAGGAACGGCGGCAAGCCAGGAACAGTGTCGAGATGATCGACGCCCTCGAGATCCTCGGCGGTGTACATGCGCTTGACACCGATGCCTTCGGGCGTGGTCCAGACCGGTGACGCAGGAACATCTCCGCTGGGCGGTTGCCCGTTGCCCCGCAGGGGGATGGTGCTGAAATCGGGGAAGCTGGTCATGCCTCCACCCCCTGGTGCCGCAGTTGCGTGCGAAGAATATCCAGGATGTCGCAGCCTCCATGGACTGCCTGATCGAGGCCGGCCTCGTGCCAGGCAGGGGCGCCGTCACCGAGTCGCCCGGCCAGAACGATGCTCCCTGCGCCGGCTGTTTTCAGGGCTCGGACAACCGCCAAGCCCTGCTCCTGATAGATGTGGTCGGACGAACAGATCACCACGGTCGCGGCGCGGTTATTTTCGAAGGCCCTGAGCGCGTCCTCGACTCCTGGACAGGGGTCGCTGGCGATCACTTCGAAGCCTCCGGCCTCGAAGACGTTGCGGCTCCAGCTGGCACGGGCACCGTGATGGGCAACCGGCCCCAGGTTCACCTGCAGAACCCCGGGGCGCGATCCGGTGGCTGCCTCACGGGCGTCGCTCGCGTCGCGCAGGGCCTCGAAGGGCTCGGCGAGGCGATGCTCGATCAACAGGGGGGCCGTGTCAGGATCCATCACCGGGCGGACCAGGCGGCCCGGCGCGACCCAGCGGCGGCGAATCTCTTCGAGATCCGGCTGCTCCACATCCGGCAGCGTTTCGGACAGGTTCGGATATTCGCTCACACCGGTCACCGGCTCCCGCCGCGTGGCCAGCTGGCGGAGGCGTTCGGCCCAGACTTCGCCGACCCGTTCCTGGAGCCAGCCCTCACGCACCACTGAGGCCAGCCCTCCCCGCCCTTCGATCTGCTGGAAGAGCGCCCAACCCTTGTCCGCCAGATCATCGGTCAGCGATTCGAGGAACCAGCTTCCTCCAGCGGGATCGACCACCCAACCGAGATGCGATTCCTCCTGGAGCACGATCGGCACATTCCTCGCCACCCGCCGACTCAGGCGACTCGCGGGGCCGAGCAGATGATCGAACGGGGTCACGGTCACGATGCCGGCTCCGCCCACCGCAGCAGCGAAAGTGCCGGCCGTGGCCCGCAGCATGTTGACCCAGGGATCGCGACGGGTGAGCATGCGGACCGACGTGCGGGCGTGCAGGGACATGCCGACGTCGGCGGGGTCGGCTCCGCTCACCTCGACCACGCGCGCCCAGAGCTTGCGGGAGGCACGCAGCTTGGCGATGTCGAGAAAGAACGTGCTGCCGGTGCTGAAACAGAACTGGATCTGTCTGGCGGCGGCGGCCAGGGACAGACCGGCTCCCGTCATCGCCTTGAGGTACGCCACCCCGGCGCTCATGGCCATGGCCAGCTCCTGGTCGGCACTGGCACCGGCGTTGTGCAGCGGACAGGTCGAAATCTTGGCGGCGGTCACACCCGGGGTTTCGGCGTCGCAGCGCGCGGCGAGGGCTCCGAGTTCCCCGAGCAGGGTCTCGAGTGTCACGGGCAGGCGGCCCTTCGCCATCAGCGGCGTGAAGGGATCGGCGAGCAGAGTCCCGCGGACTTCATCGAGGCCCGCTCCCC
>Ga0180007_10007215_pt1 | contig 10572 bp, 9 predicted proteins | sample MM_PC_MetaG_FD_121122 | JGI IMG/M metagenome (GOLD analysis project Ga0180007, IMG submission 121122) | Groundwater microbial communities from the Aspo Hard Rock Laboratory (HRL) deep subsurface site, Sweden - MM_PC_MetaG | ecosystem: Environmental > Aquatic > Deep subsurface > Groundwater...
AGTTTGCCGAAAATTATTCGCCATTTTGTTTATTTTTTAAAAACCCTGGAAATTGGCCGGAGTGTTGATATAATTTTTGCCTTGGATCCAGTCAGTGTTGGCTTGCCTTCAGTTCTGGCTGCAAAGATTTTAAAGAAAAAATTTATTTTAAGAGCAGCGGGCGATTATGCATGGGAACAATATATGCAAAAATCAGATTTTAAAACGTTAGAAGAGTTTCAAAAAGAAAAATACGATTTTTTAACAGAATTAAGAAGAAAAATTCAAAAATGGGTGGCGAAAAAAGCAGATAAAATTATTGTACCTAGCCAGTATTTAAAAAAAATTGTTTCAATGTGGGGGATTAATGAGGAGAAAATAAATGTTGTTTATAATTCATTTAAGGCGCCAGCTGTTCTATTGTCCAAAGACGAAGCCAGAAAAAAACTTTCTCTTTCTGGAATAATTTTAATTTCAATTGGCCGGCTGGTTCCATGGAAAGGATTTAATACTCTTGTTGAGATTATGCCGGAGATTTTAAAAATAAAAAAAGATGCCAGGATTTTTATTATAGGAGAAGGTCCTGACGCTAAAATTCTAGAAAATCAGATAGATTGCTCTGTTGCACATGATTCAATTTTTTTACTTGAAGCTATGGGCCAGGATGATCTTATGGCCTATTTAAAAGCCGGTGATATTTTTATACTTAATAGCGCCTATGAAGGTTTTTCGCACTTGGTTTTAGAAGCCATGGCCATGGAAATTCCAATTATAACCACAAAAGTTGGCGGTAATCCGGAAATTGTAATTAATCAGGAAACCGGAATCTTGGTAGAATATAATAATAAGGACCAGATCAAAAGAGCTATTCTTAATTTGTCTAGCGATGAAAATTTAAGGAAGAAAATAACTAGCAAAGCCAAAGAAAAAGTCCAAGAATTCAAAAAAGAAAAAATGATCCAAGAAACATTAGAAGTTTTTAAAACAATAAATTGATGAAAGTCTTAATGATCAGCACAGACAGGAAAATATTGGAGGAAAACTCTGAAGCCAGGCAGAGGATGGTGGAATATAGCAAGTTGGTGAGCGAGTTGCACATCATTATCTTTTTTAAGTGGAAATTCGGATTTTCCGGCCGAAAAATAAAATTCAGCTCTAATGGTTTAATTTATCCCACTTCTTCTTGGAGCAAGTGGCTTTATATTTTTTCAGCCATAAAAATAGGCAGAAATATTATTAAAAAAGATCCGACCGAAATGGATTATTATATTATTACCACCCAAGATCCTTTTGAGTGCGGGCTAGCCGGATATATTTTAAAAAAACTGTTTTCTAAAAGAACGCGCCTGCAGCTTCAAATTCACACTGATTTTTTAAATCCTTATTTTGTGCAACATTCAATGTTGCACAGGGTGCGGGTTTTAATCGCAAGATTTTTAATCCCGCGCGCAAATCGCATCCGCGTTGTTTCCGAAAGAATTAAAAAATCCCTTGCTTCATATTTCAAGATTCATGATTCAAGAATAATTGTTTTGCCTGTTTTTATAGACGCTGAAAGAATCAAAAATTCTCCTGTTAAAATTAGTCTGCGCGAAAAATATCCGCAGTTTGATTTTATAATCCTTATGGCTTCCAGATTAACAAAGGAAAAAAACATAGGCATGGCCATTGAAGTAATAAAAAATATTGTTAAGAGATATCCAAAGGTTGGATTAATTATTGTTGGAGAAGGGCCGGAGGAGAAAAAGCTCAAAGCTCAAAGCTCAAAGCTCAAAGCTAATGTAATTTTTGAAGACTGGACGGACGATCTGATTTCTTATTACAAGACAGCCAGCCTTTTTTTAATAACTTCTTATTATGAAGGTTATGGCCGAACCGCTATTGAAGCTTTAATCTGCGGTTGTATGGTTATAATGACAGATGTGGGCGTAGCCGGAGAACTTGTTAAAAATAATGAAAATGGCCTTATTATACCAGTAAATAATAAAATAGAACTAGAAAGAGCTGTTTTAAAAATGATAAACGACAAAATTTTACATGCCAAGCTTTCTCTTGCTTCTGAAAGCATAGAAATCAGACTGCCGGCGAAAATCAGCTATTTTAAAAATCTAAAGAGGTCTTGGCAAAATTACCAGCAGGATATATAATTAAATAAAAAATTATGAAAATTTTGGGCATTAATCAAATCCCAGGAATGTTTGCTTGGCAGCATGATAGCGCCGCTGCTTTAATAAAAAATGGCAAACTAGTTGCTATGTCAGAGGAGGAAAGATTTAATAGAACCAGGCATTCAAGAGGTTATCCACATAAAGCAATTAATTTTTGTCTGAAAAAGGGGAATATAAAAATGCAGGATTTGGATATTATAGCAATTTCTTATAACCCTTATGCTTTTTTAAAAAGATTCCCTGTCAACTTTTATTGGAGAAGTTTGCTTCAAAATATTTTAAATTTAGGATTGTTTTGGTATTTTAAATGGCAAATAAAATCTCAGACAAAAGCAAAAATTGTTTTTATTGATCATCATCTCGCTCATGCTGCAAGCGCTTTCAGATGTTCTGGTTTTGAAAAGGCCAACATTTTTACCATTGACGGATCTGGAGAGACAGAAAGCTTCGCCTTTTTTATTGGCGAAAATGGCAAAATAAAGAGAGTATGGGATATTCCATTTGATAATTTTTGGAGCACAAAAAAATGGAAATCAATCGGGTTGGTCTATAGTCGGGTAACAAATTTTTTAGGCCTAGGGACTAATGGGGAAGGCAAAACAATGGGGCTGGCCAGTTATGGAAAGCCAGTTTATGATTTCTCAAGAATTTTAAAGATTTCTAACCATAAAAATTATTATATTGACCGTAGAAATGTTTCGAAATTATATAAAGAACTGGAAAGAAAAAACGCAGATGATCCATTGTCTGATGGGCATAAAAACTTAGCTGCCAGCCTTCAAAACGCGCTTGAGGAATCAATAGTTAATTTGGCAAAAGAGGCAAATAATTACAGCAAAATAAAGAATTTTTGTTTGGCAGGAGGTGTGGCTTTGAACTGCAATGCTAATAGCAGGATCTTGGATCAGGATTTTTGCGATAATATCTTTATTCAGCCGGCCGCCAATGACGCGGGAGCCGCGCTTGGCGCGGCCTTGGAAGCAGGCTCTTTTTTTGAAAAGCCGATCAATTTTAAGTTGGAACACGCTTATTGGGGAGCTGATTTTTCTGATAATGAGATAGAAAAGACATTAAAAGAATCAAAACTAAATTATAAAAAGGTGGATAATATTGAAGAAGCAGCGGCAAAACTTATAACCCAAGGCAGAATTATTGGCTGGTTCCAGGGCGCTATGGAAATGGGTCCGCGTGCTTTGGGCAACAGGTCAATCATTGCTAATCCGGCCATAAAAGGAATAAATGATAAGGTTAATAACTACGTCAAACATAGGGAGCGGTGGAGACCTTTTGCGCCTTCTGTGGCGGAGGAAGACGCCACAGAATATTTTGAGGGTGTGGAAAAAATTTCTGAAAGCCCATTTATGCTCCATACATTTTTTGTTAAAGAGAAATATAGAGGAATTTTCCCTGCAATTACTCATGTAGATGGAAGCAGCAGGATCCAGACTGTTAACAAAAAACAAAATGAGAAATATTACAAATTGCTGAAAGAATTGGAAAAAATAAACAAATATCCCATTGTCTTAAACACCTCTTTTAATGACAAAGGAGAGCCGATAGTTTGTACGCCAAAAGATGCCATCAGGTGTTTTTTTTCAACCGGCCTTGATGCTTTGGCCATAGGCAATTTTTTATTAGAAAAATAAAAATTAATCTACTTGCAATTTTAGCTATTTTTGCTAATCTTTATTTAGATTGCTTTTTTGAAATAAAAGGAGGTAACAAGAATGAAAATACTTATTACAGGAGGATGCGGTTTTATTGGCACAAATACCGCTTTGTATTTTGCAGAAAAAGGACACAAAGTTATTGTGATGGATAATCTGTCGCGCAAGGGCTCTGAGATTAATGCGGAATTATTAAAAAGGAACAAAAAGATTTTTTTTAAATGTGCTGATATTGAAAGTGACTTCGATAGTTTAATGTTTTTTATCGATGATATCGATGTTGTCATTCATGCTGCAGCTCAGGTTGCAGTGACCTCTTCGGTAACCGATCCCGTAAGTGATTTTGAAATAAATTCCAAAGGAACGCTTAATATTTTGGAAGCTGCAAGGAAGGCGATTAAAAAACCTATTGTTATTTTTACTTCCACTAATAAAGTTTACGGAGAAATGAAGGATGTGGAATTAACAGAAGAAGAAAATCGTTATACTTACAAAGATAAACATTTCGGCATTCCAGAGGAACAAAATCTTGATTTTCACTCACCATACGGCTGTTCAAAGGGCTGTGCAGACCAATATGTCAGAGATTATTATAGGATTTATGGACTACCGACGATAGTTTTTCGCCAATCTTGCATATATGGATTGCATCAGTTTGGTATAGTTGACCAAGGGTGGGTTTCTTTTCTAACTATGTCTGCTCTTTTTGACAAGCCTATTATTATCTTTGGTGACGGGAAGCAGGTAAGAGATGTTCTTTTTATGGATGATTTGAGCCGAGCTTTTGAAAAAGCCATTCTTTTTATCAACAAGACAAAAGGAAGAATTTATAATATTGGCGGCGGACCAGAAAATACTATTTCGGTTATAGAGCTTATTTCAATCTTAAGCGAGATATTGGGTAAAAAAATAGATCCAACATTTGCAGATTGGAGGTCTGGAGACCAGAAAGTTTATATTTCTGACATTAGAAAAGCAGAAAAAGAGTTTTCGTGGAAGCCTGAAGCAAGCTTTAAAGATGGATTTGATCTGATGCTAGAGTGGATAAGGCAAAATGAAAAAATTCTTAAAGAATTTATATAAAGGTGAAGGCTATGTCTTTCGCCTTTTTGCTTTATATGTTTAAACAAGATAAAATTAATTAAAATGAGACTTTTAATCATTACTCAAAAGATTGATTTAAATGACGATATTTTAGGTTTTTTTCATAAATGGGTGGAGAAGTTGGCTGAAAAATCCGAGAAAGTTTATGTTATAACAAGTTATCTTGGTGAGTACAATTTACCAAAAAATGCGGAAATTTTTTCACTTGGGAAAGAAAAAGGATTGGGGAAAATGAGGCGATATTTTTTATTTTATAAATTTTTTCTTTCAAATATAAAAAACAGCGACGGGGTATTTTTCCACATGTGTCCTGAATATGTGCTTGCAGCAGGATTAGCCGCAAAGATATTGGGCAAAAAAACGTTGCTTTGGTATACGCATAAATCAATAAACTGGAGATTAAGATTAGCAGAAAAAATAGTTGATAAAATTTTTACCGCATCCAAAGAAAGTTTCAGATTAAAGTCTCAAAAAGTTGAGATTACAGGGCATGGAATTGATCTACAAAAATTTCAAATTACAAAACTCAAATTCCAAACAAATTCCAAATCCAAAATTATTACTGCGGGACGCATTGCGAAAGTGAAAAATCTAGATCTTTTAGTAGAAGTGGCGGAGATTTTAAAAAGCAAGAATTTTAATTTTTTTGTAAAAATAGCCGGAACTGCTATTTTAGACAAAGACAAAGATTATCTAGAAAACCTGAAACAGGATATTTTTAAGAAAAAGCTGGAAAGTTATATAGATTTTTGTGGTAAAATACCATATAAAGAAATTGAAAAATTTTACCAAGAGGCGAATTTATTCGTTAATTTTAGCGGCACCGGCAGTCTGGATAAGGCCATATTGGAGGCTATGGCCTGCGGATTAAATATTTTAACCTTAAACGAGGCGTTTAAAGATATTTTACCTGAAGAAAATCTATCATCAGAAAAACCTCAAGAAATAGCTAAAAAAATTATCTTTCTTTCCAATAAAGAAGTTGATTCTAGTCTTCGCGAATATGTTTTTAAAAACCATGATCTAAATAATTTAACAAGTAAAATAATCAAATTTTATGGCTGATAGATATTCATTTTCCAAATATGTTTATTTTTCGCGCTGGGCAAGTTACTGGTATCAAATAGAATTTATTTTAGAATTAAAACCTGAGAATCTGCTGATAATTGGAATTGGAGATAGAATAGTCAGTGATATTTTTAAAAAATATATCGACATAAAAACTCTTGATTTTGATAAAGATTTAAATCCAGATATCATGGCTTCGGTTGAAAATATGCCTATTCAGAATAATATTTTTGATGCTATTTTATGCGCTGAGGTGTTAGAACATTTGCCCTTTGAAAAGTTTGAGAAGTGCTTGTCAGAACTTAGGAGAGTTGCAAAAAAATATGTTGTATTAAGTTTGCCGCATTTTTCCCCGCAAATCAAGATTAGTTTCAAGGCGCCGTTTACTAAGGAAATAAAGATATCTTTTAAGATACCGTTTCCCAAAAAACACAAATTTAATGGCGAGCATCAGTGGGAAATAGGTAAAAGGGGATATTCTTCAAGAAAGATCCGAAAGATTATTAATAAATATTTTAATATAAAAAAAGAATTTATTCCTTTTGAGAATCAATATCATCATTTTTATATTTTAGAAAAAAATGACTAAACAATATTCGCCAATTATTTATCATTACAACAAAAATATTTCAGATAAAGCTATAAATGAATTTAAGCAGATTTTAGATATTGGTTGTGGCTGTAGAAAATTTCCCAATGCCATTGGTATAGATAAAATAGGGAACGGAAACGTTAACATTAAATGGGATTTAAATGATTACCCATGGCCATTAAAAGATAATTTCTTTGATCTTATTATTGCCCAACATTCTTTAGAGCATTTAAATGATATCGTAAAGACAATGGAAGAAATTTACAGAATTGGCAAAAATGGGGCAAGGGTTTTAATTCAGGTTCCGTTTTTCAGGAATCTAGATGCTATCTCTGATATTACACACAAACATCTTTTTTCAACAAAATCTATGGACTATTTTTTAGAGAATACAAAAGTTTTTAATTATCATTATTCAATGGCAAGATTTGAACAAGTTGGAATGTGGCTGGGATGGCCGTCTGAAAGCAAGAATTTATTGAGAGGTTTTTTGAAATCTTTTATAAATAAATTTCCAAACTTCTATGAGAAATATCTGTCAATTATTTATCCAGTCAAAAATATTGCATGGGAACTTATTGTAAAAAAAATATGAAAATAGGATTTGTGGCAGAACCATATGAAGAAAAGAATGCATCAGGCATGGGTCATGTTGTTTTGGAATTAATCAAAAACTTGTTAGAGCAGGATAAGGAAAATGAATTTATTATTTTTTCTTCCGTCAATTTCAACGAAGAAAGATTAATCGGGAATTCGAAAAATATCTTAATTCCCAAAAGTTTTTTAAAAAAACTTTTATGGTTTGGATTTAGCCTAAAAAACATCGATCTTTTAGTTTTTGTTGTACCTCTTTTACCTCTTATTATTTTTAAAAAAATAAAAACTTTACTTGTCTGTCAAGAATTAGCAAGCCAAAAAATAAAGCCTAAAAAAATCCTGGAGAAAATTAAATCGATTATTAGAGACAGAATAATGATGCCCATAACCTTAAAGAAATCATCTGTTGTAGTTGCAGCCTCTAACGCCACAAGTGAGGATTTGTTAAAATTTTATAATATAAAGACAGAGAAAATAAAAATTATTTATGATGGTTTTCAGGATTTAAGTATTTTTAAAGATAGAGAAATAAAGATAGAAGGCAGGATGGAGCCCTATTTTTTCTTTGCGGGAAAGGTGAAATACCGAAAGAATGTCCATGGTATAGTAGATGGCTTTATTAAATTTAAGAAAAAAACAAAATCGGACTGTAAATTAATAATAGCGGGTGAATATGGCGGAGATTATTATAGAAATTTAATAAATAAACTGGAAGAAAACAATTTATTAAATGATGTATTTTTTATTGGTTATATAACAAAAGAAAAACTTTATAGTTTTTATAAAAATGCTACAGCTTGTGTTTTTTCCTCTATAAACGAAGGTTTTGGCATGCCCATTGCTGAAGCAATGAGTTTGGGTATTCCAGTTATTACTTCCAATATTTCTTCAATGAAAGAAGTGGCTGGTGAAGCAGGATTGTTAGTCGATCCTTTTAATACTAATGAAATCGCTCGGGCTATGGAAAAAATATTTTTTGACAAAAAACTTAGAGAGGAACTGATTAAAAAAGGATTGGAACGATCCAAATTATTTTCTTGGCAGAAAGCAGCTCAAGAATATCTGAATTTGATTAAAAGCTTATAAAATGTTAAATTCTAGAGATATGAAATTATCTGTCATAATACCTGTTTATAATGAAAAAAATACTATCTCTGAGATTTTGGAACAGATTGAGGCGGTTGATTTACCGCTAGAAAAAGAGATTATTATTGTTGATGATTATTCAAATGACGGAACTCGAGAAGTTTTAAAAAAAATTAATAATAGATATAAAATTATTTTAAAAGACAAAAACGAAGGCAAGGGATCTGCGCTAAAAGATGGTTTTCAAAAAGCCACTGGAGATATTATTGTAATCCAAGACGCAGACCTTGAATACGACCCCAATGATTATAAAAAATTACTGAAACCGATTTTAGATGGCAAAGCAGACGTGGTTTATGGTTCGCGTTTTTTAACTGGCGATCCCAAGAGAGTTTTATATTTCTGGCATTATTTGGGCAATGTGTTTTTAACTATGCTTTCCAATATTTTAAGCGGTTTAACATTTACTGATATGGAGACTTGCTATAAAGCTTTTAGAAAAGAAGTTATTGATTCTTTTAAGGATAAATTGGAGTCAAAAAGATTTGGTATTGAGCCAGAAATTACTGCTAGAATAACCAAAAACCATTGGAGAATCTATGAAGTAGGCATTTCTTATTATGGTCGAACTTATTCAGAGGGTAAAAAAATAAACTGGAAAGATGGATTTGCAGCTATTTGGCATATAATAAAATTTAATTTATTGAAATAGATGAAAAAATTGAAAATTTTATTAATGAAACCATATTCGGAATCAGATGAACTGATTCCGCCTTTTAGTTTAGGATATTTAGCAACGGCCATTAGAAAGGATCACGAAGTAGAAATTTTAGATGGAATAAAAGACAAAATAACACTTAATAAATTTGAAAATATTTTAAAAGAAAAAAGGCCGGATATTATAGGTATTCAAATTTTTACATTCCACGTCTCCATAATAAAAGATTATTTAAGATTAATTAAAAACATTCTCCCGAATTCAAAAATTTTATTAGGCGGACCGCACCCTTCATGCAGTCCTTTCAATATCTTTGATTTTTTTCCTGAAATAGACTGGGCTTTTAAGGGCGAAGCAGAGGTGGGGCTGTCTCGATTATTAGATTATTTAGCGAGCGATCAGATAAACGAAAAAAATTTATCGGAAATACCCGGTTTAATTTGGAAAAAAGACAAAAAAACAATCATAAACAGCCAAATTTTCGTTGATGATTTAGATAAATTTGGCATGCCTAGCTGGGATCTTATCAGGCCTGATAAGTATCCTTTGTCGCCTCATGGCAGTTTTTTTAAAAATTATCCTATTGCACCTATTATTATTACTCGCGGCTGCCCATTTTCTTGCACTTACTGTGCCGGCCACCTTGTCTCGGGCAAAAAGATAAGATTCCGGGGGTTAGATAATGTTATTGAAGAAATAAAAACTCTTTATCACAAATATGGCATAAGAGAAATTCATATAGAAGATGATAATTTTACTTTCAATCATGAACTTGTTTTTGATTTCTGTAAAAAACTAAAAGAAAACAATTTAAATATAACTTGGACTTGTCCCAATGGAGTTCGCCTAGACACACTTACAAAAGAATTGTTAACAGCAATGAAAGACTCAGGGCTTTATAGTATATCTGTTGGAATTGAATCCGGCTCCGAGAGAATCTTAAGAGATATGAAGAAAAATTTAACAAAAGAAAAAATAAAAGAAAAAATTAACCTGATCAGAGAATGCGGGTTAGAAGTTTCCGGTTTTTTTATCATTGGATATCCGACAGAAAAAAAAGAAGATATAATGGAAACAATCAATTTTGCCTTAGATTTAGATTTAGAAAGAGCAGGATTTTTTATTTTTAAGCCTTTTCCAGGAACAGAGGCAACACGACAGCTTTTTGAAAAAGGCGAACTTAAAGAAATGTCAGATGAAGACTGGACGCGGTTTATTTTGGCTGATGTTGTTTATGCACCGCCAACTATGACAAAATCAGAATTAAAAAAATTAAGAAAAAAAGCACTGCTTAGTTTTTACTTGAGACCGAAGATTATTTTAAAACTTTTAAAAGAGATTAAAAATTTAGAGCATTTTAAATTCGTATTAAAAAGAAGCTATAGCTGGCTATTAAAATGAAAGTTTTATTATTTGATATTAAGGCAAAATCAGATAAAAAATGTATTAATAAGGACCTGGCCGGAGGAATGGGTACGGGCACTTGGGTTGGCAGATCTTTAGAGGCGAGGATTTTTGAATTTGCTAAAAAAAAGAATGTTGTTCTGCCGGTGATAACAACTGCTTATCTTGCCGCAATTTTTAAAAGAGCTG
>Ga0180007_10007216_pt1 | contig 10570 bp, 7 predicted proteins | sample MM_PC_MetaG_FD_121122 | JGI IMG/M metagenome (GOLD analysis project Ga0180007, IMG submission 121122) | Groundwater microbial communities from the Aspo Hard Rock Laboratory (HRL) deep subsurface site, Sweden - MM_PC_MetaG | ecosystem: Environmental > Aquatic > Deep subsurface > Groundwater...
GTAGAACCCGGCAACGCCTCACGCGTGGTGGGAACCATTCGCGAAAAGGACCTCATGGCGGCATACGACACGGCCGTGATCCGACACGAGTTACTGGACCAGGCCTGATCCGCCGCCCCCGCCAGCCGAGTGCTCTTGACAGGTCGGGCACCATGACGGACAAATCGTCCTCTGCCCGCTCCGAGGCCTCGGGGCATCACCACGAAACGGAGACTCCATGGCCCACTCTTTCCTTCGATTCCCCTCGCCGCACGGTATCCGCGTCGCTCTTCGCGCCCTGGCCTGCGCCCTGCTTCTGGGGGCATTGCTGGCCGCCTGCGGCAGCGAGCCGCCCGCGCCAACGCCCTGCCCCGAGCCCCTCTGCCCGGAACCCCGGCCCTGCCCCGAACCCCAAGTGCACCCCAAAGCGCCAGCCCAAGGCCACCTGGAATCCATCGCCCAGCGCGGCACCCTGCGCTGCGGTGTGCGCGACAACGTCATCCCCTTCGGCTTCAGCGATGAACACACCGGGCATGTCATCGGCTTTGAAGTGGATATCTGCCGCGCCCTGGCCCACAGCCTGAATGTGCGCCTGGAGCTGGTGACGGTGACGTCCTCCACCCGCATCCCGTTACTTCTGTCTGGAGAGATCGACTTAATTGCGGCGACAATGACCCACCACAACACCCGCGAAAATGACCTGGACTTTTCCATCACCTATTTCATGGACGGCCAAAAGCTCCTGGTCCGGCGCGGCTCGCCTATCCACTCTGCGACGGACCTTGCCGGGCACAAAACGGCTGCGGTCCAGGATTCCTGGGCCAGCGGCACCCTGCGCGAGGTGCAACCCAAGGTACGAGTCAAGGAATTCGCGGGCTACGCCGAGGCCTTTTTAGCGCTCAAGCGCGGTGCAGTGGAGGCCATGACGGCCGACTCCACCATCCTGCTCGGCCTCAAAAACTCCGACGACAACACAGCCGCCTGGACCATCGCCGGGGACTTCATAACCGACGAGCCTTATGCCCTGGGCCTGCCCGAAAACGACTCGGACTTCCGCGACTACGTAAACCTGAAGCTTCAGGAGCTTTGGTTGTCCGGGGAGTACATGAAAATATATAATCGCTGGTTTGGGCCCCACACCAAATATTACTTGCCCACCGACTGGCAAATGGAAATATGGCCAGGGGCTACCGGCAAGGAGTAAATCATGCAACCAATTGGGACAGAAGCCAAAAACAACGTCCCAAGCGGTTGCCATGGCGTTTTAGTTGAGGTAAAAATGTTTCCCATTGGCTTGATACACGGGTGTAATTTTCAAGTCCCGGAGTGTTCAATGTGCAATAGACACGTTACAGGGTACACGACCCTGGCAATACAAGGGTAATCCGCCTCTTGACGATTGCCCTTTTGCATTTCGAGCGACCGGAAAAACTGCGAGGGACTCATGCCCAATCCGAAAAAAGGACAAACCAAGATCACAATCTACCCGGACTGGTGTAAGGCTTGCGGCATATGCGTGGCCTTTTGTCCGGGCAAAGTACTGGAGATTGACAACGTGGCGAACTGCGCCAAGGCGGTGCGTGAAGAGGACTGCATCAATTGCGGATTCTGCGAGTTGCACTGCCCGGACTTCGCCATCGTGGTGACCCCCAAGGACAAGGCCAAGACAGGCGCCCAAAAGGCCGATGCGGCCAGCGGAGAAAAGAAATGACCGCGAAACGCAAGAAGACAACCAAGGAAATTTTCGCCCTCGGTGCCGAAGCTGTGGTCGAAGGCGCCCTGCTGGCCGGATGCAGCTTCTACGGCGGCTATCCCATCACCCCCTCATCAGAGATCATGGAAGGCATGGCTGTCCGCCTGCCTCGCACACCGGACGGCGTATTCATCCAGATGGAGGACGAAATCGCCTCCCTGGGCGCATGCATCGGTGCCTCGCTGGCCGGGCGCAAGGTTCTGACGGCCACCTCCGGCCCAGGCTTCTCGCTCATGCAGGAACTCATCGGCTATGCCACCATGATCGAGGCACCGCTGGTGCTGGTCAACGTCATGCGCGGCGGCCCGAGCACCGGCCTGCCCACAAGCCCCGCCCAGGGCGATGTGCAACAGGCTCGTTGGGGCACTCACGGCGACCATTCCATCATCGTGCTCTCGGCTACGGACGTGCAGGACTGCCTGCACATGACGGTCAAGGCCTTCAACTTCGCCGAGAAATACCGCACTCCGGTGATCCTGCTGCTGGACGAGGTCACGGCCCACACCCGCGAAAAAATCACCCTCCCCGAACCGGGGGACCTGGAAATCCTGTATCGCCTGCAACCGACCATGCCGCCGGAATGGTATAAGCCCTTCGAAGAGACCGTGCGCGGTGTGCCACCCATGCCGCCCATCGGCTCGGGCTACCGCTACCACGTCACCGGCCTGACCCACGACGACCACGGCTACCCCACTTCCAAACCCGACGAAGTCGTGGCCGCCATCTCGCGCCAGTTCCGGAAAATCGACCAGTTCTTCTTCGACATCCAAATCACCGAGCAATTCATGACGGAGGATGCCGAGGTCGGCGTCGTGGCCTATGGTTCGGTGGCGCGCTCAGCGCATCTGGCCGTTGAACAGGCCCGCGAAAAGGGCATCAAGGCAGGCCTCATCGACCTGAAGACCCTGTTTCCCTTCCCGCGCGCTGCGGTGGAGGGCTTGTTGCGCAAATGCCGCACGGTCATCGTGCCCGAGATGAACATGGGCCAGATGTCGCGTGAAGTGAAACGCGTCAATCCCGGTACCAGCACGGTGTGGACCATCAACCGCATCGACGGCAACATCATCACGCCCAAGCAAATCCTCGACAGCATCAGGAAGGGGTAAGTCATGGCTGAAGTAACGCAACTCATCCACAATTACCTGCGCCACGACAAAAAGTTCCCGCACCTGCTCTGCCCAGGCTGCGGCCACGGCATCGCCTTGGGCTCGCTCATCAGAAGCGTCCACGCCCTTGGAATCCCCAAGGACAACGTAGCGCTGGTGGCGGGTATCGGCTGTTCGGGCCGCGTGGCCGTCTATGTGGACTTCAACACCGTGCATGCCGTGCACGGGCGGGCGCTGACCATCGCCACGGGCATCAAGATGGCCAAGCCCGAGATGAACGTCATCGTCATCCAAGGCGACGGAGACGCCCTGTCCATCGGCGGCAACCACTTCATCCACGCCGCCCGCCGCAACATCGGGCTGACCGTGATGGTGCTCAACAACTTCATCTACGGCATGACCGGCGGACAGTGCTCCTCGGCCACGCCGCTGGGTTGCTGGTCCACCACCTCGCCCTACGGGCAGATGGAGAAGTCCTTCGATTTCGTGGAGATGAGCCGCGCCGCCGGAGCCAACTTCGTGGCCCGGGGCACCGTGTTCCACGTCAAGACCCTGGACAAGTTGGTGCAGCAGGCCCTGGCCCATCCGGGGTTCAGCTTGGTGGAGGTACTCACCCCCTGCCACACGCAGTTTGGGCGCAAAAACAAGTACAAGACCCCGGTGGACATGTACAACTGGCTGAAGAAAACAGCCGCGCCGCTGGACGCCTACAACAAGCTCGACGAGGCGGGGAAGGCCCAGCGCATCCCCATCGGCGTCTTCGTGGACAACGACGAACCCGCGCTCGAAACCCGCTACGCGCAAGTGCGCGCCAATCTCGCCAAGGGGTAGACCATGAAACCGGACATCGAAATCGACCGTTTTGAGATTTGCCTCTCGGGCCTGGGCGGCCAGGGCGTCATCACTTTGGGCAAGGTCCTGGGCAACGCCCTGGCCCTTGGCCACGGCTTCAACGTCTCCCAAACCCAAAGCTACGGCCCGGAAGCCCGGGGCGGCGCATCGCGCACGGACCTGGTCATCAGCACCAAGCACATCAGCTACCCGAAAACCGACAAGATCGACCTCCTGGTGGCCCTGTCGCAAGAGGCCTGCAACAAGTACTTCCCGCTCATGAAGCCGCAGGGGGTGCTGCTGGTGAACACCACCCTGGTCAAACAAGTTCCCACCAACCAGTACCTGGGGCTGCCGTTCACCGACATGAGCGTGGACCGCCTGGGCCTGCCCCAGGCCATGAACACCATCGTGCTGGGTGCCATGACCTTCCTGCTGCCCTTCACCAAACGCGCGCTGATCAAGAAAAGCCTGGAGGAATCCCTCCCGGCCAAGATCATCGACATAAACCTCAAGGCCCTGAACATGGGCTTCCAGGACGCACGCAAGGTCTTCGGCCAAGTCCCGACCGCGTGGTCCGACATGGCCGTAGCCCAAGACGACGCTGAGCCGAAGAAAAAGGCCCCGGCAAAAAAGAAGCCCACAAAAAAGGCCTGACCACCGCCTCGACAGGCCGGAACCGCTCGCGGTTCCGGCCTTTTTCATAGCGAGTGTAAAAATGTGGCTCGGGCGGCTTGATGAAAAGCGTTAGGCCCGTACTCCCATTCCCCCTCTTGCGCCGATCCTGTCCATAACGGGCCATATCGCCTTCCGCTCTACCTGAAAATCGGTTATGGTGGTTGCAATTTCCGCCGTTGAGCGGGCCACGCCCAACTATTGGGGGGAGTCCGATGAAGGACTACAAGGTCAAAGACTTCATGATGAAAAACGACGAGCTGCTTATTGTACGCGAGGATGCGAACATATACGAGGCCGCGTCGATATTGGAGCAAGCACGCCAAGACCGGGGGATCGTTGGGTTCCATTCCCCCGCGCTGCTCGTGGCCGACGCCACCGGCCGCGTTGTAGCCAAGCTCTCGCTGCTGAATCTGGTGGCGGGCCTGGAACCCAAATACAGCCGTGTAGAAGGGCCAAAAGTCACGCGCTTCGGCCTGACCACAGAGTATCTGGAGTCCATCTATCGCCAATATGGTTTGTGGCAAGACAGCCTGGAGAGCATCTGCCGCCGGGCCGGGGCCATCCTGGTGCGGGACCTCGTCACTAGGCCGGAAGAGAGCGAAGTGGTGCATGAGGACGAATCGCTGTCTTTTGCGGTGCACCAGATGGCCGCAGGCTCCCAACACAACCTCGTGGTCGAAAACACCAAAGGCGAAATCACCGGACTGCTGCGCCTGGACGACATCTACAGCAAAATTCACGACCTGTTGGAAACCTGCCGTCTGGCGGGCAATGGCTGAAAGGACACAAAAAAGCCCAGCCAACGGAAGTTGGCCGGGCTTTTTGTTTTTCTTGCAGACCCTATTTGTTCGCTACTCCCAAGGCCTCGGCCACCAGCAAAGGCAGCCCGCCCAGGTCGTCGCACAGCGAAAAACCAGCGGCGCGCATGGTATCAAGCTTGTCCTGAACCCCGCGCCCGGATTCGAGGATGGCCCCGGCGTGGCCCAGGCGTTTGCCCGGAGGTGCCGTCTGCCCGGCGATGAAACCGACAACCGGCTTGGCGAAGCCTGTTTCACGGACCCAATGGGCCAGTTCTTCCTCGGCGCTGCCGCCGATCTCGCCAAGAACAACCACGGCGCGGGTGTTGTCGTCTTCGGCCAACAGTGTGAAAACGTCGATGAAGCTGGTACCGATGAACGGGTCACCGCCGATGCCCACGCACAGGCTCTGGCCGATGCCCGCCTTCGTCAGTCGCGCAGCGGTCTCGTAGGTCAGGGTACCGCTGCGCGAAACGATGGCCACCGGTCCGGGCACGAAGGCATGATCGGGCATGATGCCGATCTTGGTGCGCCCGGGAGCGATGAGGCCGGGGCAGTTGGGGCCGATGAGGCGGCTGTCGCTCAGGCACAGTTGCTCGCGGACCCAGAGCATGTCCTGCTGGGTCAGGCCGTCGGTGATGCACACGATCCACTTGATGCCCTCGCGCGCGGCCTCGACTATGGCCTCCGGGGCAAACGCCGCGGGCACGAAGACGATGCTGGCTGCAACGTCGTGGCGGCTCACCGCCTCGCGGACGCTGTTGTAGACCGGGACGCCCTCGACCTCCTGGCCACCCTTGAAGGGGGTCACGCCAGCCACGATGTTCGTGCCGTAGGCGCGCATGAGCCGAGTGTGGAGTTGGGCGGTCTTGCCAGTGATGCCCTGCACCAACAGCGGCATATCCTTTTCGAAACCAAACTCGGCGGGGAACGGGGTCGGGACGAAATCCACCCGGCACTGCCCGCTGCAGGCCCGGGCCGCACCACCGGACTCCTGGCCATCGAGTTCCTTCAGACGCGCGATGGCCTCGCCCATGTCGGTGACGATGATCAGCTTGTCCGAGCCAACGTCGCTCAAAATCTGGCGTCCCAGTTCGGCCTGATTGCCCGACAGGCGCACCACCAGGGGCTTTGCCGGGGCCTTGCCTTCCAGGACCTCGCGCAGGGCCAGGGCGACCTTCTCGCAGGACAGCACCCCGCCAAAGATATTGATGAGTACCGCGGTGACGTCCTGGTCCTCAAAGAGCAGCGTCATGGCCGTGCGCATGCGGTCGTAGTCCGCCGCACCGCCCAGGTCCATGAAGTTCGCGGCGGGCAGGTCGGAATGGTTGAGCAAGTCCATGGTAGCCATGGCCAAGCCCGCGCCGTTGACCATCAACCCGATGCGCCCAGCCAGGGAATGAAAGGACAATCCGGCCTCGCGGGCGATATTCTCCTCTCGTGAGGCGTGCTCGGGAGTGTAGAAACGCTCCAGGTCCGTATGCTGCAGCAGATAATTGTCGTCGATTTCTATTTTGCCGTCCAAGGCGATCCAGGCCCCTTCCTCGGTCAGCACCAGGGGGTTGATCTCGGCCAGCAGCAGCCCGAAGTGGCGAACCGCCGCATAGAGCTTTTTCACGCATTCGCGGAAGGTGGACCAATAGATCTTGTCCACGCCCAGATGGAAGAAGGCCGCACGGAGGTGGAATTCCATAAGCCCCCGGCCCATGGGGATTTCCTGCACCAGCAGATTGTCCTGCCCCAGGTCCTCGATGTCCATGCCTCCTTCGCGGCCCACGGTGAAGGCCAGGCTGCCAAGCCCACGGGACACGCTAAAGGAGCAATAGAACTCGCGCATCATTTCCGTCGCGCACTCCAGGCGCAATAGCGTAACTTTACTGCCTTTTATGACCAAGTCGAACAGGGTCCTGCCCAGAGGGACCAAATCGCCCGGGGTCTCGATACGCAGGATACCGCCGGACTTGCCGCGTCCGCCCGTGGGCACCTGGGCCTTGAGGAACCAGGGCAGCGAAAATTCAGGCCGCACCGTTTCCAGGTTGGCCGGGGTGATAAGAATGCCCTGAGGCACGATCATGCCTGCTTCTTCAAACAACTTTTTGCTCTGGTGCTCATCGAGTAGCATAGAGGTTGCACCTGCTGGTTTGCTCGTCGCGTGAATGATTAAATGAACGGTCTGCCGTGCCTTGCTCAACGGAGAAAACCATTGCTGGCTGTACAGTGCCGCCCTTACCATATTCCCCCCCCCGGGGGAACCTCTGTTTTGTCGCACGCATGGCAGTCTATTGAAAAGGAACAGCTGCGGCGAGGCCCGGGCAGAAAACGCCGGACACCCCGATTATTCGTACAGCGCCACTTCTCACCCCACTCATAACAAGTTATAGTGCGCAGAGATACCCAGCAACTGAATCCATAAGGATGCCGATATGACCCAACAGATACAGCAGGAAAGAGACCAAGGCCCCACCGGGCTGGGACAACGCTGGAAGACGCTGCCACGCAAGGCGCGCTGGGCGACCCTGGCGGGCGTTGCCGTCGCCCTGTATATGCTTGGAGGATTCGTCGTGTTGCCCCGGGTGCTGGAAGCCGTGCTCCCGACCAGGGCCAGCAAGGCCCTGGGGCGAACCGTGACCTTGGAACGGGCATCCTTCAACCCCCTGACCCATGAACTGGCCATGGAAGGCCTCGCCATGGCCGAGGCCGAGGGCAGCGAACCCTTTGTGTCCGTGAACCGCATAGCGATCAACGCTTCGCCCTTTTCGCTTCTCCGACTGGCGGTACTGGTGGACGAGGTGCGCCTGACGCGCCCCAGAGTGCGGGTGATCCACCTGGACGACGGGCAATTCAATTTTTCCGACATCCTGGAACGCCTGGCCGGAAGCGACCAAGCCCGTGAAGAGGCCGAACAGGCCATCACGCCCGGACCTTTCCCGCTGGTGGTCAACAATTTCATCATTGAAGACGGTGCGCTGACCTTCGAGGATCGGCCCAAGGAAACGACACACACCGTCGAGGCCCTGAACCTCACTATCCCCTTCGCATCCACCCTGCCCGGCGACGCACAGCAGGATGTGGAGCCCCGGCTGCGGGCCATCATCAACGGCACCGTCATCAATGCCACGGGACGTTCCCGGCCCTTTGACGACACGCTGCGCACCGAGTTCGACTTACGCCTCGACGGGCTGGATCTCACCCAATACGCTACTTACGCCCCCCTGCCCCCGGGTGTGCAACTGGCCAGCGGCCAAGCCACACTGGCCCTGGCTCTGGCCTTCGAGCGCTCCGAGGGCCTGCTGCCCCAACTGGTCCTGCAGGGCAAGGTCCGCCTCGCCGACATGGCTCTGGCCTGGGCCGATGGGCGCGAGCTGGCCGGGTTCTCCTCCCTGGCCGTGGACCTGGAACGTTTCAGCCTGCAAGAAGGCCTCGTGCGAACCTCGCTCATCGCTCTGGACGGCCCCTACGGCGCCCTGGTCCGCAACAGCGACGGAACTCTGGATTGGCTGGCCCTGTTTCCCTCCAAGGCCTCGGGCGAAACCAAGGCCGACGACAACCCGAACGGCGAAAGCCCCGGATTCGTGGTTCAGGCCACGCGCATCGAGATTACCGGCGGACGGCTGGCCCTGCGCGACAACGCGGCCCAGGGCGGCTTCACCAAGACCGTGACGCCCATCGACCTCAGCCTGAACGACCTGAACACTGCGGGCGGCCCGGCGTCATACGCCCTGTCCCTCGGCCCGGCGGACGGCGAGCACCTCGCGCTGTCCGGCTCGGCAGACTTGGCCCCCCTGTCCGTCAACGGCACCCTGGCCCTGTCCGGCTTGGCGCTTCGGCCCTACGCGCCCTACTACGAAGAAGCACTGCCCCTGCGCCTGGATTCGGGCACCCTGCACACCGCTGCGGACTTCGATGTCGCGCTGGACACGGACGGAGAGGCGCAGCTCAGGGTGAACGGCCTCTCCGCGACCCTGGGCCAACTGGCCCTGGCCTTGCCCGGAGCAAAGGCCCCCGCCCTGACCCTGGGGACTCTGGACGTGGCGGGCGGCGCTCTGGACCTTGGCGCACGCACGGCGTCAGTTGACGCCGTGACCCTGTCCGAAGGCAAGCTGAGCATAACCCGCAGGGACTCGGGAGACATCGACCTGCTGGCCGCTTTTGCATCCGAAGCCCAAGCTCCTGCCCCGGCCCGCGCCTCGGAAACCGCTGCGCCCTGGAGGGCTTCTCTCGGCAGCCTCGCCCTCAAGGGCTGGACCATTGGCCTGAGCGACAGCGCCCTGAAGACCCCGAACACATCGACCCTGGCCATCCACGACTTCACGGCCCGCAATCTCTCCGCCGCCATGAACCAGACCATCGGATACGCCCTGGCCGCCACGCTGGGAGCCAAGGGCGGCATCCTGGTCAAGGGCTACCTGATGCCTGCCAAGGGCGACGCCCCGCTACGCACCAAGGGTAGCCTAACCCTGTCGCACCTCGCCCTGGCCGACTTCAGCCCCTACGTCGCCGAACTCGCGGGCCTGACCCTGAACCGGGGCACTCTGGCCCTATCGGGGCATTTCGACACGACCCTCGGCCCGGACGACGCAGGCAACTTGGACACGACCTTCAACGGGGAATTTGGATTGGCAGGCGTTGCCGTAGAAGCCCAAGGCCAGCCCCTGGCGGCCCTGGAGTCCTTCGCCGCCAAGGGCCTTGCCCTGCAGGCCATGCCCCTGTCGGCCACCATGGAAGACATTTCCCTGGCCGGATTGGCCGTGCGCGACCCCGGCCGCCCTCAAGACGCCGCGTCCATCGGCAGCTTCACCCTCAGCAACGCCCGCCTGGACCTCGCGGGGCGTTCCCTAACCGTATCCTCGGCAGAACTGCATCAGCCCGAGGCCCACGTGGTCATCGGACCCGACGGCATCGTAAATCTGGCACGAATCATAGCCCGAGCCACAGGTGCGCCACAGCCCGAACCCAAGGCCCAGGCCCCGGAGGACGCCGACAAGACCCAGGACATCCCGGCCCAGGCTGAACCTGCCCAGGCCGCGACGACCCCGGAGGAAACGCCGGGGTTCGCCCTGGCCTTGGATTCCTTTACCCTGGAGGGCGGTGCAGTTCGCTTCGTGGATGAAAGCCTGAGCCCCGCCTTTTCCTCAGCCCTGGAAAATCTCGACGTGCGCCTGACGGGCTTCAGCACGAGGCCCGGAGCCCAGGCCATCCTGGCGGCCAACGCCACTGTAGACGGCCACGCACCGTTTATCGTCCAAGGCCAGGCCTCACCGACGGACATCGGGTTGAATCCCGACATCCGGTTGTCACTCAACGGGCTGGACCTGACCCACCTCTCGCCCTATTCCCTGAAGTTCATCGCCTTCCCGGTGACTGCGGGCAAGCTCTTCGCCGACCTGCGGCTGTCTGTGGACAAGCGCGATGTGCTGGGTGAAAAC
>Ga0180007_10007217_pt1 | contig 10569 bp, 16 predicted proteins | sample MM_PC_MetaG_FD_121122 | JGI IMG/M metagenome (GOLD analysis project Ga0180007, IMG submission 121122) | Groundwater microbial communities from the Aspo Hard Rock Laboratory (HRL) deep subsurface site, Sweden - MM_PC_MetaG | ecosystem: Environmental > Aquatic > Deep subsurface > Groundwater...
GCACGGCGCTGGATGAGTCCCACAGCACGGCGCTGGATGAGTTCGACAGCACGGCGCTGGATGAGTCCCGCAGCACGGCGCTGGATGAGTCCCACAGCACGGCGTGGGATGAGTTCCGCAGCACGGCGTGGGATGAGTTCAGCAGCACGGCGTGGGATGAGTTCAGCAGCTCGGCGCTGGATGAGTTCCGCAGCTCGGCGCTGGATGAGTTCCGCAGCTCGGCGCGGGATGAGTCCCACAGCACGGCGCTGGATGAGTCCCACAGCACGGCGCTGGATGAGTCCCACAGCTCGGCGCGGGATGAGTCCCACAGCACGGCAGTTGCCTTGTCTTTGATGATCACCTCCGCGTCGCCGCACGCGATAACTGCCCGATCATCAAACTCATGTTTGCCAGTTAGTACAACGTGGTCGCTGTGCCACTTCTCCAACGCCCGCCTGGTGCGCCGCTCGCATTTATCGGCGTCGTACCAATTCGGCACAATATCCTGGTCTAATTTGTACCGCCACAGATTCAGCGGCATGGCATAATTGTCCCCTGGCGGCGTTATCTCCACGCGGACAATGTTGGTGCCGTGCTCGTCAGTGTCTTTGAGTTTGAATTCCTCGATAATATCCTCATGTGAGTGCGATATCATCGACGAGTAAACTCGCGTTTTTGTCAGCACGAAACTTGCTGGTCTGCACATTTATCCCCTCCCCTTTCATTTCAACAACGTCGCCACGACGGCCAGTAATATCAACGCGCCCCACTTGACGACAGAACTCGTTAGTAGCGCCCTCCATGATCGGTACATCCCAGGGCGCATTACATTCTCCTTCTGCCGGGGCGATGTTGATTTGCCCGCCAACAAGTCGCCCCGGCGTCCATCCGGCTAAGGGCGAATGTCCCCAGAGCCAGAAAGGGCTTTGTTCTTGCGATGCAAGTATTTACACCGCTCGGTCAGTTCGCTGTTCATGTCCCGCGTCCGGCGGCAGTCTGCGCTGATGTTGGCGAACAGGTCCGCCAGCGCGTCTCCGTTCTCCGCAAACAGCTTCACCGCGAACATTACCCCTGCCTGGAATTGTGTATTGTCTCTGTCCATCAGAACGGAAGCCCGTCGTCGCCGTCGTTCATCCCGGCCGGCGGGGGCGGCGGCGCAAAGCCCTGCGATCTGTGCGGCTGCGGCTCTCGTTTCTGCCCGCCGCCGAGTAGCTGCATGTTGAATACCTTGATGTCCGTGGCGTAGCGAGTCTGGCCATCCTTTTCATACTGGCGATATTCAATCTTGCCCTCGAAGTAGGCCGCGTCTCCCTTGTGCAAATACGCCTCGCATATCTCGGCAGTCTTGCCCCATGCGACCAGGCTGTGCCACTCGGTTTTCTCCTGCTTGTTGCCGTCTCTGTCCTTCCACTTCTCGGTGGTGGCCAGTCGCATATTGGCAACTATCGAGCCGCCCTGCAATGTTCTGACCTCGGGCTCTGCCCCGAGGTGTCCGACCAGTATTACCTTGTTAACGCTTGGCATTTGTTGCCCTCTCTTTGTCGCCGCCGGGCCAGTCAAGGTGAGGAGTCGAAAACACCCCAACCAGCCCGACGGCCAATGATCACTTCATATTTTGGGCAGGGCATCGGGCAATGCTGGCCTGCTTTGCCATCCATGCCACATTCAGCTTTTTGCGGCTTTTCCGGTTATAAACCATTTCTATCAGATCGAGGTAGTCATCGACGTTCCGGCGCAGCTCCATGATGACCGCATGGGCTGACACTTTGTGAATGAATATCTCTGCGTCGAAAGCATCAACATAGAGGCATTTTGATATCGCTTTCACAAAGTAAGAGCTCGTCGCGAACCCAACCCCGCACTCCTTGCAGTGCGCCACAACCTTGGCCACATCATTGGCGTGCTTCATGTTGCCAACACTAAACGTCCCCTTTTTCATGTCACGAGATTTGTTGTCGCTGCCCGCCCCCTGTCCCCCGACAAGGGAAAGTGCGCAGGTTAGCGGAATCCCTGTTTTCTCGTGGTAGGCAAGCGCCTTTTCGACTGCTGGCTCGCCAGCCCGTGCACGGGCAGTTACGTAATCCCGTACGTTCCATGAGTGAGTGGACGCCTCGCTATCAAACAACGGCAGGCTGTGATTGTTGGCCTCGATAAACCACACAGCCAGTCCGAGCTTGCGTGCCATATGGAACCGGTGGTGACCGTGGGTAATTTTCAGTTTCCCCGCACCATTGCGAATGCACCGAATCGGGAATCCCTCATCATACCCGTGCGCACTCATTGACTTCTCCAGCAGCTTCGTCTTTTGCACGTCCCGGTTGTGCGGATGCAGTTCGAACATTCGATAATCCTTGGTGCTTCTCAGCTTTGGTTTTTCCCTTGCAGCCATAGTTCCCTCTTCCTTTCTGTAACCCATGCGGACACCCTGTCCAGTTCCCTCTCTGCATTCGGGTCATCATTGCGGATGCGCTGCAATTGTCTGATTGCCGTGTTGACAAATTGCTCGGCATCCGAGACCAGGTACGTTTCTGTTGGTGCTGGCCCCCTGATCTCCGCCACCACAGTTTCGACATCTTTTGCCGTGACGTTCCTCCCCTCTGACTCTGCCCTCTCGTTTGCTTCCTCCCATGCGTCGGCTTGCTGTTCTGGCGGGAGCTTGGTTAGGGGGCGGGCCTGCCACTCACTGGGTGGCGGCTCAATTTGTCCACGTTCGTGGACGTTTTCTGCAACTTGCGCCGCGTCCATCAGTTGATATGCCCGGCTTTTCTTAAACCCCCACCGCTCCCGGCAGTAAGCCTCGAAGGTGCCGTGACTGGCCCGGTACAGCCGCCCGTCGCGGATCATCTGCAACGCAGTGCCGACCTCGGCAAAGGTGCGAATCCCCTGCTCGATAACCTGCTCCAGGTTGCCAAGCTCGGTCTTCTCTCTGACTGTCAAGTGTGTTTCGTCAGACATCCGCGTCCCCCTGTTCACCACACCCAGGTGTGGAGTAATGCCTGTATCAGTCTACCCATACCGTACACTCCTTAACGCCGGGGCAATCGGCCGCGCCCCGCTTGCAGTTCCGCCAACAAAGCGGTGGCTCGGGAGTTATCACGTTGCAATAGACCGGGACACGTTCTTGTAATGTCGGGTCAAGCATCACAGGCACGTCCTCTAGCCGGTCAAGCTCCCGCTGCTGCAGGTCCAGCCGCATCCTCCAAATTTCCACGTCCCACCTCCTCGGCCCTGCGATCCAACTGCTCTCGGAGTTGTTCCGCCAGCTCGCATGATCTGTGCGTAGTGTCGCGTAGTTCGGCAACCGTTTTGCCTATCTCGTCATCGTCCCAATAGAGCGCCCGCCAGCTCATAGCCAGGCAATGGGCCAGCGCGAAATGCTGTAGGCTCTCCTGCGCCCTGCGGGCATCCCAGGCCAGTGAGAATTGGTCATCGGTTATCACGCGGCCCCCTCTCTCTGGGTCAGCACGTTGCCGTTGGCCCGGTACAGTTCCTCAAGATTCTCCTGTTCCCACTCGGCCGCCATCTCCCGCATGATGCTCCACTTCTGGTGGGACCACTGGGTATCGAGTATGGCGAGCCGCTCCTTGTTGTCTCCCGCCACAGTCAGCGCGGCGGCATAGAGATCGTTACCCTGGAGCGATTCCCATGGCGTGCAGATGTCGAGGCGTGGGCGGACACCGAGCGGCTCCCCGGATGAGGGGAGGTGCGACTCATGAGCCGGGGAGCCTGTGCTCGGTTGGGGGGTGTTGTTGGCGGGGGCCGCTCCGGCCTGGCCAGTTGAGCTATCCGTTGCCGCGCTGCCGACAGCGGCCACCCGCGTTTCGTATGTCTCGGTGAGCTGGTGTATCCAGTTTTCTCGCTTCGCTTGGTTTTTGTAGGCAGCCGCGATGGTCTTGGCTATGGTGTTGTTGGTCGCGTCGACAATCTGCTGCAATACTGTGCTGTACCTGAAAGGTGGCGGCGGCTCGACACCATCCTCCAGCCATGCCCGATATTCTCGCCCCAGCTCAACCGTCGGGATCTCGGTACGCCCGTCCATGATGCTGGATCTGTCTTTGCTTGCGGTGGCGTAGTGCTCGTGGGTGAGATCAAAAACAGTGGTGAATTCGTAGTCCATGCCCTGCCGCTGGACGGGGGCCATACCGACCTTGATGGGCTTCTGTGATGTGCCGCCCCGCTTGTTCTGGTACTCCTCGAGGACGTATTCGATTTTGCTTCGCATTGTGGCGATGATGTGGCCGTCTGATTGCAGCATGGCCTCCACCAGTTTATTGTGTTCTGGCGTGGCCTCTCTCCATGCGGTGTAGCTGCTATTGCCCGACTTATGGGACGCCCTCTCTTGGATGTCAAGCACGCCGCCCTTGCCCTCCCATGCGTGGCTGATGCCGTCGAGTATCAACATCTCGACGCCTGCCGCGGGCGCCGCCGCAATGAACTGGACGTATCTGTCAGGGGTATATGGCGGGTCGAAGGTGACTATCTGGTAGATTCCAATCTTGACGTTACCGACCTCTTTGCCCGCGTAGAGGTCGCCAGATCCGTGCTCGGTATCAACGACAGCTATCTTGCCCCAGTCGCCGGTAATGCCGTATGCAATGAGCAGCGCGGATAGCGTTTTCCCGCTCCCCGCCGGCCCGGCTATCCCGAGCCTGAGTTTCGCCTTGCGCCGTTCGGCTGGGCGGAATACGTTGTTCATGGTTGACTCCTTTGTTGGTCGTGGGGGCGGCTGCTCTTTGCGGTGACACCGCCCCCGGTTGCATTGACAGTTTCCCCTGAACTACACAGCGAAAAAGGGCGTCCTCCTCTCTGGTTGTGGCTCAATCGTCCCATGGGCTCTCGCCCGCGAATTTCGTGCCCGGCCGCTAACCGGAAAAACGGGCACCAAATCAATCACCCTGGTCTGGCGGCACCGTTACCACCAGGTCAACCCAATCAACACCGAGAACAGTTGCAATTTTCGACAGGGTTCGAACCGTGCTCGGGTTCCGCCCTGTCTCTATCTGGCTGAGTACTGCGTGGCTCATGCCTACCAGCTCGCCTAACTGCTGTAGCGTCAACCCCTTATCCTGCCGTATTTTTCGTAGTGCTAGCATCTGCCCCGTCCTGTTAGTGTGACCTCATCAACAATCTACTACGGACTGTAATCGTTGTCAACAGTTATTTCGCAGAAAATAGCCCCCCGCCGAAACGGGGGGCCGGAGCGGCCGTGGCGAGAGGGGGAACCGCCAGCCGCTATTCCAGGCAACCTATACGTTGACAATTATATCATGCTGTCAATATATAGGTTGCGCTTATCGTGATTGTTCCCTTTGCCATAACACCTCTCCTATATGGTCACTCCATAGCCCTCATAACCATCACGGCCCCGAGCACGTACACAAAGGGCTCTGTCTTGTTCCACACGATCTCGTACCACTTCGGCGTCAGCCTCGCCAGCTCCACCCGCTGCGCCGCGATAGTGATCTCCTGCAGCCGGATCTCCAGCTCCAGGTCTTCCACGATATCGAGCAGGACGGCGATAGTGTCCCCGTCAGCTACCGCCAGAAGACTGTCTGCGTCTGCGTTCACGGCGTATCCTGGCGCGTGCCACAGCGCCCCGCACACGATCAGCGCGAGGCAGACTTCCCTTGTCCGCTCTCTCCTCATATGCTCCCACCACATCGGCCTTCACCTCCTCCACCGCTTCAGGCGTGGGCGTACGCTTCCGCTTGGGCCACGCGAGCAGCCCGACGAAAAGCGCGGCCAACACTGCCAGGATGGAACTAAGTATCTTTTTTACCATTGGCTTGCGCCCTCTTGACCATGGCGTCCCCGCCAAAGTACACGGCGAACAGCGCGATGATAACGTCACGCGCCCCGCTGTTGATCTCGTGCCCGGTGTATTCCAGCGTGAACGCCAGAACTAGTGCCATAACGACGATGCTAAACCGCCGCCATCCAATCAATCCGGTCATGTCTCTACCTCTCGTATCTGGTGTATCGCCCGTTGATCCCCATGAGTACCGGTGTTTTCACCGGCAGCGTATCGGCTACCGCCGCGCTGTAGACCAGCAGGCGCGGGTTGCCTATGTGTATCCAGTGTGCCTCGGTCCCGTCCGCCCGGGTCTGCACCTCGTAGATGATCTGTCCGTAGCGGCCGGGGTCGAGCTTGTCCTGCATCCAGTGAAACGCGTCCCGCATGTGGTCGTTCACCTGGATGTCTACGGCTCCACACGTCCACGGGAAGCTGGCGCCGAACTGCGGTTGATGCGTAACCGGGACGGGTACACACGCACCAAAATAGTGATCTGATTTCCACGACGGATGATACCCCGCGTCGATCAGCCTGGTATAGTCGGTCAACGTCCGCACTCCGCTGGTAATGTTGACCTCCCCGAACTCGTCACGGATCGGCTGGAGAATCATCACAGCCATGTGACGTATCATCACGGCCTGGACCGGCAGCGGCTTCCAGTTCTTCCGCTCCGCCCCTAGCATTTTGGGCGCGAACTCCCAGCATGAGAAGTTGGCGGTGATGTCGCCCATTTTCGGCCCCCTGTTTCGGCCCGAGATGCTATATTCTCAGGGACGAATCCGCCCCCGCCGATCACTCTTTTTCTAGCGCGTCAACCCTGGCCTCGAGGGCAGCGCCTGCACGCACCCGCTCTAGCTGCCAGGCATTTAGCACTTCGAGGTTTGTGTTCACCCGGCTCAGTATTTCTGCAGTAGTGGCCATGTTGACGGTATTCGCCTCGACCCTCGGCGCCAGCGCCGACACGCCTTCATAAGCAAGCGCGGCCTTATTGTCTGCTCGGATGCCGAACCCTATCACCCCGACTAAAATAACCAGGGCCGCCAACATCAACCGCAAGTCCCGCGCACCACTATTTAATTTGCCGGTCATGGTCCAGCCTCCCATGCTGCATGAGGAAAGCAACTACAGGCGTCAAAGCTGGCAGTTGCATACCATCCCCAGTCAAAAGTATCTGCGGCAAATGCATCCCATGCCTCGTTATCATCTGGGTCATAGGAGAATTGTGCTATCTTGATGGTGCTGGCCGAAACGACTACGACCAGAAATGATCTCATCGTCGTTGCCGCCTTGGGCGAACCATTCGGAGCAATCAGGATATTGTTCCATGTATACGCCGCGCTCCAGTGCCAATGCCCGTGGATATATGCCGCGATATTGTATTGCGACAATATATTATTGAGCGCCCATGATTCAGCAGCGTAATTCGTCCACCATCCGGGCTCTTGGCTGTGCACGTCAAAACCGTAGTGGGAAAACAGAACAATCGGTATCTCTCTACTCAGGTCGTCTTGCAAGTGTGCATCCAACCACGTTCGCGTGGATGCGTCAGGATATGTGCCAAGTACTATAAACCGCATTCCGCTATTGCCGAACGAATACGTTGTCCCGCCGTAATAGGATGTCAGCGTATCGTCAAACGCGGTGTAATCGTGATTCCCGGCCATCGCGTAGACAGGCACGGAGAAGTCGGAACCGGCAAAGTAGTGATCTGCGAATGTGTCTCGCTGCGCGGTGGCCCCGACCCCACCCTGTATCATGTCGCCAGTGTGGAATATACATATTGGCGTGGCGACATTGCCGCCGATGCTGTCATGGTGTGCATTCCCCGGCAGAGCATTCACCGCCGCTATCATCGCCGTATTCACAGAATCGCATTCGGTGCTGTACCCGTAGTGCGTATCAGACACAACGAAAAACGTGAAGTCGGCCAGGCACGGAGTCGCCAGCAAGAGCATGATAGCCAGAACGTATTTCATTGCGTACCCTACCTCACGTATTTTATGGCAAACATCGGCCTCTGTCCAGTGGTCGCATAATCGTGCGGCCTGAACTGATAGGTGCGATACGTAGTATCTGCAGTCGCAGACGCAGAGCCGCCAAGAAACCAGATACCAAAGTTGCTGTCGCCATCTGCTATGCCTTGGTATGCGTCAGCCAGGTCAAACGCTGGAATAGGCGTATTAGACGCAGGCCATTGACCGCCCATTACATACGGGATGCTGCTGTCTGGCAGGCTGGTAATATTGCCAAGCCAGGTCCAGGTATCAATATCGCCCTGGCCCCACTCCACCGAATCGACGTCTGGGAAATACCACTTGTATTTATTGGTGGCGTGATAGTTCGTAATCGCGTCATTCCAATTGAGACAATTGTGATTGGCCAACACCGCTTTGAGCGTATCCAGCCCGCTGTCTTGGGTATAAGAAGACCAGATCACCAGCTCGGCAGATAGTACCTCAGATCCTATGAAGCCCGGTAGACTGTCGATTTCGAACGAGAGCAGCGTGGTAATAACCTGGTTGTCTGCAAACGGCTCGTTGGCCCCGTCAATGTCGATAACCATGGCAGTAGCAGACGTTGAATCAACCGGCAGATAAAAGAAGTCATCGCCGTCGCCAACCTTGACATAGGCAATCTTCATGTTTTCTTCGGTGGTAATATGCAGGGTGAAGTCGCTTGTGTGATACCGGTACGGATGGCCCGCCGCCCAGCTAGGCCAAGCCATCACCGAGCCAGCGGTGGCGTGTGTAGTCATCAATACAAAGTGAGTATCACTCCCCGCGCCGCCCGGGCTTGGATATCCAGGCCCACCATAACGAGCATACTGGCCGGAGTGGTAGGTGCCAGCGCCGAGGCAAGCCAGCATTGCGCCCGCCAGCGCCAGCAACACGCCGATCCGTCTTAATGACATGTTACGATCACCTCGGTTGCCGTGATGATATCCACAGTCGCCTTGAGCATGTAGTGCCGGCCGAATGTCAGTAGGCGCGGGTGATCGTCGCGCAGGTAGTACAGCGAGTCGGCGCCGCTAACCGCAAAAGCGGCCGTGCTATCCGCGCCCTGGCCGAAGAACTTAATCGTTGCCGTGCCATTGGCGAGGATCGAAAAAGTAGATGCCCAGTCGGTTGGTATGTATATCGTCTCATCGGCGTCAAAGACAATATCATACTGCTGCGCCGCAACTGGCGCTGCCAACAATACAACCAGGAGCAGAGAGAAAACCCATCGCATTTCTAGTACCTTTCGTTAAACCTCGGAGGGAGCTATTTCCATGACCGTAATCGAGCTGGCATAGCGGCCAGAGGTGGCCGAATCATCATCCGTATGGCCAGCGTTTACCTCAACGTGCGCGTAGCCGTTTTTGTTCACCTGTACTTTATATGTCTGTGCGCTAGTACTGGCAGGCGAATCGAGGTACGTCATTTGACAGCACCATGTCTCATACGTCGAGCCGGAGGCAATACATCCAGCGGCGCGGGTTCGCGAGCTGGCTGCATCGCCAATATACCCGATGTCTGATCCGTTGCGCACAACCTTGAAGTAGCCCTGGCCACTATATGTGTAGGCCCACATGTTAACCGTGACAAGCACTGTGCTGCTGGTGCTCACTGGCGTAATTGCAACGCTCAGACCCGTTACGTCCTGCCAACCCGTACTGCTGATTAGCTGCGTATCCGTCTTGGTCGCCTGCTGAAAAGCAATCCCAGCAGCCGCCACGTTCTGGACGCTTGTATCTGAAAACTGTATCCCGTCGGCATGGTCAACATGCAACTCGCCATTGACAACAAGCGCACCATGGATCTCGTTGCTGGCGGTCACAGAAAACGGCATGGTGATCCAGGCAGAGTTGCCCTCGTTCCGCAGCTTCAGCACGTTCGCTGTAGAGTCGAACCACCACATCCCGGCGGTAGTGGTAGTCGGCGCGGCGGCGTACATGTGGCACGTACCAATGTCGCTTAATATCTTGTTGAGTTCCGTACGTACCGCAGCGCCAGTGCCGTTATCGACGGACAAGTCACCTAGATTTTGCTGAGTCATAACTGCCCTCTCTTGTGCTGGTTAATCATAAGAATATACCGTTAACGTACACCCGCTTACGGTGATGTTGTAATCCACGTTATCGCTGTTTAATATCAGCCTGACCCCGAAGTACCGCGCGGCCAGGTTGGCCCGTCCATGCACCCTGATGAAGCTGGTCCACAACCCGCCGATGGTGTCTGAATATGACACCCACGTTTCGACATTGGCGCCAGCATCCCCGGTCTGATCGAAGTCTAGCCAGTCGTCTATGTCTGCCAGCCGGTTGTCAAACAAAGACCGGACATCATACGCCACGCAATCAACCGAGACATTGGCCAAATAGGTACTTGGGGATGCCGTATCTATTCCGATATTGTGGGTGTATGTCCCTGTCGGCTCGACGTTGCCGCTGCCGTCCACGTCGAGCTTGATAGACGCACCATCTATTACGACGTCGGTTTTTGTGCCGCCCCATGTCGGGTCACAATCGGCGCTGCCGACCGATGTTAATAGATTATATGTCGCGGCCTGTATAACCGCCATCGCTGCGTTTGCGGATTCGTTGGCCCTGGAATCGCTGGCCTTCGCCATATAGGTGCCGTCCATTAGCGGGACGACTGCGCTTGTAGCGGTTCCCGGCACCTTACAAACCGGCTGTCCGTCTGCCCAGGCCTGCGAAGTGGTCTTCGACGTATGTCGGACCTTGACTGATCCGCCGATGCGCACATCAAGATTATCGTTGTCGTTCGGTATCTCGTCCCACGACAGGAATA
>Ga0180007_10007218_pt1 | contig 10568 bp, 8 predicted proteins | sample MM_PC_MetaG_FD_121122 | JGI IMG/M metagenome (GOLD analysis project Ga0180007, IMG submission 121122) | Groundwater microbial communities from the Aspo Hard Rock Laboratory (HRL) deep subsurface site, Sweden - MM_PC_MetaG | ecosystem: Environmental > Aquatic > Deep subsurface > Groundwater...
ATTTCGCATTTTTCTTCCATCGTACATTCAAACACCTCTGACTGGATCGGCTGACCCCCATTGGCTTTGATTTCTTTTAAAATAGACATAAACGATAGCGGCAGGGCGATCACGGCCCAGGTGATGACCATGGGGATACTCTTTGCCATCACACTGGTGACATCTACTCCGGCTGCCTTTGCAGAGATGCTTGGGGCACCCTGGATAACAAAATCCGTTGTGAGTGCAATCCCGTACCCAAACATACTGATGGCCATGGCGGCACCAATGGGAGGAAGTCCGGCTCTTAATGCCGCAGGCAGCAGCAGGGCCCCCACCAGGGCAATTGCCGGAGAAGGCCACAACAGCCATGAGGTTACCATGATGACAAAGCCCATCACCCAGAATGCCGTTGCAGGTCCTTTTATGACCGCCCTAAACGGGGAAAACATTTTATCGGCAATACCCGTCTCCTCCAACATCTTTGCCATGGCCACAATGATTGATATAATCAAAACAATGCCCAGCAGTTCTGAGAAGGCCACTTGAATGGCAGTGTAGACTGCCTGAACGGCACTGATCAGCTCTCCTTTGGTCACCAGGGCCAAAATAAAGGCAGCAACGATACAAATCAGGGGGGTTTCCTTCCGTAACGCCATGGTTACGAGCACGGCTACAATACCTAAAAGGTAAACCCAGTGAGACATCGTTAACTCAACCATATTCTCTCCTTTTTTAAATGTTAGCAGATCCTTTTTTTAAAAACACCTTTCATCCCAGCAGCGTTGACGTTCTTGGATATTTCGGCCCTGTCCGTGGAATACATCCCAAGTTCCTTCATTCTTTCGAAATAGACAGAACCCGAAAAGGTAAATTTCAGACCCAGTTCACCTTTTTCCATCATTTCCTTTCTGACATGTGTGATTGCATCCCCCACCGATACCGTCGGTGGAAGAATTAACGGTGCCGCCCCTTTAATTGACATGACGGCATTGTAGCCGGCCAGTGTTCCGGTACAAATCGCTTCGGTGTGACCCACCAGCAGACCCGCCTTTTCACCGGCACAAAACAAATTTTCAAGACCATCGACCTTTAACGCGTCATTTCTGGGAGACATGCCAATGTATCGAACAGAATTTCCCATACCACCGGAATAAGGGTCTTCAAACCGGGCATTTGCCAACCCCTCTGCTTTACGAAGTTCATCAAGGGGAAAATACGGGCTCATGAGCTTTGCGTGGCGGGTGTCCAATAGAATGATATTGTTTTCAAATTCAGCAATGGCATATTGCTGACATGCCTTGAGCGCCAGTTTCCCCTTAAGTCGCTGACTCTTTTCAAGCCAGACCACGGCAACCCCTTTCTCATTCAGCTTTTTTTGCAATTCCTTTGACAAGGATTCTTTGTGCAGTTTGCAAGAACCGCTCATGGCGCCCACCTGATCGCCTTTTTGTCCGTTCATTTCTTTCACACCGGCTTTTGCGGCGATGCTGACACGCCCACCAAAGGAATGACATCTCAAAATGCACATGGCACAGCCATTTCCGTATTTATGACAGTTAACAGGAGGGCCGGCGGTGCCTGTTGTTTCAACAAATGAATCCCCGTGGAACCGGATGTCTTGCTTGTCCTGTCGTGCAATGACCGCACGGATCCGGCCGGCATCCATTTCAACATCCGTCACCCGCGTTGACAGTTCAATGTGTATGCCCTGCTCCAACAGGAAACGCTTTATTTTTGCCTCCATGGTGGAAACATCGTATAAAGACGCGTGCTGATGGCCCGGGAAGTCGATATTTTCATGAACAAGATTGGTATCAATCAGTTGAAAAAGCTCACCGCCGCCCATGGCGATCATCTCTTCGGTGGCAGTGAACCGGCCGTTGTTACGCATAATTCCCCCCACAAGGCCGGTCCCCAGAAGCATGTCCGTTCTTTCAATCAACCAAACCTCTGCACCCTGCTTTTTCACAGACAGTGCGGCAGCACATCCGGCCCACCCGCCGCCAATGACAACGACTCTCATATGCTTCCTCCTGTGTGTCCATAATAGACGGTCAAGGGTCGATACTCATAAATCAATTATGTGCAGCATTGGTGCCGCATTTTATTATTTAATTAAATGATAAATTAATATAACAACTTTATTTTAAAGAAGAATCTATCATATAATACAATTATTTTTTCTTAAAAAAAAAACTTTAATTAAATTCTTAATTCCATCAGGCTTTTTTTGTCAAGCAAAAAGGTGCAATGCTATTTCAACACATCGTTAACCCGTTAATATTAAATTCAATTCACACAGCATCCATGGCACAAACCCCATGCGCTTAATTTGATTAATTATTTCTGTTTACATACGGTTAAAATGGGATATTATAGACGTTGTGTATACTGGAGGCAGAAATTGATTAAGAAATCCAAAAAAAGACCGGCATCGGATCACACCAAACTTGCCCATGACGGGATAAAAGATCTCTTGTTCAACAATCAGATCGTCCCCGGTCAAAAGATATCCTACAAAGAGATTGCTGACAGACTTGATATGAGTTTAACACCGGTGGTTCAGGCCCTTAAGATTATGGAATATCAAGGCCTGGTAAAACATACCCCGAACAAAGGCTTCTATGCGGTACCATTAAGCCTGCAGGAAATTGAAGAGATCTATGATTTAAGAAAAGTCATAGAAACATCAATGCTGCCCAAAGTAATATCCAACCTGTCGATTGAATCAATCAACCGGTTGAAAAACATTCTAGAAAAAAACAATGACAGGACAATTGATTTAAACGATCGATTGATAATGGATCGGAATTTTCATATCACCCTGTCTTCCATATCCGGCCAGAAAATTCAAATTCAGATTTTACAAAACCTGTTTGATCTACTCTACCTCAAGTATCGGGGCAGTCTTCTGTTTGTTGCATCCGAAACCGTGGTGGGATCCCAGCATCAGCTTATTTTTGAAGCGGTTATCACAAGGGATCTGGAACTTGCCATCAATGCCATGGAGGAGCATTTCACCATCGTAAGCACCAAGGCATTGTCAACCTTATCTCAAATACTGGCTGGTAAAAAAAACCAACCCCCCCAGCCTTTTGATACACGTTAAATCGTCTGCGTGCAGTTCCGGGGTTATACGGGCCGGCCCAGTGCAATCTGTTCAATGGCAGAAAATGCCGTGGCAATGGAAAGGCCTGAACCGGAGCGGGTCCGCATCCAGTCCTGACCCGCCAGGATTGAACCGGCTGCATAAAGCGTCTCATGGGCAGCGCGATTATCCCGGCCAAGGGGCCTGAAGTGGTCATCCGTTGTGATGCCTGCCAGGTTGACGGCATGGCCCCCGGGATCAAAATAGGTGGCTGCATGCCAGTGTTCCCGGTCTGTGGAGTGATCAACCGGCAGATTGAACAGGGGCTCTTTTATCCCTTTTCGATCCGAGATCAGCCCTTTGGATAAAAACCGCCCAGTGGCAAGCAGGCAGGTTGCAGCCTGGATACGGGTTGCCCTGGTGCCCGAATGGGTATGGGTCTCCAGCACAAAGTCTTTTCCCGGGTTCTGGGGAACCAGAAGCACGCGCTGGTCCGGCAATCGGGTTACACAGGTGTCTTCCAGGGCCTTTTTAAAGGTTTCCGAAAGGCGGATGCCGGGCACGGATATGGGGGAGGTTGGAATTTCAAAGAGGTTAACCCCCAGAAGCCCTTCCAGGCGTTTGCGGATTTTGTCAGCCGTGTTGATACCCAGGATGGCAGGAACACCGATGAATTGCTCTCCTTTGAGGTGCGGCCTGACCGCGGCTGCAAATTTGTCCTGGACCTGTTCTGTTTCCATGGCCTGGGCCATGAGGGGGGTAACCAGCTCGGACCGCCCGGACATCTGGGGAAATTCAACGGCTGCAATGCGAATGTTCGGCCAGGTCGATGACAGAACCTGCTGGACAAATCTGGCCCGAAATTCGCGTAACCCGTTAAAATCCAGGAGCAGTGTGGGGTTCTTTTCCCTAAGGGCCGTGACATTATGGGCCATGGTTACAGGATAGCGAAAGGTGGGCTTTGCGGTTCCGAAAGCAGTAAGGATTTGGCTGTTTTCCCGGGCCATGCCGGCATAGGCCAGGCCGTTTTGCCCGAGCACATCCGTCAGTTCTCCAAAGGCTGTTTCAATGGTTGACGGACAAATTTTTGAAAAAGGATGACAGGGCCGGGACGCCTGAATCTTTGCCAGGTCCTGCCAGGGGTCTTTGCAATATCCATTGTCGGGATGGGTCAGCCCCCAAAGGTCCAGCAACCCGCTGGCATATTCAAAGGCGCCTGCCCCGCCGACCAGAACCGCATTTATCCCTCGGTTGGCCGCAAATACGGCACCCGCAAGGCCGGCCATACCCGCTCCGATGATCACAAGATCGGTTTTAAGGCTTGTTTTGTTTTCCATTTGTCTATCCTTTTCTATCCGGGCTGACCATATCCAGGCCAAAAAAAGAACAGAACATGGCTTCGTTCAGCTCCGCCTGGGCCAGCTGGCTGTCCCATAGAACCGGTTTCTGCCCTTTAAACCGTTCTGTGAGTAAATATTTAATATTGTCCAGTCCCTGGCTACCGTTTATATAGGCTTCGTCATACATGAAGCCGGTTACCCTCAGGCTGCAAAAGGTTCCCTGGCAGGCACCCTTTCCCAGGCGGGAGTGGAGGCGAGGGGAATTTAAATCCGCCCTCTCCCTGTTCTGTTTCAGCCAGAGAATCAATTCCTTGAAATGACTTTTGGGCACCATTTCACATTCACACATCATATAGTCCCCGGGGTTTGTCTCCTTTGCCCAGAGTTTGACGGACATGCCCGCTTCGATGAGCTTGCTGGGGGCCTTGGACATTAAGGGGGTTTCTGCCGTGGTGCAGGGGGCTGAAATCTTCAGTTTTTCAACGGCCAGATCGGCTGTTCGTTCAGCCATCAGCCGATAGGTGGTCACCTTGCCGCCTGTGATGGTCACAAAATTATCCACCCCATCCGTTGCATGGTCAAACAGATAAAAGCCCCTGGAAACGGTCCGGTCATCTCCTCTGGTCTCATTTCGGCTGCGCACCAGGGGCCGTACACCGGCATAGGCCCTTATATACCGGGCTGTTTCAAGGCCGGGAACCATCTGGGCGCCCTGGTCAATGAGAAAATCAACTTCGCCAAATTCCGGTCGGATGGACTCCAGGTTGTCCAGGCGGACGGAGGTGGTGCCAAAAATGGAAACCGTTCGGCCGGGCACCAGAATGTCGCCATCGGCCGCCGGTCTGAGCCGGTTGATCACATGGGTGGTGAGCCGGTTGTGGGTGACCAGCAAAGAGCCCTTAGAATAAATCATATCCAGGCCCACGTTTGCCAGTTGGGCCACCATTCCGGCCCAGGCACCTGCTGCATTGATGATCACCCGGGGGGTAATTTTAAAACATTCTCCGGTCAGACAATTTTGGACCAGAACTTTCCGAATGATCTTTTTTTCCAGGCTGAACCCCATGGCCTGGCAGTTGCTGTAGTAGACAGCCCCGTGTTCAATGGCCTGGTTCATGTTTTCAAGGGAAAGATGAAAGGGGTCCACAGAGGCATCGTCTACCCTGAAGACGGCAATGGTGTCCTTGGAAAGCCCAGGCTCAAGCGCCAGGGCTTCTTTTACACAAAGGGGCTGGCAAAAAACCCCGGCCTTTTTGCATAGGCCCGGAAAGGCAGCAACATAGGATTCGTCGTCACCTTTGACCGCCACATAGAGTCCTTTGGTATCCTCAATGCAGTGGGGGGCAATGCGTTTTAGTATCCTGGCTTCCCGGGCGCATTCCGATGCAGAATCAAGATCCGATCCCACATAACGGGCACCCGAGTGGAGCAGTCCGTGATTCCGCCCTGAAGCGCCGTCGTTAATATTTCCCTTTTCAATGACCAGAGACGAGATGCCCCTGAGGGCAAGGTCCCGGGCAATTCCTGTACCGGTGACCCCTGCGCCGATGATCAGTACCTGGGGGGTTAGCTTTTTTTTTACCACAAGATTCTTTTGTATCCTCAATTTGTGTTATCGGGCAATTTTAAATAGTTTTTCCAGAATATTTTCCATGGGGCAAAGCCCGGTAAAGGCTGACTGAAACAGATTCAGGCCTACAAATGCCGTAAACAGATACCAATAGGGGGAAAAAAAATAACCCAGGGCCAAAGAGCCCAGGATGAAGAGCCCGGCAATGGCTCTGATGTATTGTTCCATTTTCATAAATCACCTCATTTCTTCAAATTATTGTTTGTAACCAGCATGGAAAACTCTGCCTGACCTCCCGGTCTGAGCCCCCACCCTGTCCCTTTTTTTGATTTGGAGGGCCCATCCTAGCGATAATCCTTATAATTTATCTTGTATTTCTCGGCCTTGTAGGCATATTTGCGCACGGTAATATGGATGAGCTTGGCAGCCTTATTGATATTACCGCGGGTGTTTTTCAGGGAATCCATGAGGATCTCCTTTTCAAGGTTGGCAACCGCATCTTCAAGGGAGAGGGGCAGGGTTTTGGAGTTGGTTCCCGTCTGGAGGGTGGCCGGCAGATGGTAAGAGTGGATGGCGCCTTCATTGCAAAGGATAACAGCCCTTTCAAGACAGTTTTCAAGCTCCCGGACATTGCCGGGCCAGTGGTATTCCATCATCATGTCAATGGCCGGGGTGGTGATCCGTTTGATTTCCTTTGCATGTTCTTTTCGGTATTTTTCCAGGAAATGGTCGGCCAGAAGGATGATATCGGTTTTGCGCATGCGAAGGCTTGGGATGTAGATGGGAAAGACATTGAGCCTGAAATACAGATCGTCCCGGAATCTTCCCCTCTGCACCATTTCTTCCAGGTTGGCGTTGGTGGCAGCCACAATTCTTACATCCGCTTTGATGGGCTTGTATCCTCCCACCCGCTCAAATTCCTTTTCCTGGAGGACCCGGAGCAGCTTGACCTGGGCGCTGGGATCCATGTTCCCGATCTCGTCCAGGAAAATGGTGCCTTTGTTGGCGATCTCAAATTTGCCTTTTTTCTGATGGGAGGCGCCGGTAAAAGACCCCTTTTCATGGCCGAACAGCTCGCTTTCGATGAGGTTTTCCGGGATGGCAGCGCAATTGATCTTGATAAAGGGCTGGTCGTTTCTTTCGCTGTTATAGTGAATGGCATTGGCCACCAATTCCTTTCCGGTTCCGCTTTCCCCCCGGATCAGGACAGTGGCCGAAGAAGAGGAGACCTGGGAGATCATCTGGAGAACTTCCCTCATCTTGTTGGAATTGCCAATGATATTGGTAAAACTGTATTTGTTTTCCAGCTCGGATTTGAGACGGATATTCTCTGTTTTGAGCTGTTCCTTTTCCACCCGTACGGTTTCTATATTGATCACGTGGTGGGCCACCATGGCTGCCACCACGGACAAAAGCTTTTCTCCTGTCTTCAGGGAACCTTTGCCCTCATAGGGCCGGTCGGCACTGATGGCGCCCACGACCCGGCTGTCTTTTTTTATGGGCACACAGAAGAACGAGTAATCCTGGCCTTCGGCAATTCTGCGGGAATGGGTTTTATCCAGAAACAGGGGTTCTTTGCTGATCCTGGGTACAACCGCCGGTTTCCCCGACGCAATCACCTGTCCGACAATGCCTTCTCCGGGCAGGTATTTGATCTGCCGGGTGGTTTCTTCTGATATGCCATGGGCCATTTCTATGCGGATTTCCCCTGTTTCCCTATTGGTAAGAAAGATGATCCCCCTGATCAGGTTCAAGGATTCGGACAAGACGCTCAAAACCTTGATCAGAGATTTTTTCATGTCCATGTGCTGGTTCAGGGCCTCACTGATTTCATACAAAAGGGAAATTTCTTCAAGGGACTTCATAATGTCTGCTTTAAATATTCCTCATTTTAAAATTTTAATTACGCCTACTTTATTTTATGCTGATCTTCCTATAATATAAGCGTTTATATTATCGCATAAAAAAAGATATCAGAACAGGGATAATGCAGTTCCGGGATGAAAAAAATAACAGAGTCGGAGGGATGGACCCATGAAAAAAAGAGACGATGCCAGAACCCTTGAGGTATTGTTTGAAATATCCGAAGCCGTCACCCATACCCGGGACCTGGATGAACTGTACAAAGCCATTCACACCTCCCTCGGCAAAATCCTCAACGTAAACAATTTTTATATTGCCCTTTATCACGAGGAAAAAGATTCGATCACCTTTCCCTATCATGTGGATGAGAAGGATGAAGTTCCCGATGAGATATTGAATTTCAGTCAAACCGCATCCTTGACCGGACAGGTGATTCAGTTCCAAAAACCCCTGATATTTTTTGAGCAGGACATCATTGATTTTGCCAGGGAGCAGAACAAGGAGATCATCGGCACAGCCAGCAAGGTCTGGCTGGGGGCTCCCCTGAAAATTAAAAACCGGGTCATCGGCGGAATTGCGATCCAGAGTTTTTCCTCGGCCACCGCCTATGATCCCAGTGACCTGGATCTGTTAAATACCATCTCCCAGCACATTGCCCTGGCCATTGAAAGAAAAGAATCGGAAAAAAAGTTACAGACCCAGCAACAGGTGCTCGAGACCATTCTGGAGTCTTCACCTGTGGGAATCTGCCTGCTGGAAAACCGGGTCTTTAAATGGGTGAATGGGGAAATGGTAAGAATGTTCGGATATGCTTCCAAGGAAGCGTTTACCGGGCAGAGCGCCCATATGATTTATGCTTCAAGGAAGGCATATGAAGATACCGGGGCCAGTATTCAGAAGGAGTTGATGCTCAAGGCCCGTGCGGATTTCGATGTTGAGCTCAAACGAAGGGACGGCAGCCTCTTTAAAGCCCATATTATTATAACCGGTTCAAGCCCGGAAAATTGTCCGGCAAACACCGTTGCAATTTTTGCCGATATTTCCCTCAGGGACATCGCCCAACAGGAAAAACTAGCAAAAGAAAAACTTCAGGGGGTGCTGGAAATGGCCGGTGCCATTTGTCACGAAATCAATCAGCCTCTCCAGGCAATTGTCGGGTATTGTGCCCTGTTTGATCCGCCTGAGGCCATTACGGCCAAAGAATTGGAACAGATCAAATACCAGGCCACCCGTATCGGGGATATCACGAAAAGGCTTTCCAAAATCACCCGGTATAAAACCCTTCCCTATCCCGGAGATACCGCAATCGTGGATATCTGGGGATCCAGCAGTTGAAAAAAGCAAGGCCCATGATCGAAGAGTCTTGATTAAATGACGCATTGGTGAAATAATGCGGAGTTCTTATAAATTTTCAGGCGAGGACTTGGGCAAAATGGGTGAAACACAAGCCGTCAGCAGATACAAAATACGGAATCTGGCAGAAACCATTGAGGTGCTGTTTGAAATATCCGATGCTGTCTCCCACACCCGAAATCTGGCTGAGTTGTACAAGGTGATCCATGGTGCCATGGATAAAATTCTCAACGTGGATAATTTTTATATCGCCTTGCTCGACAAAGAACGGGATGCCATCACCTTCCCTTACCATATGGATGAACGGAAAAATATCCCGGTGGAAATTTTAAATTTCAGCCAGAAACCGACAACCACGGGCCTGGTTATTAAAAGTAAAAAACCCATGATGTTTTACGAAAAAGATATCTTAAAAATGGCGATGGAAGTGGGTAAACCCATCCTTGGCACGGCCGCTAAAGTCTGGTTGGGTGCGCCCCTGGTCATAAAAAACCGGGTCATCGGTGCCATGGTGATTCAGGACTATTCTTGTGCAGCCGCTTATGGGAAAAAGGACCTGGTTCTGTTAAATTCCATATCCCAGCATGTGGCCCTGGCCATTGAAAGAAAAGAGGCTGAAGAGAAAATCAAGGACCAGGGCAGGATACTGGAAAAAATTCTCGAGTCTTCCCCTGTGGGAATCGCCCTGGTCCAGAACCGGATATTTCAGTGGGTGAATGGGGAAATGGTCCGGATGTTCGGATACGAAGCCAAAGAGGCCTTTCAAAATAAAAGCGTCCGTATGATTTATCTGGCTGAGGAGGACTATGAATATGCCGGTCAGACCATATATGACAGCCTGATTACCCGGGGAAAGGCAGATTATGAAATAGAGGTGAAGAAAAAAAACGGCGGGCTTTTTCCGGCCCATATCCGGCTCAATTGCACGGACAACGAAGATCCCATGGCCTGGACCATTGCAACGGTTACGGACATTTCCCAGAGGAAGGCCGCGGAAAAGGAAACATATGAACGGGAAAGGCTTCAGGGGGTCCTGGAAATGGCCGGGGCGGTCTGCCATGAAATCAACCAGCCCCTCCAGGCGATTATCGGTTATTCTGAATTGATGTTAATGAATTCTGGGCCGGACAAGACAGACCCCAGCCTGAATTCCATTAAATCCCAGGTCACCCGCTTGGGGGAAATAACCAAAAAACTGTCCAATATCACCCATTATAAAACCCTTGATTATCCTGGCAATACCAAAATTGTTGATATCTGGGGGGCCGGCCCGGAACCTCGTATTGACATGGAAAACGTCTAGGTTTCAAGGGGCACCTGCCTTTTTTTTGCAAGCGCATCCAGGTGTCTTTCAACATATGCCCGTAAATTG
>Ga0180007_10007219_pt1 | contig 10568 bp, 10 predicted proteins | sample MM_PC_MetaG_FD_121122 | JGI IMG/M metagenome (GOLD analysis project Ga0180007, IMG submission 121122) | Groundwater microbial communities from the Aspo Hard Rock Laboratory (HRL) deep subsurface site, Sweden - MM_PC_MetaG | ecosystem: Environmental > Aquatic > Deep subsurface > Groundwater...
AAGCGTACCACCGAGTCCACCACCGATGATTACAAGGTCGATTTTTGTCTCTTCAATTTCATCGACAGGGATTATTTTACCAGAAGGCAGGGAAATCATCGGTTTGAGGTTGTCAATTTGAATTGAATAATCCGTGAGTGTTGGTAAGTCGGGTTTAGTATCAAGATTATTGTCAAAAGGTAATTTAAGCATGGAAAGGAGTTTGTTTGATGGTGGAATGATGGCTGAAGTGGCGCCACTTTCCACCAGGAAACAGGAAATTTCGAGCCTGTCGTCAATGTTCAGATCGCATGCGGTGTTCCCGGCAAACTCTATGATTTTATTTTCCTGACTGCCATCAAGCTGTTTTATAACTGATAAAGCGATATCCACGATGTCGATTTCCGGCTGTTTTTTACCTTCCAAAACAACCTCTAATGTCTCACCAAGCATGAGGTGAATCTTCCCGGTTCTCCATAAGGCGGCGATATCACCCGCCCCCAGGGCGATAGCCAGGCATCCGAGACCTCCAAGCGCTCCGATAATGGGGTCGGTGCCAACGATTAACATTCCCGGTTTTATCAACGAATTTGAAACTGCCACAATGGGACCAATACCGGAACGGCCAAGTTCATGGAAACCACCAATTTTCCATTCTTTAATTTTTTTTCGGATTGAGTTTTGAATCTCAGCGCCATCGAGAGTTGTCGGAGGTGAAAAGTGCTCACATGTCACAAGGATTTTATCCCTGTTCACTGGTCGGGTACCTTTCATCTTGCGGAAAAATTCGATAGCCCGATAAGTCGAAAAGTCATCACAGATTATCAAATCGACATTGATATCATACATTTTACCAACAAGGATATTAGTTGCCTCAGTGTGATTTCGCAGTATCGATTCTGCCTGGTTGATTCTCAAATATGACCTCCGCCTGAGTGGATTAAATCACGAAAGTTGATTTCATATTTTGTCAGCATTTTCATAAGAAGGGTTATGGGTAATCCGACAACATTGAAATAACATCCGTTAATACTCGTGATGAAAATACTGCCAAGCCCCTGTATCGCATATCCACCGGCTTTCCCAAAAGGTTCACCGGTTGAGATGTACCAGTTGATTTCATCATCCGACATCGGTTTGAAAAATACATCGGTAGATTCATACGAAAGGCGGGGTTTTTCTGAACCTTTTTTAAGGGCAATGGCGGTGATAACGCGGTGTTTTTCTCCACTGAGTTTTTGGAGAAATTGAGAAGCTTCGTTATCGGTTTTTGGCTTACCGAGGGTGAGATTGTCGATTGCGACTACAGTATCGGCGGTAAGAGCTAATTCGAAATCGGTTAGTTTTAATGCGAGTGATTTTTTTTCAGCAAGCTGTAATGCAGTATCCTCCGGGGATATTAAGGAGTTATTTAGATAGATTTCCTCATCTATTTCAGGAGCCGGGATTGTGCGGAAACCGATCCCAAGGTTCTGAAGGATCTCTTTTCTGCGAGGTGATGCCGATGCGAGGAGGAATTCAATCATAACGTACCGCAATTCTTCTCAAGAGATAAACAGTTAATCAACTGAGAATTATAACCGAAGTAGGTTCTAAGTTGTAAGTTCTAAGTTGAGGTGTTGTAAGTTGGGGTTTTATTATCTGACGCCGATTTTTTTACGCTTTTTCCTGTAGATTTTAGCGAGAATTTCAGCAAGCGCCTCGTAAAGTTCGAAGGGAATCATTTCACCAACCTCGGTCAGGCGGTAGAGTGATTGCGCCAGGGGAGGATTTTGTTCAATCGGAATATTAAATTCCTTAGCTATTTGAATTATCCTGAGAGCAATATCTCCTTTTCCTTTTGCGATTACCTGAGGCGCGGGAAGGTCATCCTCGTATTTTAAAGCGACAGCGAAGTGAGTCGGGTTTGTTATTACCACATCGCTTTCCGGGATTGCCTGTGCCATTCTGGTCATCGCTATCTGTCGTTGTCTTTCTCGAATTCTTCTTTTGATAAGAGGATCTCCCTCCATCTGCTTAAATTCCTCTTTAACCTCCTGCTTGGACATCTTGAGCGATTTCTCCGATTCCCATTTCTGGTAGATGAAATCAATCACAGAGAGAATAATAAAGAACGCGCAGATATAGATGGCAAGTTGAAATGCCTGTCTTCCGAAAACAGAGATGAGCGTGATTGGCTCCCCGAAGAATCCCTGCACTATGATATCCATTCTGCTTTTTATAAAATAGAAGATAATCGCTGAGACAATACCAATTTTTAAAATTGCCTTGATTAATTCAACAAGTCCTCGAGTGGAAAACATTTTCTTGAAGCCGTTTATGGGATTCAACCGGTCAAGTTTCGGGCTCAGCGGGTGGGCGGAAAGAACTCCCTTGGTCTGCATGACACTTGACGCGATAATCATGAATGTACTTGCGAGAGCGATTGGCAGGACAAAATATGAGATTTTCTGCATTGAGTACAGAACCCAGGACTGGTAGAAGGATTGGTCGAATTCAACCGGGCGGACATCTGACCACCCATCGTGAAGCATGTTGAGGAAACCGCGTCCCCAAAGTTGCATGAGGAGGTATAAAACGCAGAAAGAAACCAGCATCGCAACGGATTGTCCAAGCTCTTTAGATTGCGCTACCTGACCGCGTTCACGAGCTCTCTGGCGTTGCCGGGGAGTTGCTTCTTCTGTCTTTTCTCCAGTCATCGCTTTGAATTATACCATAAATATTATAAAATATAACGAAACAAATGGAAGCTGTTGCAGTCCTATGTTATGTATGAAAAAAAAGTATGAGAGAAAAAATTCGATTGAGCGATAGAATAATAAATTTTATAATTTGATTCAGTCTCACTAAGTATGTCGGAGGTGTGATTTGGTACCAGTATATATCATAATAGGAATAATCGTTCTAATCATATTCTGGTGGATTGGTGTTTACAATTCACTTGTTGTTTTAAAAAACAGAATAGAGAACGCCTGGGGTCAGATAGATGTCCAATTGAAAAGGCGTTATGATCTTATCCCGAATATTGTGGAAACAGTAAAAGGTTATGCCAAACATGAGAGGGAAACGTTTGAGAATGTTGTCAAGGCACGACAGATGGGAATGAACGCATCGAATGTACAGGATCAGGCGACGGCAGAGAACATGATAACCGGTGCGTTGAAAAGCATATTCGCCCTGGCGGAGGCATATCCCGATTTGAAGGCCAATGAAAACTTTAAACTTCTCCAGGAGGAGTTGGCGGGAACGGAATCGAAAATTGCGTACGCGCGGCAGCACTATAATGATTCGGTGATGCTGTATAACACAAAGATTCAACAGTTTCCGGCGAGTATTGTCGCGAATGCATCAAGTTTCGCACCGCGTGATTTCTTTGAACTGATGGATGAAGCTGCGAGAGAGGCTCCGAAGGTTCAGTTTTAATTCATGTAAGATATACTGAGTTAATCAACAAGTTTAGTATCTTCGCGGCACTGAGCCGTCGGGACGACCGCGCTCCCAGAGAGTGTCGGGACAACTTGCCTCCACGGGAGGCAGCGTTGCCGGGTGTGCGATTGTTTAAAGGTACTGCATATTATGAGGGGCGATTGGGTGTTGTTTTACAGTGGACTGGTTGATTTCATTGTTCTAATAATTCTGTATTCACTTATCAGTAACGTGCGTTTGTTCGATGGAACGTTCAACGACGACGCATCATTTTTATCGACTATTACAGGTGTTGCGGTCGGGTGGATTTCTATCCGCTTTCTTTCAGTTGGGCTTGTTTCCCTGTATTCAGGTGGATTAAGGGAAGTTTCAGAACTCGCTGAAAGACCTGGATTTGAGGGCATTGCGCAGGTATTCCTGACACTTTTTGTTGTGGTAATTTCCAGGGAAATACTTCTTCGAGGATTTATGTATCAATTCATTGCACGAGGAATTGGAGATAGATTTGCGACGTTGTTTATACCTCTATTCGTTGCAATATTTGCCGGACATCTTGAACATTACTCAATGATTGAATTTATTAACGTTTTCCTCTTCAACCTGCTTTTGTGTTACTGTTATAGACTTTTCAAGAATTTGATGCTTCCTGCGACACTGGCCTTATCCATGTATTTTTCAGCGTTCATGATGCGGGTTCCGATTCGTGAACTGGAATTTTTGGGAAGGGCAAATCTTTTGACCGGATTGGAAAGAAGCTGGTTTGGTAGTGAAATAACAGTATTTGCAGGAATCCCAATGACCGTAATTCTAATGTTTCTTTTGTTAATTACTCGATACCTTGTTAAAAACAAAAGAATCATCCCATGTGAGGATATGCTGGATTATCCTGAAACACAGGTGCGAGCACGTTATCCTCGTAGCAGAAATAGCAGAAAACAATGGACAGGTTGCACTGGAAAAATCTATTCAATTTAAGCAATGAAACTTCTCTGTTTATTAGTCTAAGAGAAAGAGAGATTTAAGTTAATTTAGCTTTCCATACTTCCTTCTAATCCCCACCCAAGGGGATGCCTTTGAGTCGCCCTGACCTCGCCCGCAGGGTGGCTCTTTTATTTTTATTATATTCTACTGCTATAATGTCAGACAGCTGATTTTATTCAGAGTTAAAAAATGAATTCACAAAAGAAACTCCTGGTACATATATGTTGCGCCCCCTGTTTATCGGGACTGTCTGACTACCTGAAATCTCTGAACTTCAACCGTATAACCGGATATTTTTACAATCCGAACATACATCCTTATAAGGAGTTTAAAAAACGCAGGCATCAGGTGCGGGAGTCTGAGAAGATTTTCGGTTTTGACGAAATTATTTACTCCAATGAATATCCACTAAGAGAAATACTTCAGGGAATGCTTGAAGCGGAAAATCGATGTGAATTCTGCTTTAGAACCCGATTTCAAAAAACCGCGGAAAAAGCTTCTGAATTGGGACATTCGCATTTTTCATCCACATTGCTGGTAAGTCCATACCAGGATCAGGAACTTCTTATGAAAACAGGTAATCAGGTGGCAGATGAGTACAGCGTTGAATTTCTCGGTGAGGACATGAGACGTTTTTATGATCTGAGTCGGGAGGAGTCAAAGGCGCATGGCATGTACTGCCAGGGTTATTGCGGTTGTGTTTTTTCAGAATATGAGCGATATTCCAAAAGAAAATTACCGTTAATGATCTGGAGGAAATGAAATAGTGGACATGTCGAAAGAAATTGGCAGGTTGTTGATTATTGCTGGAGTGTTTTTGCTGTTACTGGGGGGAATTTATTATTTTGGTTCGAGATATAATCCGTTTGGGCATTTTCCACGCGATATCCATGTCTAGGGAAAGAATTACAGTTTATTTTTTCCAATCGGAACTTCAATTATTTTGTCGATAGCATTAACAATTATCATAAATTTGTTTCTGGCCAGGCGGCGGGTGAAAATCTAATTGATGTTCAGGGTAGAAACCTGTAAACTTTGCAGCATTGTCAGGAACATATTTAATATGGATAACGTCAAATTAAATCAGTATGTTAGACGCTATTTCAGATGGTTTCATTCCCGGGATGGCGTAAATTACGTTCGGAGGTATTTCATGATGGAAAGTAAAATTTCTTTACATCTGATTTTCGCATTTGTTATTGGGATTCTGATGTTTCCTCAGACTGCATTGGCTCAGCAGTCGATAGATGATTCAAAAATTATTGCGTCATCGAAAGCGACAAATACACTCGGCAAAAAACCAGCTGGTGAGATTATAAAAGAGAATGCGAAAAAAAGCAGGATCAAAAAAAAGCGCCAGGATAATGCTGCCCGGAAGCTTAAATATATTTCAAAAATTGATAAAGAATTCCAGGGATTGAATCCGGTTGAGAAAAAACTGATAAAGGAACTTCCGTATGAGGTCCGAAAGCAGCTGAAAGACATTCCCAAAGAACGTCGTACCGACTGGATGATAGATCGAATCGTGGAACGAAAAGCTCCTATGGTTGCGAAGCATTTATGCAGGAATGAACGATTTAAGAAAGCTTATGAGAACGCCAGTAAGGAGGATAAACCAAAACTGCTTAAACATGGGTTGAAGCGGCAGGTTTTGGGTGCGATGAGGAAATCCCAGGATGGGGGATATGACCCCAAAAGAGATTCCGCTCCACAGGATTTTATTAAGAAGATGAATCTTGAGCAAAGGCGTAAACTCATGCGGGCGCCAAAGGAAGAGAAGCTCGATCTCATGACTGACCAGATAATGAAGCAAAAGAGAGAAGAGATTAAAAGGCAGATTGAGAATAATCCGGAGCTTAAGAAGAAACTGAAAGAGATGCCGGAGGATAAGAGGGTTAAATATATTCGGGATCAGATTAAGAAGCAGATCGAGGAAAAAATGGGGAAAGAAGGATTTCCCAAACAAGGTCGAGGACCTGATGCGCAAAAACAGCGATTTCAGAACGCCCCGGATTTCATCAAAAAAATGGATCCTGAAACCCGGCGTAAATTCATGCAGGTCCCACCGGAAAAAAAGTTGGATTTTCTGACCGATCAGGTTATCAAGAACAAAGGTGACGACATCCGCAGGATGATCAAAGAAAATCCTGAATTGCAGAAGAAACTTGAAAAGGTTCCGCCGGAAAAGCGCAAGGATGCCATTCGCCGTATGATCCGGGGAAAAATCCAGCAGAAGTTGCAGGGGAAAATTGAGCAAAATAATCGTCCGGGTAGTGAACGTGGTGATCAGCAGAAGATGAGGAAGCGAGCTGCAAAGCAGGGACAGCATCCCGGGATGGATTTCCAAAAAGACAGGGAGCGCCCAGAGGTTCGCAGCAGAAAAGGATTCGAGAATGACAATAAATGGCAGAATAAAAGTGAAAAGAAACGCGGACAAAAGGGCATGAAAAGGGGGCAACGGCGTGGTATGTGGCGAGAACAGCGCCAGGGGAATCGACAAGAGCGCGGTATGCAGTGGAGAGGAATGGGTGGTCACATGAATATGCCGCCTCCGATGATGCAGGGACAATGTCCTCATATGATGCCACCACCTCCGATGATGTATGGGTACGGTCAGCAAATGATGCCTCCGCCATGTGGACATATTTGTGGTCCCGATTGTTTTAAACCACCTGAAGGTCCTGATTTTCCAGGAGGACAAGAAGGATGGAATTCAAATATGCCCCGTGATAATTGGCGTGGTCCTGATATGCGTCCCGGACCTGACAGTCAAAACTGGGGGGATGATAGAGGACCTCAGGGAATGGACTGGGGTTGGAATCCTGATCGTGAGTGGCGAGATCAACCGCAGCAGCGTGACAGGCGTGAAATGCGTGATGATTTCGATTTGAATATTCCACCGGATGTTCTTACGCGCCTGATGGAGGAACCTGATTTGATGCGCGAGATGATAAGGCGCATGCCGATGGATTTTAAACACCGCTTGATAGAATTCCTTGAGGATAATCTTCGTGAGATGGAGAGGGATGAGAAAGTGGAGAAATAAGAAATCAGGGATTAAGTTGAGTGTGTGTATCAGTTAAAACCTGGTTTAGATTGCAAATTATTGTATAAGTTTAACAGATAAATTTATACAAACCTAACCAGTTAAGGGTTGTATTCAGTTAGTGTTAAGAATGCAACTCTTTAAGAGCTTCCCAGAGAACTTCAGATATGGTGGGGTGGGAGAAGATTAATTTGTCCTCTAGATCATGAGATGTCATTTCGGTTACCATTGCGAGAGCAACTATGTGGATGATCTCACCGGCATCTTTGCCAACCAGATGTCCGCCGATAATTTTATCATCAGAATCGACGATGATTTTAGCGAAACCTGCGGTTTCACCCTCAGCGTGTGATCGGCCGACTCTGCGCATCTGCCCAATGCCGATTTTATAATCGATATCCTCTTCCCGGCACTGCTGCTCGGTTTTTCCAACTCTGCCGACTTCGGGAAAAGTAAATATCCCTGCAGGAATATTCTTAAGATCTTTTTTTACTGGATTGTCAAACGCGTGCAAAACAGATATTTTTCCTGTATACGATGCCGCATGCGCGAGGTATGGTGGTCCGGCTACGTCTCCGCTTGCGTATATGTTATCGATATTGGTTCGCTGGTATTCATCGACCTCAATACTGCCGTGCGATTCCAGTTTCACTCCGGCGTTTTCGAGGTTTAAATCGTCAAGAATCGCACCTCTCCCGGCGCAAACTAAAACCTTGTCAACGGAGAATTTTCCTTTTCCTTCAACTTCAAAAGAGACTTTACTACCCGGAAATTCCAGGTTCTCCAATTTTTTTCCCAGGTATAATTTCACACCGAGTTTTTTTAGTTCTCTTCGAAGAGTCTTGGAAACGTCGATGTCCTCAGTCGGGAGGATATCCTCCATGAGCTCAATAAGATGAACCTCGATTCCGTAGGGCGCGAAAGCACATGCCATCTCGCACCCCATCACTCCTCCACCGACAATAAGGATCGAATCCGGAAGAGTTTCCCATGACAGGCAGTGCTCACCAGGTATCACCAAATCACCGTGACACTTAATTCCCGGGACAGGTAACGGCTTGCTGCCGGTCGCGACAAAGATTCTGTCACCCGAAATATCAGATTCCTTTCCATCATCCGAGGAAACGCGAATTGTGTTTTTATCGAGGAATGAACCGGTTCCGTAAAGCATGGCAATCCCTTTTGATTCCATCAGTTTTTCCAGTCCGGTTGTGTTGTCGTCGATAACCTTTCGCTTTCTTAGTTGAACCGCTGACCATTCGAATTCATCTATTTCGCTTGCATCGATACCGTATCTCTCAAGATTTTTGGCGCGCATGTAGGATTTGGCTGAAGCAAGTAGGGTTTTTGTTGGGATACATCCAGTGTGCAGGCATACTCCACCCAAACGGTATTTTTCCACAATGGCAACTTTTCTGGCAAACCTGCGAGCGTACAGGGCAGCTTCGTAACCGCTTGGACCGCCGCCGATGAATATACCGTCATAATGAATCATATTATTCGGAAGGTTCCTCTTCATCCTCCTCCTCAACTACAGGAAGATCGTCCATTTCGCGTAATTTAAAATATGCCTTAACTGTGGTTCGCGCATCGGAAAGAGCCCTGTGATGGTCATTTTGCACAATCTCCAGTCGATCAGCGATTTTATTAAGGCTTAAACCGGCATGCAGGCCGAGTTTCTTTTTAGCCATCGTGAGGGTGTCTAAAATTGGATTTATTAACACACCACCAAAACAGCTCATAGAGGCTTCATCGATAAAAGACATATCCGGGAAGGGATCATGTAGAATGAGAACTTCATCCTTAATAAAATCGAGGAATTTTTCCATAACCCATTCCAGGGAATGCGCTTTGGCCAGAAGAGTGTCGTCCAGACCGGTCATCTTTGCCACGAAAGGTTGAATTGGCTTTTCCGGATTAATTAGAAAGGAGAATTCATCAATTTCATTACAGTTACGATATTTCGCGGCGCCAATTTCAACCATTTTCTCGACTGGCGGTTTTCCACCTGTTGCTTCGATATCCACCGCAACGAAATGTTCTTTTTTGAGCGCGTCATCGAAATGGGATGGAAATTTATACGCCCAAAAGCCCTCCTCCGGCTGGTAGAAATCCTGGTTAACTGAAAAAACCTCGACAGCGACTTCAGCGATATTTTTTGGCGGTCTTCCTCTAAGATTGAGGGCTTTACGCATTAACGGGCCAACCTCAGCTGTACCCCCTCTGTTTCTGATATATTGGAAGGCTCTAACAAGGCTGAGCGAATCGTTTCTGAATAATTGCAAGTGTCTTAACCTTTCTAAAACCAGGGACCCCCAAATTTATCCCTGTGACAGATTTTAGTAATATCTTTTCTCGGTCGGGGATCAGGATTCTCCGCCGGAATACCCAATGTTATCATAACAAGTGGGAGAACATCATCAGGAAGATTGAGTATTTCCACAAGTTTAGTGTATAACTCGGGTGTCTGTTTTGTCGCTTTATTCCCAAAAGCCCCAACAACACAGGCTCCCGGACCTTGATGAACGGCTTCAAGAATCGCGAAAGAAACAGCGTAACTTAACTGCTCCAACGCTCTCGCGAATGTAATTTCATTTCCAAGTTTCACCGGCGTCATCAAGGGTCTGTCGATAAATGCCTTATTTATAAAATCATCATCAACTGGTTTTCCTGTGACAGCTTCAAGCAGTTCCTGCAGTTGGATTCGTACTTTAGCTTCTGAAAAGCAACTCATTTCAGCGGCTACAAGAATGATAGCGGGAGCTTTTCCGATAAATCGCTGGCCACCGGATAGTTCGACAAGAAGTGATTTGACATCCTCATCCCGGATAACGATAAAATGCCAGGGTTGATAATTTTCCCATGATGGCGCCCGGTGCGCGGCTTCAAGGCAGGCGGTGATTTTTTCTTCCGGGATTGGTTCTTCTGAGTATCGCCTGACGCTCTTCCAGTTAGCTATTTCTTTGATTAAAGCCATAGTAATTATCCTATCTAAGATATAATTTTAAGTCTTGGGGAACTGGTAAGCAAATTTTGGATATTTTACCCGCCAGGTTTTCCGTACTTTTCGATTATCTCGGGGCGTAAAGGAAAATACAGGTACCATTGTCGCCTGAGTGGGATTGCGGCGTAGTTC
>Ga0180007_10007220_pt1 | contig 10567 bp, 12 predicted proteins | sample MM_PC_MetaG_FD_121122 | JGI IMG/M metagenome (GOLD analysis project Ga0180007, IMG submission 121122) | Groundwater microbial communities from the Aspo Hard Rock Laboratory (HRL) deep subsurface site, Sweden - MM_PC_MetaG | ecosystem: Environmental > Aquatic > Deep subsurface > Groundwater...
AACTTCCCATGTCAAAAGGACAGTCTTTTTCCTATCTGGGAAGCGAGAGTCTGCCTCCAGGAACCCTGGTTTCTGTTCCTCTCTTTCACCAAAAAGTGAAAGGGATTGTTTTGGCCGCGCAAAAAAATTTCAAAAGGACCGGCGGCTTCGAGCTTAAGCCCATAGAAAAAATTATTGAGAAAAATTTTTTAGACTCTAAGCAAATTAAATTAGCTCACTTTATTTCCGAATATTATTTTTCTCCCCTGGGCATAGTGCTCAAATCTTTTGTGCCTCAAATTACCAAGTCAAAAAAGAAGAAGCAAATATCAAATAGTCATTTAGCATCAAGTATAAAATATCAAGCGCTTAATAAAGAACAAAAATTAGCTATTAAAAAAATAACTGAAAAAAATACTGCCTACCTGCTCTATGGGCCGGCCGGATCAGGAAAAACAGAGGTCTATATTCACTCCATTTTGAAATTACAGAAAAAAAATTCGGCCAAACAAGCTCTCATCATTCTTCCAGAACTCACCCTCACTCCCCAAGCTATTGAAAGATATAGCGCCTATTTTAATCCAAAAGAAATAGTGGTTTTAAACAGCCGGATTTCCAAAGGTCAGTTTTTCGAAAATTGGCAAAAAATAAAGTCTGGAGAAGCTAAAATTATTATTGCCACTCGAATGGGAGTTTTTGCCCCTTTCAGAAATCTAGAGCTAGTCGTGATTGATGAAGAACAAGACATGTCTCACAAACAGTGGGACATGAGTCCTCGTTATGATGCTCGCACTGTAGCTCAGAAATTAGCTGAAATTCACAAGTGTTCTCTTGTTTTTGGCTCAGCCACCCCTCGCATTGAAACTTATTACAAAGCCCAACAAAAAAAACTGACTCTTCTTGAAATTCCACCTCTAAAAAAAATGACCGAAGACATTGAAATTGTTGACATGCGAAAAGAATATCTAGAAAAAAATAAATTTAAAAAAAATAAACTTCCACCAATAATTTCCAGACTGCTACAAGAAAAATTAACAGAAATTTTAAAAGACCAGCAACAGGCTATCCTTTTTATTAATCGCCAAGGACTGGGTAATTTTTCTATCTGCAGTGAATGCAAAACAGTTCTCAAGTGCCCCAAATGTGATCGCGCACTCTCCCCTCAAAGAAATGGCGGACACATTTGCCTTCATTGTTCCTTCAAGACTCCCCTCTTTTTTAAGTGTCCCTCTTGTCAAAATATGCGTTTCGAAAGCGTCGGCATTGGCACCCAAAAAGTAGAAAAAGAAATTGAACAACTTTTTCCTCAAGCTCGGATATTGAGACTCGACAATCAAACCGCCAGAGACAAAAATTCTCAAGAGATAATCTATAAAAAGTTTTCTTCTCATCAAGCTGACATTCTTGTTGGCACCCAAATGATCACCAAGGGGTGGGATTTGCCGGACTTGGCTCTCATTGGTATTATAGAAGCAGATAGTTTATTCAGTTTTCCTGATTATTTTACTGATGAAAAAGCTTTCCAAATTCTTTCTCAAGTTTCTGGCCGGGTTAATCGACCCAAAGCTACTCAAAAAGGAACAGTGATACTTCAAACCTTTCAGCCAGACAACAAGCTCTATCAACTTATACAAGAAAAAGATTTTTCTTCTTTTTTTGCCAAGGAAACAAAACAAAGAAAAACTTTAACCTTACCTCCTTTTGGACAGCTAATTAAATTGGTTTTTCAAGATCAATCAGAAGAAAAAACCTCCGAAGAAACAAAAAGAATCTTTCGCTTGTTAAATCAGAATCTTTCATCAATTGAAATTTCTCAACCTCAACCGGCTTTTGTTCCCAAGGTGCGCAGTCGCTATCGCTATCAAATAATATTAAAAATAAAAAATACAAAAAATCTAGCCGAACTAAAAAAAATACTTAATCCATTGCCCAAGGGCTGGATCATCGATGTTGATCCAATCTCGATAACCTAAACTCATGATTGTAACCTATCCTAATCCTATTCTTAGTAAAATAGCTGAAAAAATAACTAACCCTACTAGTCCTGAAATTAAAAACTTGATTTCAGAAATGTTGGAGTCTCTAAAAAAACATAACGGCCTTGGTATTGCCGCTCCTCAAATAGGCCAATCACTAAGTCTTTGTCTTATTAGATTAGACGGAAAAACTCACATCCTAATTAATCCTAAAATTACCAAAAAATCCTGGAGAAAAGTTGTTGGCGAAGAAGGATGTCTTTCTTTCCCTGGAATTTTTGTGCCTGTCAAAAGGCATCTAAAGGTTACTGTCAAGGCTCTAGATGAAAAGGGTTCTCCTATTAAGCTTAAAGGAGAAGGTCTTCTCGCTCGTGCCTTCCAGCACGAAATTGACCACCTTAACGGAATAACTATCGAGGAACGAAAATTAAAATAAATCAATGTTTAAAACAAAAAAAGCTATCAAAATTCGAACGATTTTTATGGGCAGTTCTTCTTTCTCTAGAGATATTCTCGATGCTATGCTCAAAGAAAAATATAATATTATTAGTGTCTACACTAAGCCAGATAAAAAAGTTGGTCGCAATCAAGAACTCCTTTCCTCTCCAGTTAAAACCCTCGCTAAAGAAAATGATATTCCTGTAATGGAAATTGAAAGATTTGATTTGGAAGCTCAAGAAAATTTAAAGCGACAAAAGCCCGACCTGATTGTTGTTGTTGCCTATGGAAAAATTCTTCCCAAAGAAGTTTTAGAAACTCCTGGTTTTGGCTCACTTAATATCCATGCTTCTCTGCTTCCAAAGTTCAGAGGTCCATCACCAGTCCAAAATGCCATCCTAAATGGAGAAAAAGAAACTGGAGCAACCCTAATGCTTATGAATGAAGGGATTGATTCTGGAGATATTTTAGCTCAAGAAAAAATTAAGATTGGTCCTAGCGATTTTTTGCCTGAAATAATGGGAAAACTCTCTATAGTTTCTGCCAAGTTAGTTCTAGAAAAAGTACCTCTTTGGATAGAGAGGAAAATTAAACCTCAAGAACAAGATGAATCTCAAGCTTCTTTTTGCCAACTTATTGAAAGATCTGACGGAAAAATATTTTGGAATGAAGACGCTCAAAACATTTATAATAAATTTCGCGCTTTTTATCCCTGGCCAGGAGTTTTCACCTATCTAGAAGACGAATCGATCAAAAGAATTAAACTTATTAAAATCTCCCTCGCCAATAAAGAAGTAGCTCCTCAACCAGAATTTGGCAAGGTTTTTCGTTCAGATGAAGAAATAGCAGTTCAAACTGCCAACGGACAAATTATCCTAAAAGAAATTCAGCTAGAAGGGAAAAAAATAATGACCATTGAAGATTTCGTAAATGGTTATCCAGACTTTGTTGGTTCAATATTAAAATAAAAAAATGAACAAAAAAGAAGCAACTAAAATTCTATTCTTCGGTTTAATTTTAATTATGCTAGTTGGAGTTGTAACTCTCACTCGCTCTCTTTTCAAGAAAGATTATGAAAAACAAACTACCCCTCCCACTGAAAAAATTGATCAGAAAAAAATTCAAACCATAGATGATCAAACTCTTTCAGAAATGTTAAAAAGGAAAGAATCGTTAGTGATGATCGATATTCGCGATGAAGAATCATTTCAATTTGAACATCTTGTTGATTCTATAAATTGGTCGGGAGAAGAAGTTATCAGCGCCAACAAAAATCTTCTGGAAGGAAAAAGTTATATCATTATAGACGATGGCTATTTAAATGCAGGGAAAAGACTAATTAACGACTTAGGCTATCCTAAAAATTTCTATTACCTTGATGGAGGAATGGCTACCTGGAAAAATAATGGCTATTCAACCATTTCCTTTGGCAATCCAGAATCTTTTGTTGATCAGTCAAAAATAAACTACATTGAGACAGAAGAATTAAAGAATCTGCTTTCTCAAGATTCGACTATCGTACTTCTCGATTTACGATCAAAAGAATTATTTGATCAGGAACATCTCAAAGGAGCTATCAACATTCCCCTAGCTGAATTAGAGCTAAGACGAAAAGAAATTAGTTCTTTTGGACAACTTATTGTCTATGGAGAAAGCCAATTTGAAGCTTTTCAAGGAGGGGTGAGACTTTTTGATCTCAACTTTTTTAACGTCAGGTCGGTAAAACAACCTTTTTCTGAATTAAAAACAGGCAATCTAGCAACTGAATCTTTCACCAACTAAAAAGCTTGCCTAAAAAATAGGCAAGCTCTGGAAAATAAAATTATTTCTTTTTTTATTCTATCACCGCTAAAATGTCTTCGTTTTTTAAAATTAGATAGGTTTCTTTCTCAATATTGATTTCTGTCCCAGTATATTTAGCAAATAAAACTTTTTGATTTTTTTTAATCATTATTTTTTTACTGTCTCCAACAGCCACCACTTTTCCTTCTTGCGGTTTTTCTTCGCTAGCTGAATCGGGGATAAAAAGACCTCCTCTGGTCTGATTTTCTTTTTTTGATAATTTTACTAGGATATTTTCTCCCAGTGGTTTTATTTTTACCATATATTTTTAATTTTCTTCTCATCTAGTTAAAAACTTGCAAGAAAAAAATGAATAAATAATTAACTTATTTTGATAATTTGGAAACGGAGGAAAAAATAAATAACGCTTGAGAAGCTAGCACCTTTAAAATCTCGATATTTTTTGGTTTAGCTTCCTCTTCTTTGTCATAGTCATTAATAATCAAATAACTCCTCAATTTGTTCATTCTATTGGGTGAAGCTACTGCTATAAAACCACCTTTTTTCTTCACATTTACACTTCCGCCCAGTTGGGACAATTCTTTAGCAGAGATTGAGGAAAACTTTCTATCCGAATGAACATCTTTCAAAATTTTCTCCTTCTCAACATTAATAAAAAACAACGAACAAGCCTTACCCTTAAGAAGAATTTTGCTAGCATTAGCCACTGAAAGATAAAACTCTTTTTCTTCCTTGGCATTTATTTTAGAACGACTATAAAGTCCCAAGGCCAAACCCATTAACATATCCATCTTTCTGTTCACTTCTCCAATGTAGCTATATGATTTTAATAAATCTTTACTCGTTCGATCAAGTTTTTTGGCTCCTTCTTCCTTCTGTTTTCTTTCAAAAAAAAGCTGTTTGTCTTTGAGAAGAAAAATAGAAAAACCAACCACTCCCAAGGCAAAAATTATCATTTCCTCAACTCTTTCCTCAGAAAAAAAACCGACATCGTTTCTAACAATATCAGGCACAAGAACGCCTATAATAAAAAAAATGAAAAAAATCCAATACATAACTATTCCTCTTTATTTTTAGAAAAAAATATAAGATAAACTATTTCTAAGATAGCCACTGTATTAACAAAAAAAATAATCAGAAACCAAGCCAATTGTTTATTTCTAGCTGATCGCCAAAGAGCGATAGCTTTCCAAGGAATGGTCCAGATAATAATCACTAAAAAAATCCAAAGATTGTTTATTAAAAGATCCATATTTTTTATTTAGTATTATTAAGAATGTTTAAAATTTTAGAAATTTTTTCTTTATCCAGTTTTTCTAACTGAATTTTCAGCTCTTGAACTCCCCTTTCAGCCTTTCGATCGGTTGCCAAATCAATTTCAGCCTTTTTTCTATCTCTTTCCGCCGTTCTATTTTGACTCATCAAAATGACTGGAGCGGTAAAGGCTGCTTGAAAACTTAAAGCTAGATTTAATAAAATAAATGGATAGGGATCCCAGTGATTTACCCAGGCTATTAAATTAAGAGCTATCCAGAAAACTAACAATATGCTTTGAATCACAATAAATTTCCAACTGCCTACTATTTTAGTCACCACATCAGCAGCTTTCTGACCAGATGTTAAACATTGTCTGGGGGTATAGGCTAAATTAACTAAATTAGAATTGCATTTTTTTCCATTGCCATTTTTGCCATTTTTGTTTTTATTGGTGTTATTATTCATAGCTTTATTATACTATTTTTTAAAAATTTTTAATATTTTTTTCTTTAATTCTTCAAGGCTATCCCAATCATGAATAGAAACCACCAAAATATCTGGATTAATTTTCTTTAGTAACTTTTTTTTCTCATCTAATTCTTTTGGAGAGATTAGATCTGATTTAGTCAGCAAAATTATCTCCTCTTTTTTAAGCATGTCTTCATCATATTCTCCCAACTCACGTCTAATGATGGCATAATCTTTTCCCAAATTTTCGCTTTCCAAAGAAAGACAGTGAAACAGCACTTTGGTTCTTTTAATATGACGCAAAAATTTTGTTCCCAACCCTCTTCCACCCGAAGCTCCTTCAATCAATCCTGGAATATCAGCTAAAATAATCCCGCCAGAAAGCGCTCCTAAATTAGGCTCAAGCGTAGTGAAATGATATTCCCCCACTTTAACATTGGCCTTGGTCAATTCATTCAGCAAACTTGATTTTCCAGCACTCGGAAGACCAATGAATCCAGCATCAGCAATAAGACAAAGTTCCATGATCGTCTCAAACTCTTCTCCTGGTTTTCCTTCTTCCCATTCTTCTGGGCTAGTATTAGACGGCGAACGAAAATAGAAATTGCCTCTTCCTCCAATTCCTCCCTTAGCTACCAAGACTCTTTGGCCCACTTCAGTTATCTCAAAAGATTCTCCAGTATTTTCCTTAACGATAACCGTTCCAGTTGGAACCAGAAGAGTCAGATCTTTTCCATTTTTTCCATCCGAACGATCATTTTTTCCTCTTTGACCCTTTTCAGCTTCAAAATCTTTTTGATTTCGAAATCGCTTAAGAGCCGTGATGTCTGACACTCCCTCAAAAAAAATATTGCCTCCGTTTCCACCCCGTCCTCCAGTTGGACCAAGCTCCATCTTGACCTTGGAAAAAGAACAGGCACCGTCTCCCCCGTTCCCAGCTTTTACTCTAATTTTAACTTCATCGATTAACATTGGTTTAAAAAACAACAATAAACAACAACTTTTCAAAAAATTGAAATTCTCTTGTTTATAGTTGAATTAAATTATTTTTTTATTCCTTTCTCAGTTTTCCTAGCATTGTTATAGAATAAATAGCTGAGATTCCAACTAAAATGTAAATCAGTCTGGAAATGAATGACATTGAACCAAAAATAGCATCAACTAGATTGAAATTAAAAGCTCCAACAAGCCCCCAATTCACTCCTCCAATAACTACTAGAATGAGAGTGATCCAGTCCAAAGATGTTAACTTTTTCATGTTTATCACCTCCCTTCTTTTTATTTTTTTCTCTATTTTTACTATAAGCTAAAAATCAATAAAATTCAAATAAAAAATAAAGGCTGGTCCCAAGGGCGAACCAGCCAGATGATCAAGCAATGTTGCATCTTATTCTCCCTCTTCCAGAGGTTTTAGCAGTGAATGTCAAAACGGACAACGGCGGGTGTTGTCCACCACAACCATTTGTGCGCCACAATTTTTTGTGTTTGTGCAAATCATGTTTGGCCACTTAGCCACTTTTTTTACTCCTCTTTCTCCGGCCTCGTAATTACGCCTTCGCAGTGAGGACATCTGCAGGGCCCGCAAAATAACCTCACCAGTGCTATACAATCCGGACAAAAATACATTCTCTCTTCTGGAAAAAATGGCATACGCCCTCCTCCTCGAAAGTTAAGGCTAATATAATTCGAAATGACTAAAAAGTCAACCAGGCACCAGGTACGTAAAATATTACGTAATATTTTACTTATTATTTTTCTATAACTGTTGCGATTGTGGGACGAAGTTGGGATGTATTTATTACAAAAATTATAACAAATTTTATTTAAAAAAAACACGGGGACGGCTGTTAAGCACATCCCCGTTAAGGTTAGCGACTACTCGCTGATTTTGGGCTAGCGACCCAGAAGCCTGGCCAGGAGCCCCTCGGGTCCCCTGGAACGCCCCCCCATGCCGATCTCGACCACCATCATGCCCTCGACATCACCGGACAAATCGATGCCGGCACGACGAGCCTGGCAGACCGGGCAGTCACAGGTGTCGGCGCCATCCACCAGGATCCAGCCCTGGCGCATACCGATGACCGCGGGACCTTTGTTCTCCATGCCCTCCCTGACGGAGATGCCGAAGATGCCCTTGATCGCCTCCGCTTCACGCAGGAAGGCCTGGACTTCTTCGGATTCCATCTCGGCGCCCATCTCGACGGCCTCGCTGGCCTGCTTCCTGAGGCTGTTCATCCTCACATAGCAGGCCTTCTGCCAGAGATTCATCTCGCCGATGATCCTCTCGCCATCGGCTATCGGCTCATCCAGACTGCCTTCGGCAAAATTGTTGCCTTCGGCCATCTGGACGAGTACCTGGATGAACTCGGGCAGAACGACTGCCTCCTTCTTCTCTTCTGACATATTGAGCCTCCTCTTTCGGGTTAACTGAAATCTATCCTTGGGACATCATAACTTTATATATCATTTTAATTGTTTTGTCAATCATAAATTTTAAGAAAACAAAAATAAGCCCTAATAAAGCCTTATTTTTACCTGTTGCGATTGTGGGACGAAGTTGGAATGTATTTAATAAAGTCTAACCACTTAACACAAACCCTTTAGAATTTCCGAAATTGATAAAACCTTGTAAATCAAGGATGGTATTTTCAATTTTGCAATCAATAAAACTAGCACCAGAAATAAATGCATTTGAAAAATCAGCTTTTTGAAGGTCACACTTTTCAAAAGTAACTTTTTCTAACTTACTATTCCTAAAATCAACGCCGCTCAAGTTGCAGAAGTCAAAAATACTGCCAGCCAAATCAGTATCTGAGAAGTTGCATGAACTCAATAAAAATTTCTTTTTTGAAGAATTTATCTTTGAAGAAGATTGTTTAAATATGCAATCTTTCATAACAGCGCCAGCAAAGTCACACTTCTCAAATCTTAGAGAGAAAAAATTTAGATTACTCAATTTACTCTCTGGAAAAATACACTCAGAAAAGTTTGTATTATTACATTGAATGGATGATAAATCACATTTATGAAATTTACATCTTGTAAAAAATGTAAACTTGAAGTCAGAATTTGAAAAGAGACAATCTAAAAATTCACAATCGGAAAAATGTTCACCGCGTAATTCATTTTTTACAAATGTCTTATTTTTATATATCATAAAATCGGTTGCGATTATGGGACGAAGTTGGGATGTATTTAACTAGATAGCATTAAAATTTGTATAGCCTTTTTAATTCTTCATACACCACAGGGTTTCCTGCAAAATGATTATGGTTTTTAAAATTGTAAGAATCTTTTTTCAAATTAAATACTGCTCCTCCAGCCTCTTTCACTAAAAAAGATCCGGGAGCATAGTCCCAATCATGTCCATAGGGATCGATAGAAATTCTTCCTTCTATTTTACCCTGTGCTATAAGCACATATTCGTATCCACAAGATATCGTTTTAAAAAGGGCACTCTTATTCTTTAGGGATAAAAAAATGTCTAGGTTTTCTTTTTTAGTCAAATCAATTTCGAAAGTCATATATGAATCTACTAGGGATCTATTGCTAACACTGATTTTTTCGTTATTCTTTCTTGCTCCCTTTCCTTTTTCTGCATAATAAACATCTCCTTTAATAAAATCATAAATAGCAGAAAAAATAACCTCTCCAAATTCAACAAGAGAAATCATAGTCGTACAAAATGGCATTCCTCTAACAAAATGAGCTGTTCCATCGATAGGATCAACTAGCCAAAATCTGTCTGATTTTTTATTTCCACCAAATTCTTCTCCAAAAAAATCTATCGATGGATATACCTTTTTTAATTCTTTCGCAATAAATTTTTCGGTTTTTAAATCTAAATCAGTCACAACACTATAAGCCATCTTTTCTTTTTTATCTGATATTGCCACATTGCCAAAATATTTAGCCAAATCTTTTCCAGCTTCTTTTAATATTGGAATAACTTTTTCTGAATACATATTATATAATATATAAATTTTATATTTTAATTCTATCATAAAGAATTCCAAAATTCTATCGGGGTATAAAAAAAGAAGCTTCATTTGAAGCTTAAATTTCTGTGTTGCGATTGTGGGACGTCGTTGGAAGGTATTTAAAGCAAAATTAAACCGCCTTTTGCGTCAGACCTAGTGGTCTTTCGTGCAAAAGGCGGCCTCCCTGCAGATAAGCCAATGGCTTACCTACTCTGAAATCCCCTCTCGGGACAACAGCTAGCGCAAGCTGAGGTCCAGCTTCTCCAAAAGCTCTCCCAGCTGAGCCTCGTCGCCCCAAATGTCGACCCTTTCCGTATTGCGCCTGGAGGAATCCTTCTTCACCCGAGCGACAAGCTCGCCGGACGAGTCGCCCTCCGGATGCAGAACCAGTTGGTAATCACTTGCCTGCACGGGCAAAATGCCCTCGAGCATAAGATAGAACCACGGAAGCTCAGAAGAACGTTTCGTGACTCCCAAAATCTTTCTCTTCTTGGTTTGGCTCATTCTATCCATCCTCCTTTGAAATTACATTACTCCGAAAACTGAACTAGCTAGACTACCACAAAGCTAGAAAAAAGTCAATAAGTATTTGGAAACAAAAAAATAAGGCTTTTAAAAGCCTTATTTCGTTTGTTGCGATTGTGGGACGAAGTTGGGATGTATTTA
>Ga0180007_10007221_pt1 | contig 10567 bp, 7 predicted proteins | sample MM_PC_MetaG_FD_121122 | JGI IMG/M metagenome (GOLD analysis project Ga0180007, IMG submission 121122) | Groundwater microbial communities from the Aspo Hard Rock Laboratory (HRL) deep subsurface site, Sweden - MM_PC_MetaG | ecosystem: Environmental > Aquatic > Deep subsurface > Groundwater...
CGATCGCTTTGGCGCAACCTATCATTTAAATTTTTATGAGGATGAGGACATCGGAAAAATTATTAACCGCAGCGCCAAAATTTTAAATATAAAAATTGACGAAGGCGCTGTGGAACTTTTATCCAACCGCGCCCGAAAAACTCCGCGCGTCGCAAACCGTATTTTAAAACGCGTCCGCGATTACGCTGAAGTCAAATCAAATGGTATAATAACAATAGCACTGGCCGAAGAGGCGCTAGAAAATTTAGGCGTTGATCAATTTGGTTTGGATCAAATTGACCGCCGGATTCTTGAATCAATTATTAAAAAATTCCAAGGCGGACCGGTCGGTTTGAACACTCTTTCCGCCGCGACCGGCGAAGAACAAGCAACCATTGAGGAAGTTTACGAACCATATCTCCTACAACTTGGTTTTCTAAACCGCACACCACGAGGGAGAGTGGCGACCGAGACGGCATACAAACATCTCGGGATTGCTCCGCCGCAAAATTTACAAGAAAAATTAGTTTAAATTTTTATGACTCTTTCTGTTTTTCTCATTGCCTACTACATTTTCCTCGGCCTTTTTATTTTGTTTTCCCTTTTCGCGATTTATCATTTGGTGCTCTTTATCCCCCCAAGTTCTGCCGCCTTTTTTACTTTATATGTTTTTTTAGCGGGCGCCGCCATAATTATTTTTGCCACCTGGCAGGAAATCCAAATAGTTGATTGGGCCCAATCCTTTTTCACGCTTAATTTTTCTCTATGAGCATTTACGTAAAAAAATTTATTGCCCAAAAATCTTACGAAAAAATTGTATACTTTTTGCGGCGTGACACTATTGTCTACCTTAAACAATTAATTCTTTTTATTTTTCTCCTGGCGATTCCCGTCGGCCTTTATTTCTTTTTTCAAAATACCTTTCCTTCGCTTTTTGAAAATTCAATCATCTATCCGCTCCTCATGCTTCTTGCGAGCGTTTATTATCTGACCGTCTGGCTCGTGGCCTTTACCGCTTTTATCGATTATTATTTAGATCTTTGGGTTGTCACAAACGACCGTATCATTAATGTTGAGCAACGTCTCTTTGCTCGGACTACCTCAGAACTTGAATTATATAAAATACAAGATGTCACCGGCGAAAGTAAAGGTTTTCTGCAAACAATGTTTGATTATGGAAATGTTTATGTTCAGACGGCCGGCGCGACTGAACGATTTACTTTTGAAGAAGTTCCTGGCCCCCGCGAAGTGGCAAGCAAAATTATTACCTTGGCGGAAGAAGATAGAAAATATCATCTGAAAGAATCAAACAGTACTGGCGGAACGGTTTAATCACAATTCAACCAAAATACTCACCCGAAGAGGTGAGTATTTTTTTGTACTTTTACAAAGATTGTTATCTTTGTAGAGGCTAGTAAATTTTTTTCAATTCCACGCCAGTGTAATAATGTTTTAAAATTTGCTCATATGTACTGCCGCCAAGCGCCATGCCGCGCGCCCCTCGAGCAGAAAGGCCAACACCATGTCCAAAAAGATTCATACCGGCACAGTTTGGATCAGGCCTTGAAACAAGCCACGGCTTCCCCGCTCCCCACCAAACTTCTTCCCAGGCTCTTGTCCGTCCATCACTTTGAGCAAAATATGGCGTGACTACAATTTCATTATTATAAATTACCACTATACCGCGCGTATCTTCTACGGCTTTCACAAAATTCGGTAAACGGATTTCTGAATTGTAACCGCGATAGACCTGATCATAGGAACTGGCATTCAGATGAAAATTTCCCGCCGGATGTTTTCCGCCAATATTAATGTTGTATTGAGCAAAAGTGCGAGCGGCAATCGCGAGCGCCCGATGATATTCGGCCGGATTATTATTTGATGACTCGGCCAAACCTTTCAAATATGTTTCAAGTGGCAATTCATTTATCATATAAAGTTTTGCCCGATCTTCACTCCAGCGTAACTCCAAGCTCCCGCGAAATTTATTATCATTCAACGACGTATTCCAGGCTGGATGACTTTCAAAACTTGTAATTTCAAAGATTGTATTTAAATCAGGTGAAACAAATTTAAGATATGATAAATTGTCTCTGATTTCTCCGCCAAGCGATGCTGAGTAAGTTTTTGCCGTAAAATTAAAAGCGGCGGTAACTATCGCTCCGACCGGTACGGAAAAAACTAAATTATTCTCGGCATCACGAACTTCAAAGGCGGTGTTGGCACGAATGGTCTCGGCGGTTGTTGTATTATAAAGTCCAACGCGCACAATTGTTTCGGGAACTGCGGGTGTCGGCGCGATAATCGGTACTTCAACCGTTCCGGAAATTTTTATTGGCAGAGCCACTTCTCCGCCGGTGATTGTTTTATCGTTGTTCATCAAAACAAAAGTTGGCGTAAAATCACCGCCCAGATTACCTGCCAACGAAAAACTAAAATACCCAATCTGACCAGTCAGCGTTGCTCCGGAAACAGCCGCCGGGCAACTTGTTCCGAGCCAGCTTGTATCGCGGAAAGATTCAGTTGCCGTCGTCCCTGCCACGCAGATTTTTACTAAATTTGCGCCGCCTGTTTCCCATGAAGTCACCCCAATATTTTTAAAGCCTACTGTAAAATTTACTTTTCCCCCGCCAGCGAGAGCAACTGCCTGACTGCTTTGGATTAATTTTGTTGCCGCAAAATTTTCCGCTGTATTTGTCGCCGCAGTCGTCGGACTGTTTACGGCTGGATCTTGTGTAGCAGTTGTTCCATTTGTCACATTAACCGGCAGATCAATCACACCTCCCGGAATCCATGTTAAATTTTCCGCAGCTAATTTTAATTTAATGGTATAAAATCCCAAAAGCTCCGGCGCCCGGAGAGCAAAACGAAAATGTGCCGTACTGCCAGGTGCGACTTTTGTTTCTATCATTTTTCCTGGCTGTTCAATTGTATACCAATACGGATGATATAATTGCCGACCAGTGCTGTCCACATAAAGAGAAATATAATTGCTGCTGGAATTTGACCAAGTCACTGTGCCAGTATTTTTAAAAGCCGCTTCAAAAGTTATGGCTTTCCCCGGAGCTAAAGTAAGAGAACCGTAACTTTGAGAAATTTTTTGCGCGGTATATCCGGCTACGGCCGCCTCTGCTCCATGAGGCATAAAATTAAAAATAAAAGCCAGGACCGCGGCTAGCATAAATCCTGACAAAAACTTCTGCCCTCGATTAATTATTTTGTTTTTAGTCTTTTTCATCTTGGGCTTTAAAAATTATTTATTATCAAGCGAGTGAGAAAAATGAAATTTATTTCATTCCCGAGCGCCCGGCCTCGCCGAAGACGACCCGCTTCGTTCTCGCGAAAGCGAGGCGAGCGAGTCGAGGCGGGAGCGCAGATAACACAAAGTTTAAAACTCTTTTTATATATAATATTATATCAAAAAATAAACTACGGGTCAATTTGCCTCTCACTATTTATGACGAATGTCTGCCCAATAAATTACAGCGCTCGCATCTGTCAAATGAAAATGATATAATAAAGTAATTTTATGTCCCTCACCCGCCAGGTTGCGCACAATATGTTTTATCAAGTCGGTGGAAAAATTCTTTCCACTATTTTAGGTTTGGCGGCGCTCGCCATAATGACGAGATATCTGGGACAAGACGGCTACGGCGGATACACAACCATCGTTTCTTTTTTACAATTTTTTGGAATTTTAGTTGACTTCGGTTTGACCCTAACTACAGTGCAGATGATTTCCGAACCGAATGTCAACATCAATAAAATCACAAGCAATATTTTTACTTTAAGATTTTTTTCCGCAATAATTTTTTTGGGTCTCGCTCCGCTTGTCGTTTTACTTTTTCCGTATGATGCAACTTTAAAAATTGGTATAGCTATTACAACTCTCTCATTTCTTTTTGTCGCCTTGAACCAAGTCCTAATCGGCCTTTTCCAGAAAAATTTGCGCATGGAAAAAGTTGCTATCGCAGAAAACATTGGCCGAATTATTCTCCTTGCCGGGGTTGCGACTGTCATTTATCTTAATGCCGGGCTGCTCGCCGTGATGCTCGCGGTAATTTTGGGAAGTTTTGCAAATTTCTTGGTGAATTTTATTTTTTCTCTAAAATATGTTCGTATAAAATTTGTTTTTGACTGGCCTGTTTGGGGAGAAATTTACCGCCGCTCCTGGCCGATCGGACTTTCTATTATTTTTAATCTTATATATTTGAAAGCTGACGTGATTATTCTTTCGCTTTTTCAAAGCCAAGCCACGGTCGGACTTTATGGCGCCTCTTACAGAGTTCTTGATGTTCTTACGACTTTGCCAATGATGTTTGCCGGACTTGTCCTACCGGTTCTTACTGCTTCGTGGGCGGAAAAAAATTTAGAAAGATTTTCGCGGCTTTTAAAAAAATCTTTTGACTTCTTAATGATGGTGATTGTCCCGATAATTTTCGGAACAATGCTTTTGGGTGAACAAATCATGAGCGCGGTAGCTGGCGACGATTTCGCTCTTTCCGGAACGATTTTAAAAATTTTAATTTTGGCAGCCGGAGCGATTTTCGTCGGTACGCTTTTTGGCCACGTCATCGTCGCCATTAAAAAACAAAAACAAATGATCTGGGCGTATGCGATAGTTGCCATTATTTCTCTTGTAGCTTATATTATTTTAATCCCTCGCTACAGCTTTTGGGCCGCGGCCTGGATTACGGTTTCCTCAGAGGGAGCCATTGCTCTTATTTCATTTTTTGTTGTCTTTAAAAACACTCGCCTCTTTCCTTCGGGAAAAGTTTTGGGCAAATCTATTATTGCAAGTCTCCTGATGTGCACGGCAATTTATTTTCTAATGAGTATGAATATCTTATTTTTGATTTTACTCGGCGCGGCAATTTATTTTGCTGCCCTTTATTTACTTCGTGGATTTAGTAAGGAAACCGTAATGGAAATTATTTCCGCCCGAGGCGGATCCGCCCTTGGAGGAAAATTAAAATGAGTATGCTTTGGCCAATTTTTTTAATTTTATTTTTTTGCGGTTTTGCCTACCTCGCTTGGCGTAATTTACTTTGGGCGACCGCCGCGCTTCTCGCACTCCTGCCGACATACCTGATCAGGTTTTCTCTGGGACCAATGCCAATGACTTTGCTTGAAGCAATGATTTTAATTCTTTTCGCTGTTTGGTTTTTAAAATTAAAATTAAAAAAAGAAAAATTTAGCTCACCCCTTAAAATCTTAGAAAAGAAAAATTGGACATGGCTTATTTTAGCCTGGCTTGTTTTTGCCATGATTTCACTTCTTATCTCCCCTGACTTGCGCGCCGCCGCGGGAATTTTTAAAGCTTATTTTTTTGAACCAATGCTCTTCTTGCTTGTTTTTCTAAGTGTTATCAAAACAAAAAAAGATTTGGACTTAATTTTCTACGCGCTTGGAATCTCCGCGCTTTATGTTTCCGCTTTTGCCATTTACCAAAAATTTACTGGTTTTGCCATTCCTAATCCGATCTGGCAAGCGGCCGAAACTCGCCGCGTCACGAGCTTCTTCGGCTATCCAAATGCTATCGGACTTTATCTCGCCCCGATTATTGTGCTCTATGTCGGCTGGCTGATATCAAAATTTCAAATTTTAAATTTCAAATTCCAAAAAACTTTAATCACAAATTTCAAACCATTAATTTTTCAACTATTTGTCATCTTTCTTTCCCTCGCGGCGGTCATCTTCGCCCGCTCTGAAGGCGCATACGTCGGAATTTTGGCCGGACTTTTTTTCTTGGGAATTATGACCAAAAAATTACGCTGGCCGACGGTTGCGCTCACGATCATTTTTGTTACCGTCATCGCCCTCGTGCCGCAATTTAGATATTACGCCACAGAACAATTAACCTTTCAAAATGATTCGGGAAAAGTCCGCCTAATTATGTGGCGCGAAACTTGGCAAATGCTCCGTGACCGACTTTTCTCCGGTGTGGGTTTAGCTGGTTATCAAGAAAGTTTTGCCCCATATCACAAGGCAAAATACATTGAAATTTATCTTTATCCACATAATTTATTTTTAAATTTTTGGTCTGAACTTGGTCTCGGCGGCTTAATTGTTTTTTTGTTGATGATAATAAAATTTTTCAAAGATGCCATAAAAAATTTCTTAGCCACTCGCCAGCCATTACTCATTACTTTAATAGCGGTTATGATTACAGTATTTATTCACGGTCTAGTTGACGTGCCTTATTTTAAAAATGATCTTTCGCTTTTCTTTTGGCTTTTGGTTGGTCTTTCCATAATTCCAGCTCTTGACAAAAAGAAAATTAACCACTAACATAAAATCAATCTGAGCCGCCAGAGGAGCGATTCAGGGGGACGATATGGGCAACTCCTATAAACGTCCGGCTACCGCGGTTTAGCGTCGAGTACCTTTTGCCGGCCGGCGAATCCAGAACTCTCATTCTGAAACATGACCGTCAACGGGGTACCGCCGCCGAATCCGCGACTAGCTCACAATGAGTTCGCCTCCGAAGCCTTACGCACTGGTAAGGCTTTTTTTATAAAAATTTTAAGATTCTTGACAAACCCTACTTTTTATGTAAGAATAAATTGTTTGGTTCGTTTGCACCCGAGAGAGGGTGAAAGGAGGGGTAAGATGGAAACCAAACTGACGGCGATTGTGGTCGCCCTTTTCGTGGCGAGTTGCGGACTGGAGACCGAGGGCTTCGGAGAGTCCGGCCTGGACACCATGCCCGAAGCGTCTCCCGACGCAGAGCCGGACATCCTCGAAGAGGATGATGCCGGACCGGACGAAGTCGCACCCGATGTCCCCGAAACCGCGGAAGACGATGCGGGCGAGGACGAAGCGACCGACGAAGGCAGCGAGGCTGACGCGGAAGACGCGGAAACCGAAGACAGCGACGTCGAAGACGGAACAATCGATCCTTGCGCCCTGCCGGAAATTCCGACCACTGGACTCTTCATCTTCTACTGTTTCGACTACGACTTGCTGTCTCCGATGGATCTCGAATTCCAAGTCGAGCAGGGCGGTATTCCGATCATCAGCTGGCGAGCCTCTCTCGAGTGCTCTGTCACTCGTTCTCGCCGGCTCGAATGCACACTCGCGCCTCTCGTCTGGAATGCCAGCTACATCTTCAACATCCGGCTGGACTCCGGCATCGGCATCGGCTGGTCTTGTGGGCCAGAGCTGCTGGCCATCTGGGGTACGCCGCACGTTTGGCTGGACGGGACGGAATTGGCTGTCACGTCCGTGACGAACGGCGACGGCGGATGCAACCACGGTTTTGTCACACCATCTCCTCCCTAACCGGGAGACCGGGCGCCAGAGGTAACTCTCCGGCGCCCACTTTTTTATCAAAAAACTGGACAAAATCAGTGAAACGTGATATAATATAATAATGTAAAAGAAAAATCGACTTTTTGTTTTTGTCTGCTGAAATTATAAAGCAAACAAACTAAAAAGAGGGGGAACCTTTTGCTAAATTAGTTCTTTTTCCAAAATTACCCGCCGTCCAGGCGGGGTAAAAATTAAAAACAAAAACAAAAAATAAGGAGCGTCACGCTCTTTATTTTATTTTATGAAAATGCTAAGTTAAAAAATGGAAGGGTGGCTGAGTGGCCGAAAGCGCCGCACTCGAAATGCGGTATACCGGAAACGGTATCGCGAGTTCGAATCTCGCCCCTTCCGTTTCGACAAAATAATCGCATCAGCGATTAGTTTGGCGAATGGGGGTCGGCGAGAGAACCCACTCCCTGCAAGACATTTGCGGCTCCGAGGACAGCACCGAGAAGCTTTCAAATCCCACCCCTTCCGTTTTTATTTCATCCATGGGCATCTTTTTTGCATTTTTATCTTTATTTGGCTGGGGCTTTGGCGATTTTTTAATTCAAAAAAGTTGTCGTGAATTTGGGAAATGGGCGGCGCTATTTTTTGTCACAGCCACTGCCGCAATTTTGTTAACACCCTTTGTTTACAAAGATATTCTCGTCACTTTTTCTTCCAACCGCGCGGCCTTCATCCTTTGTATTACTAGTATTGTTTTGCTCTTCACCTCTTTATTCAATTTTCAAGGACTGCGTGACGGAAAAATTTGTGTAGTAGTCCCCATCTGCGCACTAGAAATTCCTGTCGCTGCCGGACTAGCTTCAATCTTTTTATCAGAACACTTGTCGTTCTTACAAATAATTTCCATCACATTTTTAATTGTCGGAATTTTTTTTATCTCTGTTAAATCATTATCTCAATTAAAAAAAATCAAAGTTGAAAAAGGAGTTATCTATGCGTTTCTGGGCGCTATCGGTATGGGCGCAACAAATTTTCTGTTCGGAGTTGGAGCCCGCGAGACTAACCCTCTGATGATTAACTGGTTTGCTAGCTTAGTAGTGGCAATTATTACTTTAATTTATATACTTTCTCGCTCAAGGCGCGGTGAAATTTTACGCGATTGGCATAAAGACAAATTATTAATTGTCGGGGCCGGTTTGATTGATAATGCCGCGTGGATCGCCTATTCTTATAGTACATTGTTTATCCCAATTGCCGTCGCTACAAGCATTAGCGAAGCATACATTGCCCTGGCCGCAATTTTAGGATTAACCTTTAACCACGAACTTCTCCGCAAACACCAAATTTTGGGTTTATTAATTACAGTAGCCGCCGCCATTACTCTGGCCGCTGTCACGGCAAATTAAAATCGGCTAAGCCGCTTGCAGACTGTATCTCTAGAAAATAGTTGACAAAATCATTTTTCTATATTATAATTCAAGATTGAAGAAATTAATTTTCTGCTTTCCAGCGGATTTTTTATTTAAATTATGAATAACATCAGAAACATTGCCATTATCGCACACGTTGACCACGGAAAAACAACCCTGGTTGACGCGCTGCTCCATCAGTCGTCCACCAATGTCGGTAAAGATAATATCGGCAGAATTTGTATTATGGATTCAAATGAACTGGAGCGCGAACGCGGCATCACCATTTTTTCTAAAAACGCGTCGGTGCAATGGGGCGAAACAAAAATAAATATTATTGATACGCCTGGCCACGCTGATTTCGGCGGTGAAGTGGAACGAGTTTTAAATATGGCTGACGGCTGTCTCTTACTAGTTGACGCCAAAGAAGGTCCAATGCCCCAAACAAGATTTGTTTTGAAAAAAGCCCTGGAACTTGGCCATAAAATTATTGTCGTCGTGAATAAAATTGACAAACCGCACGCTCGGCCGGATTTTGCCTTGGATAAAACTTTTGATTTATTTGTTGAACTCGGCGCCTCGGACGCGACCCTGGATTTTCCCGTGATTTACGCTTCGGCAAAACTTGGTTTGGCGGGTGAGGAAGCCGACATTTCTAAAATGAAAGATATCACGCCAATTTTTGAAAGTATTTTAAAACACGTACCCGCACCCATTGGCGATCCGGCCGCACCGCTCCAGATGTTGGTTGCCAATATTTTCGGAGATACTTTCAAAGGAAGAATCGGCATCGGCCGAGTTTATAATGGCACTCTGAAAGTCGGACAAGATGTCGCACACATAAACCGCACCGGACAAATGACAAAATACCGCCTGGTTTCGCTTATGACTTTTTGTGGATTAGAAAGAGTGGAAGCGAAAGAAGTTCAAGCTGGCGATATCGCGGCAATTTCCGGCGTGCCAAATCTTACGATCGGCGAAACGATCGCCGACGCGGTAAATCCGAAAGCTTTGCCGGTTTTGAGCATTGAGGAGCCAACCGTCAAAATGACTTTTATTATTAATGACTCTCCCTTCGCGGGACTTGAAGGACAATTCACAACCTCGCGCCAAATCCAAGAACGTTTGCAAAAAGAATTGGAAAATGACATGGCCTTAAAAGTTGAAAACGCGGCCGAGGGCGGATGGATTGTTTCCGGACGCGGCGAATTGCATTTATCAATCTTGATTGAAAGAATGCGCCGCGAAGGTTTTGAACTCCAAGTCTCCCGACCAAAAGTTATTGAAAAAGAAATTAATGGAAAAAGAATGACGCCGTACGAACGCGTCTTTGTTGAAGTGCCTGAAGCACATTCCGGAATTGTCATTCAAAAACTCGGCAGCCGCAAGGGTGAATTAAAAGACATGAAAACAATTGACGGAATTACTTATTTAGAATTTTTAATTCCAACCCGCGGACTTTTCGGTTACCGCAGCGAATTTTTAACTGATACGAGAGGCCTTGGCATCATAAATACAACTTTTGCTGAATATCTTCCCGACCCGGGTAACTGGCGCGAACGCGAACAAGGATCGCTCGTGGCGCATGAAACCGGAACGACTAATCTTTACGGTATGATCAATATTCAGGATCGCGGCATACTTTTCATTGGACCAGCAATCAAAGTTTACGCAGGACAGGTTGTCGGACAAAATGCGCGTAGCGGCGACATTCGAGTAAATGTTTGTAAAGCTAAAGAACTTTCCAATATGCGTTCCAAGGGTGACGGTTCAGCTGAACACTTTAACGCGCCGAAAGAGATGAATCTTGAAGCCGCATTAGAATATATTGGCGATGACGAATTAGTTGAAGTAACTCCGAAAAGCACGCGTATCAGAAAAGTTCATCTTGATGAACTCACCGCCAAACGAATGGC
>Ga0180007_10007222_pt1 | contig 10566 bp, 9 predicted proteins | sample MM_PC_MetaG_FD_121122 | JGI IMG/M metagenome (GOLD analysis project Ga0180007, IMG submission 121122) | Groundwater microbial communities from the Aspo Hard Rock Laboratory (HRL) deep subsurface site, Sweden - MM_PC_MetaG | ecosystem: Environmental > Aquatic > Deep subsurface > Groundwater...
CTTCCGCTTTTTCCATTGCGTCTTCTTCATTGGCGCCTAAAAGACTCGCGATCATCTCTTCCCCGCCCCAACGTGCCAAAGTATCTCCTGTCCTTAAATTAGTCCTGATAGTTTCAGCCACCTTCTGTAAGACTAAGTCACCCACATCATGCCCATAAGTATCGTTTACCTTTTTAAAGTGATCTATATCAAAGAAGATGATGCTGATATTTTTAAATCCGAACCATTCCTCGCGTTTTCCCTGTTCGTTTTGAGTAATCATCTCAATATAAACATTTTGTTCATTCTCAAAGAACGCGCGAGTTTTTAAACCTGTTAATTTGTCGTGAATAAGATCTCTCTCAAGATCGCGAACTTGTGTCTCAAGTTCAACTATACGTTTTTCAAACCCTCCATTTTTTTCTTTATCTTGATTCATTATTTGTACCTATTAAAGCATAAATTCTCTCTTCTGTCGGCGGATGAGTCAGGAAAAGTCTGGTAAGTTTGGAAGTTTTTAAGTTGGCAAAAGGGCTACTTATAAACAGGTGGGCGGTCGCTTTATTGGCGGTGCGCATAGACTTGCCGGCTGCAGAAATTTTCTTAAGCGCGTTGGCCAATCCTTCCGGATATCGGGTAAGAAGCGCGCCGGAGGCATCAGCCAAAAACTCTCGTTTGCGTGAAATCGCAAGTCTTATGAGAGTGGCGGCAATAGGCGTTAGAATAGCCAAGATTATACCGATAACCAGAAGAATTGCCCCGCTATTATTGTTTCTACTGCGTCCGCTACTCCATAATTGCGAACGAAGAAAAAAATCGGAAAGCAGGGCAATAAAACCAACCATCACTACTACTATGGTTGAGAGGAGTATGTCGCGATTGCCAATATGGGCAAGCTCATGGGCAATTACACCCTCAAGCTCATTTTTATCAAGTATGGCAACAAGGCCTGTTGTCACGCAGATTATGGCATGTTTTTTGTCGCGCCCTGTGGCAAAAGCATTTGGTGCCGAGTCTTCAATAATATAAAGTCTGGGCATTGGAAGTCCTGCGGTAATAGAGAGATTTTCAGTTGCATTCCAAAGGTCAAAATGTTCTTGTCTTGTGACTGGCTTGGCCTTGTGGAGCTTGAGTACGATTTTGTCTGAAAACCAATACGAGAATATATTCATGAAAATCGCGAAGAAAATGGCAAAATAGAGAATAGCTGTATTGCCGTAAAAGTACGAAAAAAACCACCCGAGAATGATAACAAGGGAGAAAAAAACCGCCATCAATATCCAAGTTTTCCAGATATTACTATCTTGGTGCGTATAGATATTTGTAGTCATCTAGTTAGAACTTTACATCAACGGGACTTCGAGCTGCTGCTTCCTCAAGTTGGAAAAACTCCATACTAGAAAAGTGGAATAAGGAAGCAATAATGTTGTTTGGAAATGATTCTACTCTGGTATTGAGATCACGGACATTAGTGTTGAAGAAACGACGAGCCGCTTGGATCTTATTCTCGGTATCGGAGAGTTCTTCCTGAAGTTTCAAGAAGTTTTGGTTGGCTTTTAATTCTGGGTAAGCTTCTGCGACAGCAAATACAGATTTTAGTGCCCCAGTTAACATGTTCTCGGCCTTACCCTTCTCTTCTATATTGCCGGCACCTATCGCTTTAGCACGAGCTTGAGTTACTTTCTCAAAAACACTTGATTCATGAGTAGCATAACCTTTGACTGTGTTAACTAGATTCGGAATCAAATCATAACGACGCTTAAGTTGAACATCAATATCCGCCCAAGCTTCTTTAGCTCTATTAATAAGACGTACGAAACCATTGTAAGCAATCGCCACCCAAAGAAAGATAACGACCAGAACAATGATCAGGATTAAAGTGATAGACATAATGAAATTATACCACAGACCTAATAATCTAAACCAGCGCCATGGTCATGATTTTTCTCTTGTTTTGGTTCCGGTTCATCAGCAATAGCCACTTCAGTTGTGAGAAGGATAGCGACGGCAGAAGCGGCGTTTTCAAGGGCGCATCTCGCTACTTTCATTGGGTCAATAATCCCTGCCTCAAACATATCGTTAACAAAATTGTCTTTGAGCGCGTCATAACCGGAGTTACTCTGACCTTTTAGCACTTCCGCGAGTATCACTCCATCCTCTTTGCCGGCATTTCTAGCAATTTGTCGAAGTGGTTCTTTAAGCGCCTCTATAACCGCTGTGTATCCGGCAGCAAATTCGGCAGCTTCGGCATTTTCATGTGCTGTTTTGGCTTCTTTGGATTCTTTGTATTTAGCCTCAATCTTTTTTGAAACCTTTGCTAGAGCGCTACCTCCACCGGCAACAATACCTTCAGCTATAGCCGCTTTGGTAGCATTAACAGCATCTTCAATTTTGAGCTTGAGATATTTCATCTCGGTTTCCGTTGCGGCGCCAACACGAATGACTGCCACTCCACCAGAAAGTTTGCCAATACGCTCATCAAGTTTTTCTATATCAAATTTTGAGGTGGTATTTTTTCTTTGGGCACGCAGACTTTCTATCCTCGCTTCTATTTCCGATTTTTTACCTTTACCGCTAACAATTATAGTGTTGTCCTTGGTTGAAATAACTCGCGATGCTCGACCGAGCATAGCAAGTTCGGCATTTTCAAACTTAATGCCGAGTTCTTCCGAAATAACCTTTGCTCCGATAGTAATGGCAATATCCGCTAGAGTTTCTTTCTTTCCATCTCCATAACCGGGTGCTTTAACGGCCAATACATTAAAAGAGCCTCGAAGTTTATTGACTACAAAAGTCGTTAAGGCTTCCCCATCAACATCCTCGGCAATAATCACTAGATCTTTCTTACCGCTTGCCGCCAGTTTTTCCAAAAGAGGCAGAATATCTTTAATAACCGAAATTTTCTTGTCTGTCACTAAAATAGCCGGGTCGCGATATTCCGCCTCCATGCGTTCAACATTCGTTATCATATAAGGAGAAATGTAACCCTTATCAAACTCCAGCCCTTCAACTATTTCTGAATCTACGCCAAATACTTGTGACTCTTCAACTGTCACTACGCCATCTTTGCCAATTTTCTTAATGGTCTCAGCGATAATAGCGCCTATCTCTTCCGATTCGGCGGCAATAGTGGCTACTTGTTTGACTTCATTATCCGCCTTAATATCTTTGGCCACTTTTTTAAGCTCCCTTACAGCATCGCGTGTTGCTTCTTCAATACCTCGACGAATGCCCATTGAGTTTGCGCCCACTAGAGATTTCTTAAAACCTATCTCGACAAGAGACTGAGTGATAATAACCGAGGTAGTTGTACCATCGCCGGCTGTATCGTTAGTTTTTGACGCCACTTCTTTTACAATCTCGGCGCCCATGTTTTCAAACTTGTCTTTAAGAGAAATATCTTTGGCAATGGTAACACCGTCGTTGGTAATAACTGGCGCGCCGTAGCCTTTATCCAAGACCACGTTTCTACCACGAGGACCGATAGTAATCTTGACCGCGTTTGCGACCTTATCTACTCCGCGCTTGAGCGCTTCACGCGCATCTTGATTGAAAAGAATTTGTTTTGCCATCTTGTTTTATTTGATAATTGCTAATATGTTCTCCTCTTTAAGAAGATAAAGTTCTTCGCTATCTTGCTCAACTTCGTCGTATCCGTATTTGGAAAAGATGACTGTATCGCCGACCTTAACTCGCACTGGCACAAGCTTCCCATCTACCCACTTCCCTTCTCCGACTGCTAAAACTTTGCCTTGTGCTGACTTCTCTTTTGAAACACTGTCCGGAAGGATGATACCGTAAGAAGGGCTCTTGCCTTGGGCATGTCGCAAGAATTCTTCCGTAAACGGACGAACCAATAACCTGTCGCCGAAAGGCTTAATTATAGTTTTTTTCTTCATATCATTCATAAAATACTCTTAATAGTGAGCACATTATATGCACAGACTTTCTAAAGTCAAATTTGCCTAAAAAATGTAAACTGTGTTAATATAATTTCATACAAGATAATGATCCGAATTCTTCCCTACATTCAAATTATTCTTAGCATGCTTCTCATAGCGGGGGTACTTCTCCAACGCTCAGAAGCAGGTCTTGGCTCCGCTTTTGGAGGCGATGGTGCGACGGGTGGGCGCTTTACACGCCGTGGATTTGAAAAGATTCTTTTCAACGCTACGATAGTAGTAGCCATCCTTTTTGCTCTTTCTGCTTTTGCGAGTCTTCTTCTAGCTCGATAAATAATAGATGAACTATAACGAGTTGAGAGCCCTCTTAATGAGGCGCTTCAGTATTCCAAAAGAACATTCCATGCGCAGAATTTTGCGCTCGTTTACTATAGCTGAAAAAGCTGTTTTCTATTTTTTTGCTGCGATTTTCATACTGTCAGGCATCGCGCTTTTGTGGGAAGTGAATAGCACCTATCTTGTGGAAGTACCCACACGAGGCGGAATTCTTTCGGAAGGAGTGGTGGGCAATCCACGCTTTATCAATCCGGTTCTGGCGATTTCGGAAGCTGACAAGAATCTTGTTGCTCTTATCTACTCGGGCTTGGTACGTATTACTCCAGAAGGCAAGATTGAAAATGATTTGGCCGAGAAAGTAACGATTTCAGACGATCGTTTGATTTATACAGTTCGTATCCATGAGGATGCCCGTTTCCACGACGGTACACCTGTGACAGCAGACGATGTTATTTTCACTATCAGTAAAATAACCAACCCTATCACTAAGAGCCCAAAGAGAGGTAACTGGGACGGAATCATGATTGAGAAAGTTGATGACCAAACTGTTTCTTTTGTTCTTAAACAAGTTTATACCCCATTTATTTATAACCTGACAATTGGTATTTTGCCAAAGCATATTTGGAAGAACGTTTCCGATGATGAATTTTCTTTCAGTCAGTTCAATACCCTGCCTGTTGGTTCTGGATCATACAGGGTGGAAAGAGTTGAGAGAAATTCTGGAGGCATTCCGGATTTCTACAGATTGATTCCATTTGAAAATACTTCGGGTAGAGCGCCATTTATAAAAAATTTAATTTTCAGATTCTATCCGAGCGAAGCTCTGCTTATTGAAGCTTATAATAAGGGCGAAGTAGAGAGTCTTAGCTGTATCTCATCAGAAAAAATATCTGAATTAAAAGCAAATGATTCACGCATCATTTCTTCCCCCTTACCCCGCGTCTTCGCTGTTTTCTTCAATCAAAATCAATCCAAAGTGCTTTTAAATAAGGAAGTGCGTCAAGCACTCAACCTTGCCAGTCCGAAAGAAAAAATTGTCGAGGAAATTCTTGGCGGATATGGCACAGTTATAGACGGTCCTCTACCGGCAGGAATTTACCCTTGGACAAGTCAAGGAAATACCCCTTCATTTGAAGAAAGATTGACCGTTGCTAAAGAACTTTTAGAAAAAGCTGGTTGGCGAGCGAATGAAGAGACCGGCATACTTGAAAAAAAATCCGCTACAGGTATAATGGTTCTGTCGTTTTCTATCTCTACTGGTGATGCTTCTGAACTTCGGGCAGTAGCGGATGAGCTTGTTGCCGCCTGGGATAAGCTTGGTGCGAAGATTAATATTCTAGTTTTTGAAACTGGTGATCTTAATCAAAACATCATCCGCCCGAGAAATTTCGACGCTCTTCTCTTCGGTGAGGTAGTTGGTAGAAATGCGGATATTTTCCCTTTCTGGCATTCGTCACAGAGGGCAGACCCTGGACTCAATATCGCTCTCTATGCCAACAGTCGCGCTGACACATTCTTAAACAACACTAGAAGCGCTGAGGATTTCGAGGTAATAGAAAAAAATTATAAAGCATTTGTAGAAGAGTTGCGAGCTGATGTGCCGGCAATTTTTCTCTATACTCCGAGCTTTCTCTACATCGTGCCGAAAAAGGTGGAAATGGCAAATCTCGGCTCTCTCGCGACTCCCCAAGACAGATTTCTCGGTATAAGGGATTGGTATATTGAGATTGATAAAGTTTGGAAAATATTCGTTAATTAAAATTTTCAAAAATAATAATTTCTAATAGAATGAATAATACATTTACAAATAGCTTGCGACGCAAGAATATTCACAGAAGATCTAATGCACCCATGGCGGCAAAAAAACCCCATGATATTGTTCCGCCTCTAGGAGAGAGTATTAGAATCATTCCACTTGGTGGCGTTGAAGAAATTGGTAAGAATATGACTGTTATTGAGTTTGGTGAAGATATTATTGTTATTGATGCCGGCATTCAGTTTACTGATGACGAGACGCCTGGTATTGACTACATTCTGCCAAATATCAAATACCTCGAAGAGCACAAGGACCGAATCCGCGCACTGGTAATTACTCACGGCCACCTCGATCATATCGGGGGTATTCCCTACCTTATTACCCGGCTTGGTAATCCGCCGATCTATACTCGTGAATTTGGCGCTCTATTAATCAAGAAACGTCAGGCGGAGTTTCCTCACCTCGCACCGCTTAATATTAAAATAGTTGAGTCAAGCGACAAATCCATCCCTTTGACCCCTAACCTCAAGGTACGCTTTTTCGGCTTGACTCACTCTATTCCTGATTCTACCGGTATTATTATTGAAACTCCCTATGGAGATATTGTTAATACTGGCGATGTGCGAGTAGAAAACGAGAATGGCGTACCAGCCGAAAGAGAAGTGGAACAATATAAAATGTTTAAGGATAGAAACGTTCTTCTCTTTACCATGGATTCGACCGGCATAGAAAAACCAGGATTCTCGCCGTCGGAAGCCTCTATTTTAAAAAATATAGATTCGATAGTGGCCTCGGCGCCTGGTCGGATTATCTTATCTACTTTTGCTTCGCAAGTTGAACGAGTAATTGAGTTTATGAATATGGCCAGGCGCTATGGTAGAAAAGTGCTCATTGAAGGTCGAAGTATGAAAACCAATGTCGAGATTATCAAACATCTTAATCTAGTTGATACAAGCCACGTCATTCCAATTGAAGATATTGAAAAATATCCTCCCAACAAGATTATGATGATAGTCACCGGTGCTCAAGGCGAAGAATTTGCCGCACTAATGCGCATGTCCAATAAGACCCATAAATTTGTTCGTCTCCAGCGTTCTGACACTGTCGTCCTTTCTTCCTCCATCATTCCAGGTAATGAACGAGCTATCGCCAAACTTAAAGACAATCTCTATCGTCACGATTCTAAGATTATTACTTATCTTGACTCGGATGTGCATACATCCGGTCATGGCAAACGTGGCGAACTTGAATGGGTGCACAAACAGATTCCTTATAAATATTTTATGCCTGTGCATGGACATCATTTCATGCTCAAGATGCATGCCGAATTGGCTGCAAGCCTTGGTTGCCCGCGCGAAAATATTATTGTTCCAGATAATGGCAGCATTATTGAGATTCAGGACAAAGGAGCCAAATTTGTCAAACTGCCAGAGAAAGTACCTTCGGATGACATGGTGGTTGAAGGCCTTTCCATTGGCGACATCTCGGAGGTAGTTATTAGAGACAGAAAAATGCTCGCTGAAGACGGCATCTTTGTTGTTATAGCCTTAGTGAATATCAGAACAGGTCGCCTTAAGAAATCGCCAGATATTATTGCCAGAGGATTTGTCTATTTGCGAGAATCACAGGAACTTCTTTCCGAGGCGCGAACTATTATTAAACGCTCAATTGAATCCACTATAGTAGGCATGAATCCAATCAATTTTGACTATGCTAAAAATGCCATGACCGAAGATGTTTCCCGTTTCCTTTTCCAGCGTACCGCTAAGAAACCTATCGTAATACCTGTAATTCTAGGAGTATAATAAAAAATATGATGCGATTTGTGCCGATCTTTCTTGTGAGCTTCTTTCTCTCACTGCACTGGGGCCTCATACTCTTTGTAAATTCCTCTCTTCTGGGTAATTTTTTTGAGCCGAATATAGTGAGCTTGCTTTTTCTCCTCGGCGCTATTGGAAATATTTCCCTTTTTTTATTTGCTCCAAGATTGATTGAGAAATTCGGTAAACGTTCGTTTCTCATTTTCTCTATTTTATTATCCATAGTAAGCACCTTGAGTCTCGCTTTAGCTACTACACAGCTGGCAGTAGCCATCTCTTTCATTATTTACGCCAGTCTTCTTCCTATAATTTATTATTGCCTTGATATCTTCCTTGAAGAATCTTCTATAGACATTAAAACCGGTGAGATCCGGGGCGTTTATCTTACTTTCTTCAATCTAGGTATAGCTCTTGGACCACTTATTCTTGCATATCTCGCGAAAGAAGATGGGCTTAGAACAGTCTACTTAGTGGCCACTTTCTTGCTTATCCCCCCGATTCTTCTAGCACTTTTTTCCTTTAAATCCAGGACACCTAAATGGCACGGGCTTCATCACCATGCGCTCTTACCATTCCGCGCTTGGTGGAGGACCAAGAGTGTCCGACGGGTTACTCTCGCCCGATTAGTTCTTGAATCTTTTTACGCTTTTATGATTATCTATACGCCCTTGTATTTACATGGAGTACTTGGTTTTGAATGGAGTACCATCGGCGTGATGTTTTCTATTATGCTTCTGCCGTTTATTTTATTTCAATGGCCCGTGGGTGAATTGGCGGATCGCTTTGTCGGAGAAAAAGAATTTATGATTCTTGGATTTCTTTTTATGGGTACTGCGCTTGTTTTTATGCCATATTTGGGAGCGACCGTGGCTCTTTGGACTCTCGTTCTCTTCTTTTCCCGCGTAGGTGCGAGTTTTGTTGAGGTTACAACCGAAAGCTATTTTTTCAAGCATGTGGATGCGCGCGACACCGGGCTCTTAAGCATCTTTCGACTCGCTCGTCCGGTAAGTATAGTTTTAAGCGCCGCTGTTGGAGCCCTCGCTTTTAGTCTTTTCTCCTTTGAAAAAATATTTTTTATTTTGGCAGTTATTGTCTTCTTCGGCCTCAAAGAGAGTTTACAATTAAAAGATACTTTGTAAATTATTATTTGTATTCTTCTATATCTCCAGCTTTAATTTCAATTTTATCTACTTTACGTAAATTTCTAATCTGTTTCGGTGAAAGAATGCGTGTATGGGGCGAGAGGTCAAGAGTATGAACTAGACTGGCTAAATTTTGGTCGGTTGTAATCCAGTCGGTATTTAGTTTAGAGAGATCAAAGGGCTTGGAAAAACTCCTTAATGTCTTCTTGCCATTGGGTAAAAAATATTCGTGAAAGTAAGACATTACAAGCTCTCGCACGCTCCGATGGACTGGTTCACGATAACGCAAAACAGCATGATTAGTTTTTGAAATCGCGCCCCATCCACCAGTTGGCTGACCCCTTTCTCTAAAAAGTGCAACTACATGGTCTAGGTCAGGACGAACTGTGACAAGATCAAGCAGAAGCGGACGGTGACCATTTATCCACATTGCCGCGGCGGCTACTAAAGCACCTTCAAAACAGTGCGCCTTACCACTTTTTAAAGTTTGTCTAACTGAATGATGGGTTTCTCCATTTTTCTCGAAATTGAAAGGTAGAGAGTTGAGAAAATCCTGGATTTTTTTTGAGTTTGAAAGCTTCTTAAGAATATTCCATTCCTTCCTGTTAAGTCCGGAGTCTTCAAATTTTAAGGGCTTAATCTTTGCGTCAATCATAAACTATGCCCGAAGAGTCAGATTCTTAAGATGATTACTTTTTTCACGTTCGAAAGCTCCCGGGTTAAATCCATACTTCTCTATAAGAGAAGCCGCGTGGTATGCGCCGAGATAGTGAGGCATGACTACGTACGTAGCTCCTGCCCGATAAAGTTCCTTGGTGTCAGAAATATTGTGAGAGATTGTGATGATAATATCATCAAGATTTTTGTCACGGTAATGGGAAACCAAAAGCAGGTTGGTACGAAGGTCAGGAATAGTTGAGATTACCAATTTAGCTTTAGATACATTAATTTCATCTAGAAACTCAACATCTTCTGCGTCGCCATAACGATGCGGAATACCGAGTTTTTTAAGTCTTTCAATGGAAAGCGGATTGAAATCCACCACAATATAATTATCCGTCATCTTTTTTGCAATTTCAACGAAATCATGCCCCACCCTGTCATAGCCAAAAATGATGATATCAAAGCTTTCAGAGATAAAATTTTCTTTCATGTGTGATTTCCTGAAAGTAATGTAGCGCAAGGCCGGTTTTAAGAATGAATACACGCGGTCGGCGTACAAGATGAGGTAAGTCGAGCCAGCGATAGTGATGACCCCGACTATAGTAACGAGAGAAACAACTTCTTGGCTAACATGGCCGAAGGAGTACCCAAGCGCGATGAGTATAAGAGAAAACTCGCTAATCTGTGCCACAGTGAGCCCAGCCATGAAAGCGGTGCGCGTGCGATAACCCATGAGATTCATCAAAATAAATACTATTAAAGGGTTGCCGACGAGGACAAAAAGGCTCAAAATCACAGCAGCAACAAGTAACGCAGAGAATTGGCTCACAATGAGCTGTGAACCGAGCAGGACGAAGAATAGCATGATGAAAAAATCACGGAGTGGCTTCATGCGGGAAGCTATTTCATAAGCAAACGGTGATACCGCTAACGTAACTCCGGCTGTAAGCGCCCCTATTTCAATTGAA
>Ga0180007_10007223_pt1 | contig 10566 bp, 10 predicted proteins | sample MM_PC_MetaG_FD_121122 | JGI IMG/M metagenome (GOLD analysis project Ga0180007, IMG submission 121122) | Groundwater microbial communities from the Aspo Hard Rock Laboratory (HRL) deep subsurface site, Sweden - MM_PC_MetaG | ecosystem: Environmental > Aquatic > Deep subsurface > Groundwater...
CGATGACGCGGGGTAGAGCAGTCTGGTCAGCTCGTCGGGCTCATAACCCGAAGGTCGTTGGTTCGAATCCAACCCCCGCTACCAGAAAAATACCATTCATTCCATGAATAGCATTTTTCTGGTAGTTGGCATAGTTGGTTCGAACCAAAAAGAAGGGGGTCGGGGAAACATTTGGTTCCCCGTTCGGGGTGACTGAAATTTTGCCTTTAGGCAAAATTCAGACAAGAGGGCGGAAGCCCTATTGGACGGAAACAAAGCGAAAAGCTTTGTTGAGTATGGTTCCACATCCAACCCCCGCTACACCAGGACGTCGAACGTCCTTGATAGGACGAAGACGGACTGTGGCTCGTTTGACGAGCACAGTATATTGATTAACGAGCGACGTCAGACGTCGCACATTTTAATGTATATTTTAGTTTAGATTTCAGTTGATTATGGCCAAAGCCACTTTTAAGAAATGTTTCCCTTGCTTTAGCATCCTGAAGATTTATAAATACTTCGTAGTGTATGAGCCGCAAGGGTAATCGATGTTTAGTAGCAGACACCTGACTCTGGGTATGCTCTCTAAATCTTCTTTGTATATCGTTAGTGTAACCAATGTATAATTCATTATCCTTCTGGCTTAATAGTATATACACGAAATATTCCATAACTTTTGTATAATAAGATTAGTTTATTGGGCCAGTAGCTCAGTGGTAGAGCAGCCCCCTCATAAGGGGTTGGTCGTAGGTTCGATCCCTACCTGGCCCACCAGAACGTCGAATCCTATCATAAGGTTTGTATACTATCCAAAAATGTAATCCCACCATTTTTGTGGGTTAGACATCACTGGTTTATTTTCGGGTGTTTCATTGGTTTTAGTTGTACCAGGGTCTATATGTAGAAAAGTATCTTGGGGGATAGCGACAACTGTTTCTCCTGGTTTTTTATACCCTAATTTTCTACGAGCTTCTTTCTCACGGAATGATTCAGTTTTGAGATAAGCAATTAGATTCTTGTATTGAATATTTCGTTGTTCTAATTGGATAATATTATCTTTTAGAACAACTATTTCTTGATTAATTTGAAAATTTTGCCATAAAGCTTCGCCAGTTGCGAAAAACATATAAGTAAATACAATTCCAGCAATCACTGTATTTATGCGGATGCGTAATTTCTTCCAAATTAGTAATTTTTTTATCGGGTTATCTTTCCACATTGATTTATGTTATTGCTGAGTGAAGTACTTATCTTTGAGAAATTGAGTAAATTCTTGCATTTCTTTTTGGTAGGCGATAAATTTATCATGCAATTGTGTTGATTGTAATAACAGTGCAATGTCGGAACCCGCGCTTTGCAGGCGAAAACCCCCGTACATTCCAATAGGGCGTATATTTAACATCGTACTAAAGGGTGTGGTGCGATTTTCATAAAACTCATCAAGATAATCGATCGTTTTAGATTGTTGTTCCAAGTTTTTTCTTGTCCATTGCTCCTTTTTTTCCTGATCATTTTGCCAGCCCTCTGGTTCAGGGGCATAAATCTCAACAAATGGCATGTTGTGTGTGTTGTCTTGAGTATTAATGTGTCCTTCACAAGACTGACTTGTGGAAAGCTCATGGGCCATCATGGCTATCACGGTATCTTTTATGCCTTCATCGATCGGCTTTCCCACTGCATCAGTAATATGCTCCACTGACCTAGTCAACTTTTGCCAGTGAGCTGATTTGTTAAAATCAGGCTCAGTATCATTATTAGTTGTTCCTTCTAGATTTCTCATAGTGCTCCAATGATTTGTTAGTAGGTGATTTTGGTGCCAGCGACAGGATTCGAACCTGTGACCAATGGCTTATGAGTCCACTGCTCTACCACTGAGCTACGCTGGCTTGAATGTCTCTAACGGGGGTGAAAGTCCACTGCTCTACCTCCGTCTCCGACCAACTGGCGGACGGCGGAGAGCTACCCTGGCAAGTTGCTCCTATATCGTAACTTAATTTAGATTAGGTAAAAAGCCGAAAATTGTAAATCCCATTATAATAGAGGTATGGAGATTAAGGATAAACTGATTTCAGAGCTAAATAGACGATATTTCCCTTCGAGAGAGGCTACTCTGGTAGTGGCAGTTTCTGGTGGGGTAGATTCAGTTGGGTTGTTACATATCTTATTACTATTAGCCAATCAGTATGATTGGAATATTATAGTGGCACATTTTAATCATCAACTAAGGAAAACATCAACAAAGGATGCAGATTTTGTACGAAAGTTGGCTAAGGGGTTAGGTTTAGAATATGTGTTCTCCAAAGCTAGTGTAGCAACACTAGCTAAACAGGAAAAATTAACTATCGAAGAAGCTGGTCGTAAAGCAAGATATAATTTTTTAAATAAAATTGCTCAAAAAAATAAAGCAGTTATTGTAACTGGTCATACGGCGGATGACCAAATAGAGACTGTGCTAATGAATTGGTTACGCGGCGGTGGAGTTAGAGCATTAGCTGGTATGCACAGTTTTGATAGTAATATTTGGCGGCCACTTTTGGCGATTACCAAACAACAAATTAAAGATTTTGCCAAAGCATATCGATTAGATTATGTGGAGGATGTTACTAATCAACAAATTAAATTTAAACGAAATTTAATCCGTCATAAAATCATTCCGGCTCTGCGTTTGGCTAACCCGTCATTTGAGCAAGTAGTATTGCGCAATACTAAAGTTATGGCCAGTGTAGAAGATTTTGTTAACCAAGAAACAACTAAGTTATACAAAAAATTGTCTCAAAGCCAAAAAGATGTAATTTGGTTAGATGCCAAAAAATTACAGAGATTACCAGAGTTTTTGCGCAACGAAGTTATCCTATTTACTATCAAGCAATTACAGGGTCATCAGCAAGATATTAAGAAAATTCATTTAGAGGAGGCGCAGAAAATCATTAATAGTGCCCAGTCTGGAACTTGGAAGCAATTACCTGGTAAATTGTTTGTGAGCAACAGGTGTGGTAAAATTGGTTTTAGTCGCTATCGGCCTAAATTTATCAATCAATGAAACTGACAAGTAAAATAATTGGGTATGTTCTTCTTGCCTTATTGGTGGGGAGTTTGCTATATAATTTGCTCGGCTTTAATTTAAGTGAAGTTAAAGAAATTCCATTAAGTCAGGTAGTAACAGATGTAACCGCTGGTCGAGTAGAAAAGATTGTTATTAAAGGTGATAATCTGATTATCATAGATACAAATGGCACGGAATTTCATTCACGCAAAGAACCCAATACATCATTGTTCGATGCTGGGATTAATCCACAAAAAGTTATTATCGAAGTACAGGATGTTTCTAGTAGTGAATTATGGGTGGGGATTTTATCATCATTGATCCCATTCTTATTAATAGTAGGGTTTTTATGGTTTATGTTACGCCAAGCTCAAGGTGCTAACAACCAAGCATTATCGTTTGGACGCAGTAAAGCCAGATTAATACCATTGCAAGGTAAAAATCGCGTTACTTTTAGTGATGTAGCTGGAGCTTATGAAGCCAAGCAAGAATTAATGGAAGAGGTCGAGTTTTTGAAATATCCCAGTAAATTTTTGAGCATGGGGGCTCGGATTCCTAAAGGAGTGTTGTTAATGGGGCCTCCCGGTACGGGTAAAACTTTGTTAGCCAAGGCAGTAGCTGGAGAAGCGGGGGTACCTTTCTTCCATATTTCTGGTTCGGAATTTGTAGAGATGTTTGTGGGTGTAGGGGCTTCGCGTGTTCGTGATTTGTTTGCTAAAGCCAAACGCAATGCACCAGCTATTGTTTTTATTGATGAAATTGATGCAGTAGGTCGGCAACGCGGGGCTGGCTTAGGCGGTTCACATGATGAACGCGAACAAACTCTGAATCAAATTTTGGTGGAGATGGATGGTTTTGAAACAGAGACCAATGTAATTGTGATTGCGGCAACAAATCGTCCCGATGTGCTAGATCCAGCATTGCTCCGGCCAGGGCGGTTTGACCGTCGAGTAGTATTAGATCGACCAGATATTAAAGACCGGAGGTCTATTCTTGAGGTACATGCCAAGAATAAGCCATTAAATGATGAGGTCAATCTAGATAAAGTTGCTAGCCAAACCCCTGGTTTTACAGGGGCTGATTTACAAAATTTAGTTAATGAAGCGGCAATTCTGGCGGCTCGCCATAATCGTAAGCGCATTACTCAAACTGATTTTAGTGAAGCATTAGAAAAAGTTGTGTTAGGGCCAGAACGGCGCAATAAAATTTTAACAGACCAAGAGAAAAAAGTTACTGCCTATCATGAAGCAGGTCATGCGATTGTTTCTCATGTTATGCCTCATGGTGAACCGGTGCATAAAATTTCGGTAATTTCGCGTGGGGCGGCGCTTGGTTATACATGGAACATGCCAATTTCGGATAAATATCTGCATTCTAAAGCGCAGTTTATGGACGAAATTGCAGTAATGATGGGAGGTAGAGTAGCAGAACAACTAGTTTTTGATGAGATTACTACAGGGGCATCTAACGATTTGCAAAGAGCTACCGATTTAGCCCGGCAAATGGTAGTCAAATTTGGCATGAGCGAAAGATTAGGGCCAGTGGTATTCGGTAGCAAAGATGAATTAGTGTTTTTGGGTCGTGAGATTCATGATCAAAAAAATTATAGCGAAAAAGTTGCTGGGATTATTGATGAGGAAGTAGCCGCCATGATTAAAGACGCAGAAGATAAAGCCAGAGTAGCTCTTAAAAAACATCATAAAGAATTGGAGGCTGTTGCGGAAAGACTGATTAAAGATGAAGTAATAGAAAGAGAAGATTTTGAAGCGTTTTTCCCAGATATTCCCAGCAAAAAAAGCGGTCAATAAACCATGATCCATAACATTATTAAACGGAAATCCAGCGTGTGGGAAGCAACCGTGGTGCTGGCGGTGGCTTCTTTAGTCAGCCGGTTGTTTGGATTAGTCAGAGATAGAACATTGGCGGCCCATTTTGGGGCAGGTGACGTTTTGGATGCCTACTTTGCCGCTTTTAAGATTCCAGACTTCATTTTTAACTTGTTATTATTAGGGGCATTATCCTCGGCATTTATTCCAATTTTTATGGAATATATCCAAAAGAATAGCAAAGATGAAGCTTGGAGTTTTGTAAATACTCTAATTAATTTGGGCATCATTATTCTGACGGTAGCCTTATTGTTGATTGCCATATTTGCTCCTCAGCTGTCTCATTTGATAACGCCAGGTTTTGACGATGCTAAACGCCAAGTTACAGTCAATCTAATGCGAGTGATGCTGTTTGCGCCGCTGTTTTTTGGGCTAAGCAATTTAGCTGGAGGGATTCTTAATTCGTTTCGTAATTTTATTGTTTATGCAATTGCACCGATTTTGTATAACATAGGCATTATTTCTGGGGTGCTTTGGTTGGTGCCGAGATTTGGTTATATGGGTTTAGCCTATGGAGTAGTTTTAGGCGCATTTCTACATATGCTAGTGCAAATTCCCAGTGTGTTTAGTTTGGGCTATAAATATAAAATGCATCTAAATATAAAACATTCTGGTTTGCAAAAACTAGCCATTTTGATGTTACCGCGTACGCTAGGCATTGCCGCTCAACAAGTTTCAGTTGTAGTTAACACGATTATTGCTTCGACTTTAGCGGTGGGGAGTATTACAGTATTAAATTTAGGTGACAATTTGTACAGCTTGCCAGTGAGTATGTTTGGCATCGCTTTTGCTGTTGCTGTTTTCCCAGTTTTAACGGAAAAATATACTTTGCAAAAATTGGGGGAATTTAAGGAAGATTTTGTGCGGACTTTCCGCCAGATTTTGTTTTTTATTTTACCAACAATGATGCTGTATTGGCTCCTGCGGGCGCAAATTGTGCGGTTGGTGTTAGGTTCTGGCCAGTTTGGCTGGGAAGATACACGCTTTACGGTTTCGGTGTTAGCATTTTTAGTATTTGGTATGTGGGCTCAGGCAGTTGTTCCATTATTGGCTAGATCATTCTATGCTCTTCAAGATACTAAAACCCCATTTTTTACTAGCGTATTATCTTTAATAGTTAATGTAACAGCGGCCCTGTTGTTGGTTGGTCATTTTCAGGTTGTTGGTTTAGCCATGGCCATATCATTAGGGGCAATTACTAATGCAGTAGTTTTGTTTATTATTTTACATTTCAGATTAGAAGGATTACCTTTACGCAAGATTAGTGCGTTAATTACCCAGGTTGGCTTAGCCAGTTTAGCGATGGGGTTATTTGGTTATGGGGCGCTCCAAGCTATGAGTTGGATTATTGATACTCATACATTTATTGGGTTATTGTCACAGGCTATAGTAGCAGGTGGGGTTGCAGTGCTTACTTACCTAGTTATTGTGAAAAAATTCAATCTACCGGAACTCAATTTAGTAATCAGAATGTTCAAGAGATTTAAATTAATCAGATAGATATGCCTTGGTATATTTTTGCTTTAGTTGCCGCAGGTGCTATCGGTGTAAAAACTGTTCTACAAAAGAGTGAACTTAAAAAAGAACATTCTTTAGATTATGTAGTAGCAATGTCGCTCATTGCTATGATCATCTCAATGTTTTTATGGCCATGGGTTAATTGGGCGACTGTCACTTGGTTACTCATCGGGTATATTTATTTGGCCTCTGTTTTAGGTTCTGTGTCGATTTGGCTGGGAGCAAAAGCATTGCGACATTTGGATATTTCACTAGTAGCTCCTCAAGAAGTTTTGGCGACAGTATTCGCACTGGGATTTGCTTATCTGTTTTTGCGGGATACATTAACTGGCATCCAATGGTTGGGGGTGATTGTTTTGTTGTTGGGTGGGTTTATGTTGACTCGGGATTCATTTGTAAGTACACATTCGTTTGGGTGGTTAAACTTTTCTGCTGGCGACAAGACCAGCCAATCAAAAAAATGGGCTTTTTATGAAATTTTGTTGTTGGGTTCGATGGTAGCTTTAAGTTTAGCTAGTATTATCGATAAAGTTGTTTTGAATAGTACTGATGCCATTACCTTTATCTTTTTAGTTAGTATCTTTTTGTTTGTTAATCATTTTATTATTTATACCGTGGTAGTAGGGAATGTACGCCAAATCCCCGACCGAGTAGAAAATCTCGGCTGGTTATTAGTGTTTATAGCTATTTTAACTACAATATCTAGATTAGCTTATGCCGAAGCTTTGAGCTTAGCTGAATTATCTTTAGTTATTCCGTTAAAAAAGAGCTCGATTTTAATTGCCACAATTTGGGGAGGTAAACTATTCAAAGAGAAACATGTTTGGTTTAGGACAGTCATGGCAGTTTTAATGCTGGTCGGGGTTTGGTTAGTAGTTAGATAAAATAAAAACGCCTGTTATTAGCGCCTTTTAGATAAAGGTTGCCTGCGAGCCCATGTATCCAAGGGTTTACCCTGTTGGATTGACCTTAGAGCGGAGCTCGCAGGTCGTTTGCATTATAGTACAATAATGGCTTTGGGTCAAGGTTTTTTAATTTTATCTGGTTGTGTTAAGATATGCTCACTACCTTAAAAACTATAAAGAGGAGGTGGCAATAAATGTCGCCAACATCTGTAAATATAAGATGTCCTGTTAGGGGATGTAGGTTACCGTTGCGTGTTGTCACGGTTGATGCTAATGGAGATGTAACATGCGAATGTGCTAGTGGACATAGAAAGCAATACACAAAGCAGTATTTCCAGCGTTTTTTGTCACCAGAGAATGTTCGAGCAGATTTACCACAGGCATGCCCAGCTTGTCATAAGCCTATCAGGGAACGCAGTCGGACAGCACAGGATTACGCCAAGGAGATTGGCAGGGTAGAGTGTAGTTGTTGTCAGACAATGCTTATTTACAACCCAAACACTAATAAGTGGGAGGGTGCAGATGATTAGCTATACTAGCGATTCTAACCAGGGTCGCTTTTTCTTTTCTGGTAAGATAGTTTTATGGAGAACGAGTGGGACATTATAGCTGAAGAATATAGCTCCATCATTGGGAGTCAGGGTGATGTCTGGCGCCAGATTGATATTGATCCAGCAATCATGGTGGCATTGAATGATTTACCCAAAGGGAAGATTCTGGACTTGGGATGTGGCGAAGGATATTTAGAACGCAAACTAATACCTATGGGCTGGCGAGTCACGGGCATTGATTTTAGTCAAGAAATGCTCAACCAAGCTTCCAGCAAAAACTCACCCGGGGAATTCATTCTGGGAGATATTACCAAGTTTCAATCCGGGCTAAATGATTTTGATGTAGTAATTGCCAATATGTCCTTGATGGATGTGCAAGATTTGCAAGGTTTTTATCAACATACTTATAAATATTTAAAATTCAAGGGGTTGCTCATAGTGACTGTTATTCATCCTGCTTTTCGCAAGCCAGTTGGTAGATGGGCTAAAACTATATTAGGCAAGGTTTTGCGTCATGATCCTTTTGTGCGGGTAGATGATTATACGACATCTGGGCCGCGCAAAAATTTGATCACATATTCCACACACTTAACAACAGTTTGGCACAAGCAAATCTCCGATTATATACAAAAGGCTATAAACCAAGGTTTCCGATTGGTTAACATTCAAGAATTGTCACCTCGGCTGTCTGATTTGTTAAAGCATAACCAGCCTAAATTTTTGGCCAAATTTCCTCATACCTTATTTATGGTTTTTACGAAAGATGAATAAAATTAATTTGTAATCTCAAATAGCTTTCTTATGTCATCCCGATCGCAGTGGAGGGATCTGGAATCTATGTCAATAGATTCCTCGACTTCGCTCGGAATGACAATAGATATGAACAACATCAGAAACTTCTGTATTATTGCGCATATTGATCATGGAAAGTCCACACTGGCGGATCGGCTTTTGGAAATTACTGGTACGATTGAAAAGCGCAAAATGAAAGAGCAACTGTTAGACACAATGGATTTGGAGCGGGAGCGGGGGATCACAATCAAACTCCAGCCGGTGCGGATGCAATACAAAGGCTATGAATTAAATTTAATCGATACTCCTGGTCATGTGGATTTTAGTTATGAAGTTTCTCGATCACTGGCGGCAGTAGAAGGGGCAATTTTATTAGTGGATACTACTCAAGGAGTAGAGGCACAGACTTTAGCTAATCTCTATTTGGCCCAAGAGCTTAATTTAAAGATTATTCCGGCTGTGAATAAAATTGATATGCCAGGAGCTAATGTCGAGCAGACTAAACAAGAATTAGCCAGTGTTTTGGGTATTGATGTGTCAGAAGTTGTGGGGGTTTCTGGCAAAACTGGAGAGAATATTAAGTCCTTGCTGGATGAAATAATTGCGAATATACCTGCTCCCAAGGGAGATGCCGCAAAACCATTACGGGCGTTAGTGTTTGATTCTGTTTTCGATAAATACAAAGGGGTAGTGGCTTATGTCCGGATTGTGGATGGCAGTATTAAGGCCGAGGAAACGATTAAATTAATTGCTACTAAAGCCACTTCTGAAGTTTTGGAAGTAGGTATATTTATTCCCCAACTGCAAAAAGCTAGTAGATTGGAGACAGGAGAAATTGGGTATATTGCTACTGGCCTACGAGAGGTTAGTCAAGTACGGGTAGGAGATACCATCACTAAAACTGGTGCCGAAGTGAAACCTTTGCCGGGATATAAACAAGTGATGCCATTTGTTTATGCTGGTATCTTTACAACCAATAATGCCGATTATCCCAAATTGCGCGATGCATTAGGAAAGTTAAGTTTAAGTGATGCCTCGTTGGTTTATGAACCAGAGAATTCTCCGGCTTTAGGTTTTGGTTTTCGCTGTGGCTTTTTGGGTTTATTGCATCTAGATATTGTGCAAGAAAGATTAGAGCGAGAATTTGGGATTAATCTGGTAGCTACGACACCAAGTGTTAATTATGAATTAACTTTAGGCAATGGTGATAAGCAGATTATTAATAATCCTACCGAATTACCCGAAGTTAATAAGTTTAAAACTATTGCGGAGCCGTGGATCAAGTTGGAAGTGTTCACACCCAGCAAGTTTATGGGTGGGATTATGCAATTGTTACAGGATCGGCGCGGAGACCAGAGGGATATAAAACATTTTGATAATGACAAAGTAATGCTAGTGTACGAGATCCCTTTAAGTAGTATTGTTATTGATTTTTATGATGCACTTAAAAGTGCTTCGTCTGGTTACGCTTCGATGAGTTATGAATTTTTAGGTTTTCGCGAGGCTGATTTGGTGCGTTTAGATATTTTAGTCGGGGGTAGCTTGGTGGATGTTTTGTCGGTGATTGTACATCGTTCACAAGCCGCCAATATGGGCAAAAAACTAGTAGCAAAATTAAAGGAATTAATCCCCCGCCAGAATTTTGAAGTGGCATTGCAAGCCGCATTAGGCGGCAAGGTGATTGCCAGGGAAGATATCCCAGCTTTGCGCAAAGATGTATTGGCTAAGCTCTATGGCGGGGACAGGACGCGCAAGGATAAGTTGCTCGAAAAGCAGAAGGCTGGGAAAAAACGGATGAAAAAAGTTGGTAAGGTAGAAATCCCTCAAGAAGCTTTTTTAAAGCTGTTAAGCTAGAATTCTATTGACCCAAAGCCAATATTTGTATATATTGC
>Ga0180007_10007224_pt1 | contig 10562 bp, 12 predicted proteins | sample MM_PC_MetaG_FD_121122 | JGI IMG/M metagenome (GOLD analysis project Ga0180007, IMG submission 121122) | Groundwater microbial communities from the Aspo Hard Rock Laboratory (HRL) deep subsurface site, Sweden - MM_PC_MetaG | ecosystem: Environmental > Aquatic > Deep subsurface > Groundwater...
CCATCCTCGTCGCGGTCACCACGATCTTATCAAGGCTAACATCAGAATTCTCTTCTCCGTAAGAAAATCCGACAAAAGCATTTAAAAGTAAAAATATTGCCACAACAAACTTTAACCCCTTCATTTTCTTCCTCCTCGACATCCCTCGACTCCGCCAAAATATTCCTCGAGTAAAATCAAGAAAAATATTTTGGCTTCGCTCGGGATTTATTCGTCCGCCTAAGACGGACTCATAAAAAAAACCCCGACTTTTTTAAGTCGGGGCTGCACCCTGTTTTCTTCACCCTTTATCGTCTTCCAGCGGCTATAGCCTGCTGAAAAACCCCTATAGCGCCGTCCTGCGCGGCCGAGTATAAGGAAAAATATATCGCAAGGTTTTCTGACTTAAGGCTTAACCTACTCTTTGCGCCTTCTCATCCCGGAATCCCGGGACAATGGCATGTTGCAAATTTCGTAACCTATTACAGCAGCGGGGCTGTGCCGGATTCACACCGGCTTCCCTTAAACAATATAATATAAAATATTCTATTTTCTTATTTTATACAGCAACACATAGACATTGTCAAGAAAAAATCAGTTAAAATTGTAACCGGTGAGTTATCAGGAGTAATTATTATTCTTCGAGCGAACGAAGTGAGTCGAGAAGTCGATTTAGTTCTCGACTACGTCCGCGTTTGGCGGACTTCGCTCGAACAATATTGACACACCGCCCCCCGTTGACTCACCGGTTACTTAAAATTAGTTAACCTGCAAATCCGGCGTAAGATATAATTACGGCTGGAGTTTTACCAGGAATATGTGCGGACAGGATGTAATGGGGTTTTCCTTGACGATGACCCTGGTTTTATAGACCTCTTCTATTGTTTTGTAATCAAGGACATCATTAGGCGTGCCTTGTTTTTTTATCCTGCCTTCGCTCAATAATATCAGTTCATCGCAATATAAAGACGCCAGGTTGAGATCATGCAATATTGTCACTACGGTCAGTCCGGTTTCTTTATTGAGTTTTTTCAGCAGGGAAAATATTTCCACCTGATGGCTTATGTCCAAGTGCGTGGTAGGTTCATCCAGGAAAAGTATCTTCGGCTTTTGCGCTAAAGCTTTTGCTATAACAACTCTCTGTCTTTCTCCGCCGCTAAGCTCGTCTATAAACCTATCCTTCAGGCCAATAGCATCTACCCGTTCCAGCGATTCAAAAGCTATCCTGAGGTCTTCTTTTGACTCAAAGCCCAGCCTGTTTATATAAGGAATGCGTCCCATCAGGACCACGTCCAGCACTTTAAACGGAAACATGAACAACATATCCTGCGGGACAACAGCCGCTATCCTGGACAATTCTTTCAATGAAATTTCTTTAAGCTTATCCTTTCGCAGATAGACTTCTCCGGCAAAAGGCTCTAATATCTTTGTCGCGGTCCGCAGGAGAGTGGATTTTCCCGAACCGTTAGGCCCTATTATGCCTACAAAAGCTCCTGGATCCACGCTAAAAGTAACGTCCTTCAGTATCTCAGTTTTTCCGTAACCGCTAAAAACATCCAAAAAATGCAGCATTATTGAAAGTATGCCTTTCTTGTTTTTCTTAAAATACACACGAAGAACGGGACGCCTACGAATGCCGTAATAACGCCCACAGGAAGGCCCTGCGGCACCATTACTGTCCTTGAGACAATATCACACAGTAAAAGAAAAGCCGCTCCCGTAACCGCTGAACCGATGATAAGTATCCTGTGGTCCGGGCCGATGATCCTCCTTGTCAGATGTGGGACCATTAGCCCGACAAAACCTATTATCCCGCATACTGAAACAGCCACGCTGGTAATAAGCGCCGAAATCAGCAGTAATATCTTTTTGATGCGCTCTATATTCACGCCCAGATGCAATGCCTCTTCCTCGCCTAATGACAACGCGTTCAGTTCCTTCGCGAAAACAATAGCCACTAATATACCGGCGCAGATTACGCAGACTACTGTTACCAGCTGGGTAAAATTAAATATCTGGAGATTGCCCAACAACCACCATATCACTGAATGGCTCTTTGCGTTACCTGAACTGGAGATCAAAAACATCAGAAGGCTTGAAAAAAGAGCGTTTACAACTACCCCTGAAATGATCATATTTTCCGTAGATAACTTATTTCCTGTCCTGGCAAGATTATAAACCAATATTATGGTCAATACCCCTCCGGCAAACGCCAAGAGGCTCACGGAAATCATACCTGAAAGAAAAATAAGGCCTATGACAGCGCCCAATCCAGCCCCAGAAGAAACCCCCAGCACATAAGGCTCTGACAAGGGATTCCTTAAAACACTCTGTAATATGACTCCCGCGACGCTCAGGCCTGAGCCGACCGCTATAGCGAGAATTACCCTGTAAAAACGCAGCTTTATGATCTCGAGGTATTTCTCGTCGAATATCTTTTCTAAAGGTATCTTTACCTGGCCCAGTAAAACTCCCAAGACAGACAACAGCACGACACATAAAAATAAAGCGGCTATGTAATTTAACGGCTTAATCTTTGTCATAAAAAACCCTGTTCAGTTCCTCAATAGCGTCAATAGTCCTTGGGCCGGGCCTTAAAAGGATATCAGGGTCGATGCCCTTGTAGACCCTGGCGTTCTTTATGGTCCTTACGGGATCGGACAGCTCGACGTCTCCTGAAAATCCCGCGGATATTATGATATCAGGCGCCCTTTCTATCAAAACCTCATAGCTGAACACGCCTGAATCATTTTTTATGTCCCACGCGACATTTTCTCCGCCGGCAAGCCTTATTACATCCCCGATAAATCTTGAACCGGTAATGAGCGGATCGTCGAATAATCGGACAAAGACCTTGGGCTTTTCTGTTTTTATCCCGCGCGCTATCCTCAGGATCCTTTCTTTGATATCCGACACTATCCTGCCGGCGTTTTCCTCTTTATGGAAAATACCGCCTATCATCAGAATATCGTCGCATAACGCGTCAACAGACTCAGGTGATACTTTTATAACGCCTATACCCGCACGCTTTAAAAATTCCATCATGCCGCTATCCATTTCAGCGCTGACCAGCAAGTGATCCGGTTTTATTAAAATTATCTTCTCTATGTCAGGGTTGACAAACGTCCCTGCTTTATCAATACCAAGCGCCTCTTCAGGGTAATTTGAATACGCGTCGACAGCCGCGACAGAATCTCCTAAGCCCAGGGCAAACAATATCTCTGTAGCGTTAGGCGCGAGAGACACTATCTTATACTCGCCGGCATAGCAGATCCGACTGCTAAGCAAAATAAGGGAAGCCAGGAAAATTTTACCTATCAATATTCCACTCCCTTCCTCGCTCCTGTTTTTTTCTTAAAGGGGTGCTTCTTCTCCGTCATAACAGTAATGTAATCCGCGAATCCCTCCATATCGGAAATATCTCCTCTTCCGGTAAGTACTAATTCGAGTTCCCGCGGCGCTCGCTTCAACATCCCAATAAAGCCTTTCTTGCCGCAGAAATCCTGGTCTATCGCATTAATGATCTCGTCCAGGATTATCATGTCGTATCTATCGCTAAAAAGCGCCTTTTCCGCGCGTTTAAGCATGTCCGTCGCGGCTTTTTTGACCTTACTACGTGAACTATTTGCCGCAAATATAGGATGGCATTCTTTACACTTGATTACTTTTATGTTTTTTAATTTTTTCGCGGAAATAACCTCTCCGCAAATAGGATTTTCAGGCTTAAGGAACTGGAATACGCAGACTTTCAGGCCCTGGCCGCTGGCCCTCATCGCGAGGCCGAATGCCGAAGTAGTCTTCCCTTTACCATTTCCCGTATAAATATGTATCATAGTGTTTTTGGTTCTCGACTCGGCCTTTGGCCTCGCTCGAACAATATTCTTCGAGCTTGTCCGCCAGAGGCGGACGGAGTCGAGAAGATAACTTCACATTCATAGACCTTACGGCTTATAACTTACAGCTTAAAGCTGGATCAAAAGGCGGATCTTCCTATTAGAGTCAACGCGGTTACTATTATAGCCGCTATTATTACGCCTGTTGTTGCCGCTAAAAATGTAGGAACAAAGCGCATCCTTAAAAGAGACGCTATGAAACAGCCTGTCCATACTCCTGTGCCGGGCAAAGGTATACCTATGAAAAGCATCAACCCCAACGCCTCGTATTTTTCTATCAGGCCTGAGCGTTTTTTTGCCCTCTTGAAAAGCCATTCAAAAAATCTGCGCATATAGGGGGTCCTGCTTAACCTCCCGGAAACCGGCTCAATAAGAAAATACACAGGCGCGATAGGGAGCATATTTCCAATAATGGAAAATAAAAATACAATGCCGACGGGCTGCTTCAAAAGCAGGATACCTATAGGGACAGCGGCCCTTAATTCCGTAACAGGCAGGGTGCTTAACAACAAAATTATTGTCTTGGGGGATAATCCGAGAGAATAGAAAAAATTAAATATTCTTTCCTGCATTGCCTTTGTCCCTGCGCTTACTAATAATTTTACTTCAAGGCTTTCTTCGGAAAGCCTCATAGATCATAAGCCTTACAAACCTAAGGGTGTCAAAGAAAGGATTGATCTGGCTGGACTCACCCTGATAGATAGAGTTTATGTCTACAGAAGACAGGGACAAGCCGTGCCTCTTTGCCTCTATAAGCATCTCGGACTCTATCTCATACTTAGTCGTCTTTAGCGACATTTTCTCGATGGCTTTTTTGGAGATCAGCCTGTATCCGCACTGCGAATCCTCGATCTTCCTGCCGAGCATAAGCGATATAACAAAAGACATAAATACGTTTGTGCTCCGCCTGACAAAAGGCATCTTTTTAGGTTTATGCATCCTGTTGCCCAGGATAATATCCGAACCTGTCTTTTTATATTCTTCTATAAATTTATTCAATTCCCTGATATCGTGTTGACCGTCACCGTCCATGGTTATGACCGCGTCACAGCCGTTATCCAAAGAATATTCCAGGCCTTCACGTATGCATCGCCCCTTACCTACATTCCTGGAATGCACGACCAGCTCAGCGCCATATTTATTAGCGTCTATAATAGTGCTATCTACGGATCCGTCATCCACGACCACCACCCTGAAACCTTTAGACACGAGATCCCTGACGATATAAGCGATATTTTTCGCTTCATTGTAAGTAGGTATTACCACGAATATATTCATACGGCAAACGCGTCCTTTGGTTTTTCCCAGAACCTCCTGAATATAAACCACTGTTCCGGGTAAGTGTATATATATTTTTCCATCACTCTTACTATTTTCTCAGCGGTGCCCTTTACGTCCAGGGCTTCTATCGGCTTATCGAATATAAGCTTATAGCTGAACCTGTCTTTCCTGACACAAAAAACAGGGACTATAGGAGAATCTGTCTTGATACTGAGCGCGACAGGGCCCTTAGGGATGCTCATGGGTACTCCGAAAAAATCCAGGGTTATGCCGGAATTAGTAAAATTCCTGTCTCCCACCAAAGCCAGTATTTTTTTATTCAACAGCACGGATAAACATCGTTTCATGACAGAATTTATAGTGATAGCTTTCAGGCCCTTTTCTTCTCTCTGCCTGATAAAAAAATCATTTATTTTGTCATGTTTGTGCGTCAAAACTACTGCCGATATATCATAACCCAGCATCGCTACCGCCACTCCCCCAAGCTCCCAATTGCCCATATGGCACGATAGCGCGATAACGCCTTTACCTTGTTTTAAAACATTGTCCAGGTTCTCGATGCCTTCTACCTGCACCATATCCTTGAGAAGGTCTTTGTCTAATCTTGCCATCCTGAAAAAATCAACCATGTATAGCCCGAAATTCCTAAAAACATTTCTGGCCATTCTTCGGCATTCAGCTATATCCTTTTTTAGCACTATGCTTAGATTCCGCGCGACAGCCTCCCTGTCCTTTCGGGCGACCGCATAACGCGCGTCGGCAAACCTATCCGCCAGCCAATACATCATCTTTAGGGGCAAGGCGTTTGAAACAAAATAACCTATTCTATAAAGTATATAAAAAAACATATCCTAAATCTTTCACCCTAATTACCCAGCACTAACCTGGCAATATCCATAGCCGCGTCAGGTTTCTTGAGCGCCACGGCACGCGCGCGCATCTCAGCCAATTTTGTCCCGCCGGAAATAAGCTCCTGGGTAAAGGCCGCGACGTCCTCGCTGTCTTCCGCCTTGACCGCGACACCCTGCCGCAGGAGAAAATCCGTATTCTTGGCCTCCTGGCCGGGTATCGGATACGCTATTATCATAGGTAGGTTCTTTGCCATGGCCTCAGCCGTGGTCAAACCGCCCGGTTTCGTGATAACAAGGCTCGATACTTCCATTATTTCATCGACGTTTTGCACATGCCCAAAAACTACCATGTTTTTTTTACAATGTTTTGCCTTTTTCAACAAGATCTTTTTAAGCCTTCTATTGGTACCGCATATGACCACTACTTGAAAACAGGCTTCTAATGCATCCAGCATATGCACCATGCTCTCCACAGGGCCCAATCCCTGGCTCCCTCCCATGACCAAAATGACCGGCACGTCGGGATCAAGCCCTGACTTTTCGCAAATCTCATTCCTATCATGAGTTTTCGCGAACTTTGGATCTATGGGTATCCCAAATACCTTTATTTTAGACTCGTCAACCCCGTTCCTTATAAAACTTTCCTTGCTGGCCTCTGAGGGGGTAATATAATAATCCACGTCCTTGAATATCCAGTAAGAATGCGGGGCATGATCCGTCAAGACCCCGACAAGAGGTAACTTTGAGTTCACGGCCTTTTTGCAATCAGCTACCATCCCGCATGGGAACGCCTGTGTACAGATAACCGAAGACGGCTTAAAATCTTCCAACAGGTTTTTTAATTTCTTTGAATTGAACCTGTGTATGACATCACGTAATCCCTGTACGCTTTTTAAGACCTTCGGATTATCGTATAGATACTCCCACACCTCCGGCTTTCTCTTGATCACGCTCATGTATGTCCTGTTTATGACCTTTTCAAGGATAGGGTTCGTATATCTGAACGCGTTTATATTGAGAGTGTTAACTCCGGGAGAAATGCTTTTTAAAGCGTTTTCGATGGCAAGGCTCGCGCGATGATGACCTGAATTTAAAGTAATATACATCAAAAGGATGTTCTTATTATCGCTCATTACTCCTCAAAAATCTTTCGATACGGACGCAGGCTTCCTTTAGGTCGGACATACCTGTAGCGTATGATATACGAATATGCTCTTTACCTTCCCTGCTAAAAGCAGTCCCTGGCACAACCGCTACCCTTTCCTTCTTTAATAACTTTTTAGCGAATTCCACGGAATCCATGCCTGTATTTTTTACTGAGGGAAATGCGTAAAAAGCGCCCTCAGGCTTAGGGCACATAAGCCCCATCCCGTTAAGCCTGTCTACTATAAACTCGCGCCTTCTGCTATACTCGCGCTTCATCTCCTGCACATAGCGTCCGCTCCCCCTCAATGCCTCTATGGCGCCTATCTGACCCATTATGGGAGCGCACATCATTACATATTGGTGTATCTTTGTCATGCCGCTTATCAGGTCCTTAGGAGCGCAAATATACCCTATTCTCCAACCTGTCATGGCGAAAGTCTTTGAAAAACCATTGAGATAAACAGTCCTTTCTTTCATGCCCTTTAACGAACTCATAGGTGTATGAGGCATATCATAAGTCAATTCGTCATATATCTCATCACTTATGACAATAAGGTCGTTCTTTATAAACACCTTAGATAATTCTATGAGCTCTTTTTTGGTATAAGAGACCCCTGTCGGATTTGTAGGATAGTTAAAAATAATAGCTTTGACGCCCTTTGAAATATTTTTTTCAACAAGGGACGGGGTCAGCTTAAAGCCTGTGCTTTTTGTATCAATGAACACCGGCTTGCCTCCGGCAAGAGAAGTAACGGGATGATATGACACATAACAGGGCTCAGGTATCAGGACCTTATCCCCACTGTCCAATAAAGCCCTTACGGTTATATCAAGGCCCTCGCTAACGCCTGTAGTGACTAATATCTCTTGTTTAGGGTCATAGCTGATACCATATTTATTCTTTAAAAATTTTGATATCTGCAGTCTCAGTTCATACAGGCCCATATTGGACGTATAGGACGTATACCCTTTTTCGACAGAGAATATCGCTGACTCGCATATATTCCACGGAGTGACAAAATCCGGCTCTCCCACTCCGAGCGAGATAACGTCCTTCATGCCTATAACGAGTTCAAAAAACTCCCTTATACCCGATGGCGGTAACTTTTGTACTTTTTTAGAAATATTCATGACTTAACTTTCTGCTTTCAGCTTTCAGCGGCTGATAATTACTGTTAAAACGATATGGCAATACGTTTACTGCGCTCCGCGCGCTTAAGTATATCACCGTCCTCCTTGTATTTTTTCAGTAGAAAATGTGTTACAGTCCCCCTTACGTTATCAAGCGTCGCGAGCCTCTGCGAAACAAAGCTGCTGACCGTCTGTATGTCCTCACCTTCCACGACCAGTAAAAGGTCATAAGAACCTGATAATAGATAACAACTCACGACTTCAGGAAACCTGTATATTCTCTCAGCTATATGATCAAAACCATGCCCTCTCTGCGGCGCGATATTTACCTCTATCAAAGCCCGCACAGACCTGGTCTTATCCTTTATGAGCTCCCTATTAAGGACAGTCTTGTATTTTACTATTACCCCATCTTTCTCAAATTTCTTTATCGCTTTCCTCACTAAAGCCGGTTTTTTCTTTAAGATCCTGGCTATTTCCTCCGGCGTAGTCCGCGCGTCTTTCTCAAGTATCTCCAGTATTTCTTGCATACACACCTCCATTATCATTCTATTACGGCAAGGACTCCGCCTACCTTTACCGTGTCGCCCTCTTTTGCCGCGATCCGCTTCAATACTCCCGTTACTTTAGAGGGTACGTTAAACGCGGCCTTGTCTGTAGCCATTTCGACTATATCGTCGCCTTCCTTGATTTCATCGCCTTCCTTGAAATGCCAATAAGAAACAATCGCCTCTCCTACGCCTTCAGCCAATTCAGGTAATTTCAATTCTGCCATAAAACCTCCTTTTATTCAAGAGAAGAAGACCGCGTAAACGGACTGCATGAAAATTTCTTGAAACCCATCTCTTCCGCCCATTTTGAGAATTTATCAAATTCTCCGGGGCGCAAAAATTCCTCGACATCCAGGCATCCGGAGTCGGGCTTAAGATACTGGCCTATCGTAAGGATATCGCAATCAACATCCCTCAAGGCGTTCATTGTTTCGTAAATTTCTTTTCTTTCCTCGCCAATCCCCACCATTATGCCGCTCTTGGTCAGGAGATGCGGGGCTGATTCTTTCGCTAATTTTAAAACACCCAGCGATCTTTTATAATCCGCGCCCGGCCTTACCCTGTCATAGAGCCTGGGAACTGTCTCTATGTTATGCGCGAAGACATCAGGCCCTGAAGAAATTACCTTTTCTATCGAGTCCTTCCTACCAAGAAAATCAGGAACGAGCAGTTCAATGTTAAGCGCGTGGGCCCCGCCCCTTAATATCTCCACGCAATCGGCAAAATGCCCTGCTCCTCCGTCACTAAGGTCATCCCTTGTAACAGATGTTATGACTATATTGCGCGCGCCAAGCCTCGAAACAGCTTCTTTTATATCAAAAAGCTCACGTTTATCCGGAGGCTGGGGGTCATCACACGGCCCAATAGCGCAAAAACCACAGTTCCTGGTGCACGAATTACCCAATATCAGGAACGTGCATTTCTTTCTCGAAAAACAATCATATATGTTCGGGCACCTGGCGCTCCGGCAAACAGTATTAATGCGCAGGGAATCCAGCAATGTCTTCAGTTCTTCTATCTCCTTATCCGGCCTTACCCGCTGCCTCAGCCAGCAAGGGAATCTCTTTAAATGCCCGCACGAGTTTGTTTTTAGCATCAGATATATCCAATTCGCGGCAAAGTTCTTTTCTTAAAGACGTTATTTTAACACTATCCAGGCCGCACGGCCTTATGAACGAAAAAAATAAAAGATCAGGGTCTATATTTATCGCCATGCCATGATACGTGACCCATTTCCTGGCACCGATCCCTATTGACCCTATTTTTCTGTCTTCGATCCATATGCCTCTTAAACCCGGCTTTTTTTCCGCGTAAAGGCCATATTGTTCCAAAAAATACCCGCCCACGTCCTCAAGAAAATCCAAAAAATTATGGATGTCACGGCTTTCATTTTCAAGCCTGAATATAGGATACGCGACTATCTGCCCCGGGCCGTGGTACGTGACATCTCCGCCCCTGTCGACATTGATAACATCAATGCCCGCGTGGGAAAGATACTCCCTGTTCCTTAATATATTGCTCTCAGAACCTTTTCTTCCTATGGTGATCACGGGCTTATGTTCAGTAATAAGCAATATATTTTCACTGAGTCCGGAAGCAACAGCGTTCACCATCTCAAGCTGTAACTTATAAACCTCTAAAAAATCCGTAAGGCCAAGATCAATTACTTTCATAATATCTTCTCGACTCACGAAGTTTACCCTGAGCGCAGTCGAAGGGTTCGCTCGAAG
>Ga0180007_10007225_pt1 | contig 10561 bp, 12 predicted proteins | sample MM_PC_MetaG_FD_121122 | JGI IMG/M metagenome (GOLD analysis project Ga0180007, IMG submission 121122) | Groundwater microbial communities from the Aspo Hard Rock Laboratory (HRL) deep subsurface site, Sweden - MM_PC_MetaG | ecosystem: Environmental > Aquatic > Deep subsurface > Groundwater...
TATCCGCATTTATTCAGACATAGTAGGGCAACGGCAATGGCAGGAAAATTCACCGAAGCGCAGATGAAGGAGTATTTCGGATGGGTGCAAGGCTCGGATATGGCAGCTACGTATGTGCATCTTAGCGGCAGGGACGTTGACAACACCCTCCTGAAATTGCATGGTTTAGCAAAACCAGAGGAAGAACAGGAAGATAAAATGAAAGTGCGATCTTGCGCAAGGTGCAAAGAGCATAACTCGCCCATAGCGCAATTCTGCATAAAATGCGGTCTGCCATTAGATCAAGAACTTTTGCTTAGGGTTGAAAAGGAACGCGAGTCAAGCGATGACCTAATGAACAAATTGATGGAAGACAAGGAATTCAGGGAGCTCATGATGAAAAAGATTTTAGAGAAAGGATTGCAGAAGAATATAGTGCATTAAGGCGAGTGATCTTCATTTTTCTTTAACATTTGTTTTAGATCAACAAACCATTTCGGTATTATGTCCTCAATTTTTTTACTTTCTGGTTCTTTGGCGTCCATATACTTTTTAGGCAGTTGAGACTATTTATCATCTCCTGTAAAATTCGATAAAATCCTGTCAAATTGAAGAACCAACGCCCTAATCTCCAAACCTTCCCGCTTTTCATGGCGAAATGCGAATTAAGGCTTAATTCCTTGAAATTTCTTTGGAATTTCCTTGCCCTAACGTCTGACACTCGGCTAGGAAAGGAAAAATACACTGTGTCATTTAAGGTATTTATGCGTAGTTTGAGTTTTATCTTTGTGGCAAAGATTGCAGATGCAGTAAACAGGATTCTTGATTTCATTTCCGATAAGCCAGTTAGCGTGCATCAGATAGTCTGCAAGACAAAGCTGCATACGAATACGGTAAATTCATATCTGGAATTGATAGAAAAAATTCAAAATTCAAGGAAGATAAAGAAGGTTGTCAAAAAATCAAGAGTATTTTTTATGCGAGACTAAACTTTTTTTACTTTAGGTCTAAAATGGGAATAAAACTCATAACCCTCGATAAAAATCAAATTGTATGCTTTGTAAAATGACGGATTGAGATCCGTGTACGCATCAGTCATTATATCCAGTATCTTGTTTAGTTCTTTTATTTTCCCATAACCAGTTAGGTGTGTTTGTTCAGGAGATGCATCTATCTCTTTCAACTCATTTAAGCTTGGTATTTTATCGCCAAATTGAATGATGTTGGGATGCTTTCTCAAGTATAATAATTCAACTAGTCTATTAGTGAAAATATCAAGTAGATATTCATCATAATAAAAGTCCAGAAGTAATTTAATAAAACAAGAAAATTCTTCTAAATTATCATTCACTAGTTTGTCGAGTTTAGCCATAACCTTTGGGCCGAAACCCATTCGTTCGTAAGACATTATACTTTTTATGACATTCCAAAATTTCTTATACTCTATTTTATATGTTTGAATTATGCCTTTTTTTTCTCCTTCAATTAAAATTTTTTGATTTTTTAGTTGTTTAATATATGAATGTACTAGTGGCTGGGCCATCGTTAATTTATCAGCAATTGCTTGTGAGTAATCGATACCATTCGCTATGGCTGCTAATACCTTTGTCGTATTTTTTGAAACCCAGTAATTTCGCATTTCTGACATGTTTATTCCTCCAACACAACCTTTAATAACATATGCTAATACTATAATAAGTCCTTATAGTAGGAGGTTATAAAATGATTGAGATAAATTTAGTTGGAGGAGCGATCTTCGTGTTGAACGTCATCTTGACGATTGTTTTATCGAGGATGAGAAGAATTGGAATATCACGAAGTGCTGGTATTTCTGGATGGATATCAGCATTACTAGGGACATTCGCACTTGTTTTTTATTATCCTGATATATTCACATTCATTACATCTAGCATTGCCATAGCAATGGGTATACTAACGAGCTTTGCGATCATATTCATAATTTTCCCAGCCCTATCTCCGAATGCAAACTTAGGTTTTTTTGGAAAGATTGCAAAATACTCGACATGGACTGGTTATTTTATTGGATATGTTATAGCAGTTATACTTGCTTTTTTAAAGTGAGTTCGCTACTTCCAGTTTCTCATTACTATAAGCGTTTGTGTTTGTGTGATAGCAGGGAACTTACGAAGATAATTGAAAACAAAATCATCCAGTTCCTTAATGCCCGCAACCCTGATTTTAACTATAAGGTCGAATTCTCCTGCTATTGCGCCTATGTCTTCTATTTCTTCCCTATTTGCCATATCATCCATTGTTGGAGAATAATTTGCTCCAGGTTTTGCCCTTATCAGGACGTATGCTACCGTCTCCTTCCCTAGTTTTTCATAATTGAGTGAGAGTGTGTACGCCTTTATTATGCCAGTATCTTCAAGTTTCCTTATACGCCTGTTTATTGTTGCAGATGAGAGCTTTGTTCTCTTTGCCAGCTCCCTTGCTGATAATCTCGAATCCCTCTTTAACTCATGGATTATCTTCCAATCCACATCATCTATTTGTTCCATAATGATACATTTGTATCAAAATGATTAAAAATTAGCCGTCAAATGAGACATAGATATAAATAGTCCATAAACACAATCTATACTTATGTGTAACAATGCTTTGGATGAGGGCAGGGGGACATGGATAACGGCTTTCAGCATATTTGCCTGAATGCAAGGATAGTCAAAAATGAAACTGCCTTGACAGCACAAGCACCGGAACACGAAATATTATGCAGGAAAGAGGACGAGGAACGGATTATTTCGGCAATAAAGCCAATAGCGCATGGAAACAAATGCGAGAATCTTTTTGTACACGGGCCTGCAGGATCAGGTAAAACCACGATGATAAAGCACGTTATGCATCAACTGAAAGATTACAATAGGAAAGTCCTGTGCCTATATGTGAATTGCTGGTATCACAGCACTTCAATGGCGATTTATACAAAAATAGCCGATGCATTGGGAGAACCAGTATCGCGAAGAGGCAGGGCAACTGATGAGATATTTGACAGAATAGTTGAGCTTATGAAATACTCAAAAACTCCTGTGATGCTTGTCCTTGACGAGATTGACGGCCTTATGTGCAGGGATGATACAAGGATTCTGCATAATATCACCAGTATATCTCCAGAAGAGGCAGCGTTTGGCATCATAGGCATATCAAATGACAGAAATATCCTGTCAAGAGTCCACACAAAAACAAGGGATCGCCTTCGGTTCACGCCATTTGAAATAAAGGGATATGTCAAAGATCAATTATTCGACTTATTGAAAATACGGGCAGATGAGGGATTATTCGAAGGCAGCTATGAAGATGAAATCTTGAACAGAATCGCAGGATTGGCTTATGGCAGCAACGGCAACGGGAAATTTGCCTTGGAGCTTTTATGGAAAAGCGCCAAGCATGCAGAATCGAAGGGCAGCAGCATAATTTCTTTGGAAGATGTCGATGAGATATACGATCTGATCAATGTAAACGAGCCTGCCTTGAGGGATGAGGAGCTGATTATAGTGGATATTTTGAAAAGCGGCCAGAAAACATCATCTGAACTGTATTGGCTGTTTCAGAAAAAACTTTGGATAAGCAGGAGGCAGATAAGCAATTATGTTGTTTCGCTGGAACGCAAGGGGGTGATCGAAACAAGGCTTATCAGGAAAGGAAATAATCCGGGATTCAAACTCATCAAACTGAAAGATGGGGGTGTTTAAGATGGAAGAAAATTATTTGATAACAAAGGGGAGGGTGAAGCTGTTTCTGCAGCATAACGGGATGCGCACAGCTAATGAAACATATGAGGCGATAGATGCAAAGCTGAAGATGATTCTTTTGGATGCTGTTAAACGGGCGGAGAAAAATAGAAGGTCTACTGTGTTGCCGTGGGATTTGTAAATTAAACATCTACAATCGTAAATCTTATTTGTTCATATCTCCAGAGATATAGAGATACATAAAAAGGTTAGTCGACAAATAAACCACTGAAGGCCTATGATAAAAGCCATAATTTTTGATATGGATGGATTGATTGTCGATACAGAACCACTTCTTGCAAAAACAGTCATCCGTGCATTAAAAAATCAAGATGTAACTTTGACTGAGATGGAATACTTTGAACATTGGACAAAAGATGGGGGCAACATAAAACTGTACATTCAAAAAAGAAATATTATATTTGATTTTGATCGGTATCGGAGAGAGAAGAAAGAGATATACCTAAGTTTACTGAATCAAGGAATTCCATTCATACAAAATGCACCAGAAAAAATACGAGAGCTTTATAAACGATACAAACTCGCCCTCGTTTCATCATCAAACAAAGATTTTGTTGAGAAGATATTGATTTCCAGTAATCTAAAAAAATATTTTTCGGTCGTCGTATCGAGCGAGGATGTGAAAAAAGAAAAGCCTGATCCAGAAGGTTTTCTGCTAGCAGCAAAAAAACTTAAGGTGAGTTGTAAGGAATGCGTTGTATTAGAAGATGCTGAAAAAGGAATCGTCGCCGCAAAAGCCGCAGGAATGAAAGCGATTGCAATTCCAAACAGATACACTAAAAATAATGATTTTAGCAAAGCTGATCAGGTATTGAGCAGTCTAAAGGAAGTGAATCTGTAGATGGAAACTATGAAAACTAGGTTCAAATGTAGAATCTTTGATTTGGACGGAACATTATACCCGAGGAAAAGCCCGCTTTTTGCAGAAATAAGAAAAAGAACAAATGAATGGCTCGGAAAGGAACTTGGAGTAACCGAAGAGGAAGCAATTCGAAGACTTTATGTACTTAAACCACAGTATCCAGATTATTTGGACAGGTTTTTAAAAGTAGGATTGAGTGTTAAAGGATACCACGAAGGAGTATTTGCAGAGATTTCACCTGCGAATTTTTTAGGGCCAGATATGGAACTCAGAGCAATTCTGGAATCTTTGGACGGTCCGAATTTCGTTGTCAGCTATGCACCGTTAAAATATGCAGAACTTGTCTTGAAAGTATTGGGGATCAGAGAACTAATCAGACAGGTTCACTCCATAGATGAAGAAAACCACTTTAAAGGCAGAAAATATGCTGAGATAACAGCAATCGAATCTATTCTACCATCCGAAGGAATAGTATTTGGGGATAACTTTACAGTCGATCTGAAGCCAGCACTGGAACTTGGAATGTCTGCAGTTATAATAGGAGAAGAGGACCAAATGGTAAAACTGGCCCGATTCATAGATATTCGCGAAGCATTAAAGGCAATTGACTAATATACAGGCCTTTTAATTTCTTTTGTACCATTAAAATATCCTGAGGGACACGAAATGAGGACGCTAATTGTAGGAACTGGTGGTCGGGAAAGTGCATTAGCAAAAAGGATGGCTGAGCATAGCAGATTGTATGCATTCATGAAATATGCCAATCCAACCCTAATCGAACACACAAAAAACAGCGGAGGAAAAGCTAGCACTGGAAATATTCTTGATCCTAAGGAAGTTGCGAAATTTGCACAAAGAAATCGTGTAGACCTTGTCATGGTTAGTGCAGATGACCCTCTAGCTGCTGGCGTTGTAGATGAATTGTTACTAAGAAGAATTCCAACGATCGGACCTACCAGATTAGGTGCGGAGATAGAATGGAACAAGACCTTTTCAAGAGAATTGGTTCAAAGAGTGGATCCTGATGCAAACCCGCTTTTTAGAATAGCGACATCTGCAGCAGAAATAGATTCGGTTTTTGAAGAGATTGGAGATATGGAAGTGGCAGTGAAACCAAAGGGTCTTACTGGGGGTAAAGGAGTCAAGGTCATGGGACCTCATTTAAGGGATCGTGCCGAGGCCAAACAATACGCAAAAGAAATTTTAAGTCAGCAGATAGGCAAGGGAGAAGCGGTTGTCATCGAAGAAAAGATCGATGGTGTTGAATTTACTCTTCAAGCTATAACTGACGGAAAAACGATCGTATTCCCTCCTGCAACCTATGACCATCCATATAGATTTGAAGGGGATACCGGACCAGGGACCGGAGGAATGGGTGCATTCAATGTTTTAACCCCGCATCTTCCGTTTATGACTGCAGAACAATATGTGCGGGTATGCCAAATTACTCAAAAAGTTGTTGACGAACTGGACAGGTTAGGAAGACACTTTAACGGAGTTCTAAATGGGGGTTTCTTCATATCAAGAAAAGGAGTAAAAGTAATCGAATTCAACGCAAGATTTGGAGATCCTGAATGTATGAACATCATGACGATGCTCACAAGCAACTGGGTTAATGCAATGGAAAAAATACATGAACAGCGGCTTGCACCAGAAGATATACGCTTTAATGGTCAAGCATCAGTAGTAGTATATTTAGTTTCACCTGATTATGCGGTAAGAACCGGAGAATCATATATCTTTAAGGTAGATAAGACACAAATAGAAAATGCTGGCTGCAATGTTTTCTTTTCGGCAGCAGAAAAAACCAGACGAAAAAACGAATATCGGACAGTAGGAACTTCCAGATCAGTTGGAATTGCAGCCACAAATCCAGACATCTATGAGGCAAGATCGCTCATAGGAGATTGTATTGAACAGTTTGTCTCAGGTCCTCTTCAATGGAGAAAAGACATAGCCACAAAAGAGGAAATAGCAGCGTTGACAAAATCTGGCGAGGAACTGAACAGGCGATAAGATGAAGTTTCTTGTCGTTGGCTATGGCGCAAGAGAATATGCAATGGCAAAAAGGCTGAAAGACGAAGGCCATCAAGTTGATTGTTTTCTCACAAAAAGAAATGCTCCATTGGCAAGACTTGCCAGAAATTATTTCTTAGGCCAAGGGAACGATGTTGCCGGGATGGTAGGATTTGCAAAAAAAGTTAAAACAGATTGTATAGTGGCTGGCAGTGAACAACCTCTTTTTGAAGGGTTGGTTGATCTTGCTCAAAGAGAGGGGATTTCAGCATACGGTCCAACAAAAGCGGCAGCAAGACTGGAATGGGATAAACAATTTGCAAAGGACCATGTTGCACAGCTATTTCCGGAGTTGATAGGACGATACGAAGTATTTAGTTCTCTGGACGCTGCATTAAGATGTCTCGGGGGATTAGAAGGGGCATCAGTAGTAAAATCTGGAGATGTGGATGGCGGAAAGGGGATAGTAATCCTGAAAAATCCATCTCGTTTATCTGATTCCGAGTTGAGAACAACTTTATCTCATATGACCACAGGCAGAGCATCTATTATAGTGGAGGAGTTATTCGAAGGAAGTGAATTTTCAATATATTGTTTTTCAGATGGAAAAAATTACTATTTTACAAGAGCTATAAAAGACTATCCATTCAGATTGAATGGAGATAAGGGAAAAAAGACTGGTGGGATGGGCGCCGTAATGGATGCCGTTGATAATCTGCCAAGTATAACCCTTACGGATTACAAATCTGCATGTGATTACGTTTCTGCAATTCTACAACACGTATCCGAAATGGCAGGAATAGTTGTTCCTGGCATAATATCCGCCCAGTTTTTCAAGACGAAAGATGGGATACGATTTAATGAATTTGATGTCCGAGCTGGAGACCCGGAGATGATAAACGTTTTAGAAACAACCGAGAGCAAGTTTTCTGATATTATAGAGGGAACGTGCAGCGGGAACCTAGAACAACCAAAATTCAAACATGAGGCTGTAGTTGCAGTATATGCTGTACCACGGTACTATCCAGATGGAAGGGTTATTGAAACAGCCATAAGGCTTGACAGAAAAAAAATTGAAGACAGTGGATGCAGACTGTATTATGGAAATGTCGATTTGCGGGCAAGAACACTAATGACGGATTCTTCGAGAAGTCTGGTCATATCTGGAAGAGGACGAGATATCGAAGAAGCAAGACGAAGAGTACTTGCTGCTGCCACAGGAATGACACGAGAATTGGATTATAGAAAGGACATTGGACTTTTTGACGAAGATGAAAAGGATAGAAGACCAAGAGTCATAAAGAATCCAATGCTGGAAACGGCAATCATGCCTTTGCCGGAACTTAGCAGAAAGCATGGGGCAAAGGTTTATGCTAAATTAGAAACTTCCAATCCAACTGGAACGCACAAAGACAGGGAAAGTAGGGCAGTAATTGCAGATGCAATAGAAAACGGGTTTGAAAGAATAGGTATGGCCTCTACTGGAAATGCTGGAATATCCTTGGCCTATTATGGATTAATAAGCGGCTTGGAATGTACGATTTTTGTAGGCAAACGGATAGACCCAGACAAATTAAAGCTTCTAAAAGCCTTAAAAGCTAGAATTATGACTGCTGAAGACTATGAGGCCGCATTACACGAATCTGCCGTATATTTTTCTGATAATGAAATATACAATGCAAATCCAGGAACCAATCCAGTTCGTTCTCGGGGTGGTGAAACGATAGGAAAGGAAATTTCAGAAAGACTTAGGCCGGATTTTGTTGTTGTTCCATTGAATAACGGAACTTTGATTGCAGGCTTGTGGGATGGATTCAGAAACGCTGGCCAAACACCTAAATTTATAGGTGCATATATTGAAAAGAGTGAGATCGCATCCTCGATTGCTGGCCTTCATTTGATGGAAAGAGACAGAATGAACCAATTGGAAATGAGCGGAGACCTGACAAAGGTTCCTTTGACTGATCCAGACATAATCGAAGCATTGAAAGAATTGGCTGCTGAAAATGTATTTGTGGAACCATCTTCAGCAGTGGTCGTAGCTGCATTAAACAAAGTCGACACAAGCGATAAAACCGTTTGCTGTGTAATGACCGGAAGCGGCATAAGATTTCCGCATCAGTTTCAACTTTTATCAAGATGATGATTCATGGAAAAAAACAGGCTCAACGAAATTTTGCAATACTTGATAGAGATCACGGCTGAATTGCAAATAGAAGTAGCGAATTTTATGACGAAATCGAATTTTGATTATTTGGGCGAGGAAACAGGACTTGGTGCTGATGGAGAACCAACCACCAAAATAGATAAATTTGCAGAAGAATTCATAATAAAAAAAATGTTCAATAAATTTAGTTGCAGGATAACAAGCGAAGAAACCGGAACCAAAAGATATGGTACCAGTAAGTCAGATCTATCATTTATAATAGATCCTATCGACGGAACTAAAAACGCAGTAAGAAAAATTCCCTTCTTTTCATGTTCGATAGCTGTTTTGATAAATGGGATAGTGGTTGTGGGGGTTGTGAGAGATTTGTATAATGGCGATCTGTTTTATGCAATTCGGGGGAATGGGAGTTTTTACAATAATAAAAAAACACCTATCAAATTCAATTTTAAAGATGATGACATGCCAGTTATATTTAGTAGGTCCATAAGCGATTCGGACTTTCGAAGATTTAAGAAAATGGCACTGATAACATCAGATTACCGAATATTTGGTTGTCCTTCTATCGAGATATGTTATGTAGCAGCTAAGAAATTCAGAGCTGCCATACAGATACATGAAAAACCTAATGCGACCATGATGGATCTGGCTGCAGCACAGCTAATTCTTCATGAAGCGGGGGGAAGACTAGTTGACGAAAAAATGGATGAGATAAAAATTGTGGAAGATCCTGCCAAAAGAGTCAACTTTATTGCAATGCTGAACGAAGACAAAAAATTGAAATCCGAGATCGAGAATTGTTTAGCTTGAGAAGCAAACTTACAAGGGATATGGATACTCTCCATTCAAACAGCCGACACATAAAGGAACTCCGATCGCTCGTTTAAGGCCGGAAAGCGACAGGTAAGCCAGGCTATCCGCTCCCAAATGTATCTGTATCTCCCCAACGGATTTTGTCGACGCGATAAGTTCCTCTTTCGTGGACATATCGATACCAGAATAACAAGGATTTGTAATCGGAGGGCAAGTAACCCGTACGTGAATTTCCCTGGCTCCTGCTTCTCGAACAATATTGATAATCGCACTAGTGGTAGTGCCCCTAACTATACTGTCGTCAATCAGTACCACACGCCTGCCTCGAAGCACCGAAGAAACAGGACTTACTTTTAGTCTTACTGCTTCCTCTCTCTTTTTTTGTTCGGATAGAATAAACGTTCTCAGTAGAAAACGATTTTTTATGAGACCCTCCTCACATGAAATTCCCAATCTTTCCGCGAATGCATGAGCAGCAATTCTTGCAGTATCTGGAATGCCAACTACAACATCTGCATCAATTGGAGATTCGTCTGCTAAAAGACGACCCATTCGCCTTCTTGCTTCAAAAACGTCCACCATATTGATTTTGGAATCTGATCTAGAAAAATAGACATATTCAAACATGCAATGATGCGGATCGGGTATCCGAAGCCATTTTCTTTGAAAATTTTCTTTGTCAGCAACTATCAGTTCGCCTTCGGATACATCACCAGTAAATATAAGATCCATAGATTCTAATGCACAAGATTCTGAAGCAAAGCCGATAAACTCAGAATTTTCCCCATAGACCAAAGGTCGCAACCCAAATCGATCACGAAAAACTACGAGTTTATCTTTAATCAACGCAACTACTGAATACGCCCCGTCAAATTTTTCCAGTATGAATCTTACGCTTTTTTCAATTCCGTCTGAAAGTTGTTGCTTGAGTGCATGAAGGAACAGTTCTGA
>Ga0180007_10007226_pt1 | contig 10561 bp, 14 predicted proteins | sample MM_PC_MetaG_FD_121122 | JGI IMG/M metagenome (GOLD analysis project Ga0180007, IMG submission 121122) | Groundwater microbial communities from the Aspo Hard Rock Laboratory (HRL) deep subsurface site, Sweden - MM_PC_MetaG | ecosystem: Environmental > Aquatic > Deep subsurface > Groundwater...
CGATTAATGAATTCAGATGAATCTGATCTATTTGATTACAATAAATATATTATAAAATATATTACTATATGTGAAAGTAATACTCAACCAGTGAACAAATTTACACGAACGTTGACAAACATATGTGACGTATCGTTTATATTCATGGAGTTGATTTGTGGTACTACTGCACACATTTTTTCGTGGAACTCGGAGGAAAAATAATGATAAATGAAACAGAGCTAACAAAGAATAATTTTCAAAAAGCAAAGAAAACCAGAGAGAACAAAGAGCATTTCAAAAAAGCAGTTGCTCATATCAGATACAAAAACAAAACAGGTAAGATTGTACCGGGGACAACAACTATTATAGGTATCCTGGCTAAACCTGCACTGTTAAACTGGGCTAACCGGATCGGACTTGAAGGATATGAAATTGAAAAATACAAAAACGAAGCAGCTGATGTTGGGACACTGGCACATCTAATTATTGAGAAAGAACTTAAACAAGAAAAGCTTGATACATCATTATACTCATCACACAACCTGACCATAGCAATGCAATGCGTAGACAAATGGCATGACTGGAAAAAACAACACGATTTTGAAATTATCATGCCGGAAAAATCATTAGTTTCTGAGCTATATCAATATGGAGGAACAATTGATTGTTATTGCAGGCTGGATGGTAAGCTAACTTTGTTGGACTTCAAAACAAGCAGCGTAATATATCCAGAAATGTTCGTTCAACTGGCGGCATACAAACAGCTTTTAATTGAAAACAACAATCCAGTTGAAAACACACGCATTCTAAGGATAGGAAGATCAGAGTATGAGGGGTTCGAGGATAGACAAGTGACAAATCTCAGTTTATACTGGGAAATGTTTATTCACTGCTGGGAGATTTACAATTTAAAAAAGCAACTGAAGTTTTAATATGAAAGACGAAACAGAAATAAATATACATGGCGTGCATATTAAGATGATACCAATGGTAGGTATTAACTTTTGTGGCGATGGTTATCAACTATACAATAAAGAATTATTGGGTTCGTTGCGTAGTAAAATAATAGACCAAAAGACATCACGAAAGACGATAGAAATGTATAACAAGACATCAAAAGATTTACTTGAAATAGTAGATCATGCGTTAATCCTTCTTGCGGACTGACTGTGTGGGTACTACCCTTTACCCACAACTATTTTTATAACTTATCTTCTATTAAAACCTTTGCCTTTTGGTTTAGTAGGAGTACAATCGCATCTACCACGGTTAGCTCTAACACCACGACCACTTCCATCTTTTTTAGGAACGCCTTTTTCTGCCATTTCTATCACCACCTAGTAAATTATATTATTATATAGTCTGCGATTACGATTAAATTTAACAGACCCAGGCTTTGACTTTTCATCTTCGGATTGTTTTAATACTGACAAGTATTCCTTTGCTTCGTCAGGAGATCTCATTAATCCAATATCGCCACTAATAAAATCAACCATTTCACCTATAAAGTCAGATTGTGATTTAGAATCTATAGGCATAGCATCAGATATCATATTTTCATCACCGAACATCATTCCGAAAATATACTTACCGGGTGTTGTAAGATATGCATTAAAAAACTGATCTGCGAATACATCTTTCATAGATTTGGTTTTTTCTTCAATTGGTTGAGAAGATACAACATTTAACTGTTGGGTTGGCTGAACTTGAGATTGTGTTGGATTTGTAGACACTGTAGACACAAACCCAGAACCAGTAGTTTCATTTGTTGATATTGAACTTATAGTTAAGTTTTCTTTATCAAGTGTTGAACAACGAGAACAGTTTTTCAGGTCGTCTATTTTAGAAAGAACATCCTGGATGGTCCGAACTTTCTTATTACCACTAGAATCTATGAATTGTTTTAAATAATTAACACGAGAAATGACGTGTTTTCCTTCTTCATTTATACCAATTGTGGCTTCGTAGCCTTCTTTTGGTTTATCAATCAATTCAACATTTTCTACATTTGGGTTTAACAATAACTGAAAATATGTTCCTTTATCATCAATGGTTGCCATTTTAAATTACTTCCTTTGAGACAGGTTCCCTAGTTTCTTGAATTGATCCGGAGTCTCCAAAATGTTCAGAGACAATTACTTTAGGACTAGTAGTTTTAGGATTAATTTGCATTGGATATTTAGCAATATTATGATATCCTACGGAAGGTTCTTCAACTGGTTTAATAGATTTCTGCAATTCCTTTTGAAATAGGGCCTGTGCAAATTGTTTTTGAAGACTGTTTTTTGATTCTTTGGTTTTCATCTGTTCTTCTTCTATTGATAATTTTCTATTTTCTATCTCTATTTTATGAGCAGCTTCTTTCAATCTAATAGTATCATCAACTGTTGTATTCGGACCACCCTTATTCATCAATCCATTTTCTTCAAGTTCGCCTATAAGATTCTTAAGATCACGAACCTGTTCTATAATTCCAGGTTTGCTAGATGATGATTGAATTAATTGTTTTAATTCATTTAGTTCACTTCGCATTATTTGTTCTTCATGCGATTGTCCTCTATTTGAAATGCTATTGAATTTTTCATGTATCTTATTAATTTCAGTTTTGAATTCATTAAGTGTGTCTTTAATTCCATTGTCTTGAGGAGGTTGCATTTGTTTAAACATTTCAAACATTTGTGACATCATACGAACAGCTGTTTCAGTCGGATCAATTTGATTCTGTTCATGTACTTGTTGTGGAATCATGTTTTGCATTAAATAAGGATTCATCATTCCAGGTTGCATCATGTTTGGATAGGCTTGAGGTTGTGGAGAAGTCATCATTGAAGACAGAGCTTGAATTGCACTGGGATCAGCATTCGAAACTTGCTCAAGAAGTTCACTTCTTTGATCTGGTTTCATATTAAGAAACTTGTTCATAAACAAAGATTGAGGTGATTGAGCACTAAACATTCCTTGAAATTGTTGGCCTTGGTCAATGGAAGGATTGTTTTGTTGGATAGGATCATTCAGTTTGGGAGGATAAGCCGTTGACCAACCTTGTGAATTGGGACCATTTGGCATAGGATCAAATTGTTCAAGTGCAGCACGTGATTTCAAAAGGTCACGTTTCAGTTCTGCATTTTTAATTTCAGATTTTGTGAGCATACTCTCCCTTAAATTATCCATTGTTTGCTCGTTTTGGTATTGTGCTCGTTTTTTCAAAAAATCAAAATCATCATTATCAATAATAGATCTACTTGGAGCCAAATCATCAATATCACCAAACAAAACATTAGGCTTGTGCATGTTTTGAGGAAGACCATCTTTTGCCAATTTTATTTTTCCTTTACTACCACCACATTCGGGACACTCGGACCCTACAAATTGAGCATGACAATCTGGACATTCATACGATATAATAGCTTTTTGTGGTTTTGCCATGATATGTTAATATATCATGCAAGTATTTAATAAATTTAGTTACATAATATCTATTATATACAGGTTATTTTATATACAACCAAATAAAATATATACAAATTGATTAATAATTCCAAACTTAATTAAAATTAATTATGGAGATTAGATTATGAATATAGAAGGTATAGAAAGCTCAATAGATTCTTTAGATATTAACGAAATAGTAGCACTTCGCAAATTAGCTACAAAAAAGATTAAAAAACTAAGAAAAGAGAAAACGAAGAAAATACAGACATTCATACCGGCAACCAAACACTTTGACCTTACAAAAGCACAATTTTGGGCTTTTAATAACGGACTAATCCAAAAGAATACCCTGTATGGGTTCTCACAATTTGCAATTTTAAACACGATTGACATGATCATTAAACAAATAAGTATAGAAGAACAAAGTAAAAAGTTAATTAATGATAATATGAATACCAACAAACAGCCTAATATACCACAAAGTAATAAATACACAAATGTTGCAGAACCACAAACAGGAGAATCAATTGATATTGTGTAAATTTGCTTTAGTAAATTACATTTTTTCTATGATCTGCAATATATTTAAGGATAGCATTTTTTACTATCGAACTCATGCTATCATTTTTGATAGCACAGGTTTTTTTAAATTCTTTATGAAGGTCAAAATCAATTTCTACAATTAATTTTTTCTTTAATTTAACCATTTGTTTGATTATACATTTATAAGATTATATATTTATGTATATGAAACTTTTGTATTGTCTGACATTTATTTATATACTGTCAATTTTATTATTATGATAGGTGATATAATTATGAGTAAATATCTAACAAGAGTTGATTTTACAATGCGCCCAGTCTCAACAATTTCGTTAATGGGACCCGGCGGAGTATCAGCTCCGGGAACATATACCAGAACCCGAAGAAACATGCTTCAGTCTCCTAAGTTACTGCGAAGAATTGCAGGAGCAGGGGCAGCGATGAAAGAATCTTGCAGTCTGTCAGACCATTGCACAAGCAATTCAAAACTTGTGGGAAAACTGTCAAGCGACGGCAAGCCATATAAAAGCTGCACACGAGCCGAAGCAGATTCCAGGAAAAAGGCCGCAGTATCTTGCGCCACAACTGTGTTAGGGCAGAAATTCTAAGGGGAAACACCCCTTAGTACCTCTGTTTAAATAAAGAGGTGCATAATGATTGGATTAAGTAAATCGGCAATAGCTACTGCCGAAGAAGAATTCAATAAATTACGTTATATACTTCAAAAGAAATTTCCAAATCATTATGTAGTCATTGATCCTTACTCAAAAGCGTATTTCACTGGACCAACGCTTGGAGAAGCAATGAGGACAGCTAAAAACAAGTATCCGGAAAAGGAATTTGTATGTTTTAAGTTGGATTCTGACACTGCATTAACATTTAAGTAAGAGTTTATTATGCCATTAGATGTTGTTGCTGGCATAGATAAAGAGAATCAGGTCCGTATAGAAATTACAATTAATGGATTGTATAAATCAAATTCATACGGAGCAGTAGTTGATACTGGATATTCTGGGGGATTGGTGCTGCCATTAATAATGGCAGTTGACTTAGGGTTAGAAAAAGTAGGTTCGAGTGCAGTTACATTGGCAGATGGAAGTGTTCAAGTTTTACCTGCGTTTTTATGTAAAGTATCAGTGGGAGAAACTATACATGATATATCTACTCTTGTTCTTGGGAATGAAGTTCTTGTGGGAATGGAACTATTACAAAATTATCGTTTGTGTATAGCTCCATCTATGGGAGTAGTAACTTTAAGTCAAGACAAACAAGGCGTAGAGTATACACAACTGATAAACAGTTTGAGAAAACTTACAGGAAGATATCAATGACACTATTTGAACTTGAAGCAGGAAGCCATCGGATAAAATGGACGCTTTCAGGATATAACGATTTAGTTGCTACAATAAGCATTACTTCCGCAGGAATAGTAACTTGTACTTCAGTAGAAAATGGGATTTGCGGGGGGTCAGTGCCTCCTAACGTAACAGTTTCAGGAAATACCGTCATGGGATTCATGACATATTCCGGAGTGTCCCCACCACCAGCAAGCAATCAATATATTTATATAGAAGCAGAAAATGCAAAATCGATAGAACTACCAATTGCGATAGTTCAGGATATAAAAGCTTCAGGCGGACGTTTCGTTAGAGTACCAGATGGTATAAGCACTTGTGATCTACCTATTATATGTTCAAAAGCAGGATATGAAGTTTTTATAACAAAATCAGGTACATATAAGATAGTAGGATTAATACTTGCCAATTCTATAAATCACAATTCATTAAGAGTAAGTGTAAATGATGAAACAAGTTTTGTGTGGCATATGCCTGTTTCGGACTCGTGGATATGGGCTAATGTTACAGATACGGGAAAAGATGCAAATCTATCACCCACGGGAACACCGAAAACTTTTGATTTGAAACTTGGGAAAAATACTTTCAATATTTATAGAAGAGAACCGAACGTAAATTTTGATAAGTTTTTAATAACCAATGTTATAAATTTCATGCCCCCTGGAGCAGGAATGGATACCTTTGAAAATTGGGTAGAATATAACGGTGGAAAAGATGGATTATTATCCAATTTGTCTGCATTACTAGAAATATGTGACGCATATCTTGGTTTTGTTCAATTAGGTTTTACTGCTACATTATCAAATTTATTAAAAACGTGTGATTATTATCTGGGGTTTGATTAATATGACAATTACAATTAATGGTAAAAACTGGATAGCTCAAAGCTTAGGTGTAGATAATTGTTTTGTTCCTTCGGGAATATCATGGACATATTATGCAACAGATGGGGAAACACTAAATGAATCAGGAGGTACGGCGCAATTGGTAGCTAGACTTACATTGTCAACGACAGACAAAATAATCATAACATCACCACAAGTAAATGTAACATATACATATGATGATATGAAAACCGCAAATGGCGGAGAAGATATAACTTTAACAGACGCATTAGTAATTAAAGAAGAAGACGGAGATCCTTCAACAGAAACACAATTTTGTTATACAACAGGAGTAACACCACCGGGTGAAGTGAAACTTTTCATAGAAGCAGAAAACTACACGGATATTAAATCACCAATGGTAATAAGAAAAGATTACGAAGCATCAAACGGAAAATATGTTGTTAACCCCATCGGAATTGATTGTGTTGGTTGGGTAAAATATAACGTAGACATACCTAAATCAGATACATATAAAATAATGGGTAGAACAAAAGCAACGTCTGAAGGAAACCCTCTAAGCTCACATGATACATTCAATGTATCAATGGCTGGTAAAGACACTGGTTTCTTATATGCTGATAACGATACAGGAAAATGGGGATGGAATACAGCTTATAGTACAATATATTTAGAAGCTGGACTAAACGAATTAACCATATCTTGCCGTGAAACAGGAATATTATTAGATGTTTTAATGTTCACAAATGTGCTTGAATACGTTCCAACAAATGATGATATCTCTCCAATAGGATCTGAACCATCAGACACAATGAAAATTATTATAGAAGCTGAAAAATATACTTCTATTGTACCACCAATGAAAATAAAAGAAGATCCTAATGCTTCAAATGGTAAATATATCGTTGTTCCTTATGGATCGTCGGAAAGTGGATCTGCAAATTATAGATTCACAATACCAACTTCGGGTTCATATAAAATAATAGGCAGAACAAAAGCCGGGGTTGTGGGTAGTGATCCATTAAGTTGGCATGATTCATTTTACATTAATCTTGATGAAAAACAACAAATACAATTAGCTGCAAATTCTACTACAGAACAGTGGACATGGAATAATATATATTCATATATATATTTAGAAGCAGGACAGCATGAATTAATAGTTTCACATAAAGAAAATGAAACATGGTTAGATGTAATAATGATAACCAACAATTTAGTTTATACACCGACAAGCGATGACATTATGCCACCAGGAGAATCACCTGTTAAAGAAGAAAAAAAAGAACCAGGAGAATATGAATTTTTACCACCACCGTCGGGTTTGCCTTCTATTTATTTATTTATAGGAAACATAGAAATGTCACAAGACAAAATTGATTGGCATTTCAAAATTGACAATGTATCAATAACAAACACAAGTATACATCCAATATATGTAGTATTTCATGTAAAGTTATTTGAAGGGAGAATCGGTTCTTGTCCAGCAACTGGTTATGTTTTCGATGGTCTTGATAGAACTGCAACATCCAAAACAGTTAGATTTATTCAATTAGATTCAGATGAAGTATCTGAAGTAGACTTAGATTTTTACCAACCGATAAATATACAAGGAATACACACAGTATGTTTATATGTTCATGGGGCATGGACAAAAGCAGACGTAGAAGAAGAAGTAAATTATATTGGAGGATAAAACAATGCCTATAATCGGAGAAAGTGGTCCTTTAACATTTGGTGGAGATCAGGAAGTAACAAAGGTTCCACCACAAGTTGAACAACCATACACACAAGTCACACAACCTACATACACACCACCACCAGCAACTGCCACAGAATTCACTATCAGACACATTGAATTTATTAATTCTGTAAATTCTGTTGGATCCTGTTTCAGTAAAGATCAAATAAAAGGATTTTCAAACGAAGACTTTGATCAGCATGCGCAGGTGGCGGAGGTTGACAAGTACATTACTCAACTTAAAAACCATCCTGGAATATATTGTACGGAACAATATACTCAAAATATTATAAAAACACTAAAAAGATATACTGACTAAATATGCCAATATTAGCAAAACATTTTTTTGGCATTAACATAGCAGATAATCATACAATTGAACAGATAGTTTTAGATACTTTGATTAATAACTCATGTTTCAATAAAAACGAGTTAGCAGAACAATTTAACATTAAACATCCTAAACTTGAACAAACACTTACACACTTAGCATCGTTTGGTTTAATAACATGTTCGAAAGAAAGGTGTTGTATAGATGAGAATTATTTAAGCAGTTTATCAGAAAAACTTAAAAAGATGGCGGGGTAATGCGTAATGGCAACATGCGATATTATAAAAACAGTATATACACCACCAAATCCTGATGAAGAAAAATACGATTGTGAATATTTTTGGGATGGCATGGGTGGTGGATGGATTTGTCTTACATCTGTAATTTCTACTACTGCATGCATGTTAGATGTGTTTTTACCAAATGAAGGTACGAACAAACATACAATTCAAATTTTAGAAGGAGAAACAAGATCATTTACTTCTTCAGGAACTGAATATACAGTAAAAGCAGTGTCAATATTTGAAGGAGAAACTATAAGTAAAGTTGAAATTGAGGCATGTTATGAAGGAGAAGAATTACCCGAGCCAAATTTATCATTAACAGTAATATCACAAGCTCCTTATTTAGCAGGATCATCAATTGAATTTGAAGCTATATTAACATACAATGATTCAGGAATTGAAGATAAAGATATATATTTAGTTGTTGGAGAAAACACAAGCAAAACAGTTCAAACAGATTCATCAGGAAAAGCTACACTATATTACACTCCATCAGAAAGTGAAAACGAAACAACAATAAGTATTGTAGCTAGCGCTTATGAAAATGGACCAGATTATAAAAACACAGAAAGTGATACAATTGAATTATATATTGGGCCTTCTATAACAGGTGGAGGTGAAATAATATGTACATCAGATCCAGCATCCGGAGTTACTGTCAGACTTGATGGATTAACATATTATGAAACAACACCATGTACAATACCTGAGGTTTCTGAAGGAGATCATATTGTAACTTTCGTGTTAGAAGGATACGACTCTCAAGACATAACTGTCACAGTATTAAACACAAAAGCTGTAAATGCACATGCTAACATGGTTCCGAGTGGGATAGGCATTAATATCACAGTTAATTTACCAGGTTTAAGTTTAGAAGATGAAGAATCATTATATGTAATGTGGGTAGAAAAGGTTCCTTTGACAGATGAATATTATAATCCACCATTATATTGGACAGCAGTATGGAAAAATGTAGTGAATGGAATTTATTATATAAGAGAAAAGTTACCGGGGACAGGGACAGATCCAAGAATAAAAGGAAGTTGGTCTAAAAATCAGGACTATGCTATTTTTGTTGGAGAATCATACATTGCATTTTATCCATCCACGATTGTTACATATTGTGGAGATACTATTACTGAAATAGAATTATCGGTATTTTATTTAGATTGGTTAGGAGAGAGAGTTTGTAAATATATAGATTGTGACGCTTTAGATAATTATGGAAGATGGTTAGCTGCACTAGGAATTGATTTACTAAGTCCAATTGCGGACGCTTACACGATCTATTATCACCAGTCGCTTTATACAGGAAATCATGAAGAACCTACCGCATGGACATATTTGTTTTTTGCAATTGGTTGTCTACCTGGAATAGGTATAGTAAAAAAAATAGGTAAAGCTGACATTTTTGATAAAGCAGCAGAATTAGCAAATGTAGCTAAAAAAAATGAATTAATTGCGAACGCTCTTGAAGAAGGAGCGTTTATATTAAAATGGACTGATTTAACTCCTAGTCAAATAGACACTATTTTAGATTATGCTAAAAATGGTGATGATATAAGATTAGCAGATTTTCTTAAAACTATTGTAAAAGATATACCATACGACAAGTTAGACGAATGGGAATCTTCAATGGCAAAAATAATAGGTTCAACAAGAGCACAAAGCACAATGGCAAAAGTTCTGGGAGTATCACAAGAATCATACATGTCTATAAAACTTTTAAAACGACATCACCAAGGAGTAGAATTATTAACAGATACTGAAGCTAAAACGATTGTATACAATGCGGCCATAAATCCAGGAGATTTTATGGGACAAGTATTAGATTTCCTAGATGATGCTGAATTAGAAGAACTCGCACAAGCATTTGGAAGTTCAGACGAAATCGCAACAATTATTTTGGGAGACATGTTTGGGATAAGCAAAGATGTTTATAAACTGTTTTTACAAGATTCTATTTTCAAACCATTCGCAGAAAAGGCAATGAAATACACTGCGGAAACTGGACTTAAAGCACAGAGATATGTACCACCATCAATGAC
>Ga0180007_10007227_pt1 | contig 10560 bp, 11 predicted proteins | sample MM_PC_MetaG_FD_121122 | JGI IMG/M metagenome (GOLD analysis project Ga0180007, IMG submission 121122) | Groundwater microbial communities from the Aspo Hard Rock Laboratory (HRL) deep subsurface site, Sweden - MM_PC_MetaG | ecosystem: Environmental > Aquatic > Deep subsurface > Groundwater...
AATGAGTAAATTAACAAGGTCGTCAAGGTCGGTGGTGGAGGAGATAAGAGCAGCAAAGGTTCCTGTTTTTGGGTTAAAAAATGAGGTGCGACGACGAGCGGGTGAAGAAACTTTTTGCCATTGATTGATGTCGGTAAAACCAAAGTTGGAAAAAACCCTGGGGCTTTGGGCCATAATGACGGTTTTGCTTTTATCGATTGATTTGGGAAGGCGAAGAAGGGAATAGACAATGGCGGAGGGGTCAAGACGAGTAGCGTCGTGAGCAAGAGGATGTAAAATCGAGTTAATTTTTAAGTATGAGTTTGTGAGAGAGTGAATGGTGACCTCGAGGCTAGATTTGAGAGCAGAATGGTAAGTACGAACGTGAAGTTCGATAGAATCGATTGAAGACATATTCAATTATCAGTTTAGCAGTTACGAATTACGAATTACAGAATGGAGGAAAAATGATGGTGAGGAGTGATAAACGAAATTGTATGATTATAGGTTTTGTAATGGTATAATTTGGGCATGAGTGAAGTTACCGCAAGTAGAGAAGTTAGGCACGAGGCTGCACACTTTGCAAATTTGAATTTGCACAACAAGGAAAGAAGGCCGATGATGTATGAAGAATTAACTCCCGGTGCTGATGCTATAGAGTTGTCGAAGGGTATAAAAGATATTGTATCCGGGAAGGACAAAAATGGTGGGAGAAAAGTGTTGAGTGATTATTTTGAGGCACGAGCAGCTGTTGATTATGGAAAATATAGTTTTAGTAATTTTTCTGAGTTAAAAGCTATCGTTGAGCCAATTGAAAATATGTCCTCTGTTGATAAAATGGTTGCGATTGATAGCAGCAAAGAACAATATTTAAAGGTATATCAGGTGTATGTTGATTTAATTGACGGTGTGTCAATGGGTGTAATGTGGGGAAGAGATCGTGAGGTTCAGAAAGATTTTAGAAAAATTGTTATTGAAGAGACAGGTAAAAGCCATTCAGACGGCAAGAGTATAGATACTTATTTGGGACTGGATCCGAACTTAGGTGGTTTGGGAGAAGTGATTGTTAATACGACAATAACCGATCGGGGATTAATTCGCATGTTGGACTTAATGCAGGGAGATATTGGAAGATCTGAAAGTGAACATGATCCCAGATTTTATGACGAGGTTGACAGAACTTTGAAGAAATTGTTGATGACTGGGGATTATCTTGAGATGGAATGGGATGATAGATCAATGCAGGAAGCAGATATGGTTCAAGCATACTTAGCATCAATTGCCGGAGGAGCTCGCATACTTCAAGAAAGGCGATCGAGGGGAACAATAGAAATACCCGATTCACAATCGGAACAGCTTAAACTAATGAGAAGTGCCGTAGAGGTGTTTGAAACACTGTATAAAGCACCGGGTGAAGGATTGGAAATAATGGATCAAACAGTTATTTTTAATTCGTTTATTCTTGATTCTTTGAAAGGTGCAGATAGTGTTGTTGACGGAAGGGTTCTTCAGGAAATGAAAGCAAGGGTAAGAAATTTGGTAGTTGCCAAGTCTATGATGGCTGCTGGTGGATTTATGCCATCAGATAGACAGGGTTTAGATGTGGTTTCTGCTATTGAAAGATTAAGGGGAACTGGAGATTTACTAAATTCAGATGATTTGGATTATTTTTTTCGTGGGGATGGAAATGGCTTACCAATTAGAGAGGTTTGGAATTTAAGACAAGAGTGGGACTTTGGAATAAGTTATGAAGATTCAATAAAAAGGGTTGTGGGTGATTATGATAGGTATAAAGATGAATCAGTGGTAGTGGAAATGTTTGCTCGCTATGGTCTTGAAAATAACGCGGAAAATTTTGAAAAAATGATGTTTAATGGAATTTATGATGAGAGCGAGGGAAAGAATAGTAAAGATCATGTTGATGGATGGTTTCGACCAACGAAAGGTGTGCCTTTTTTCGCTGATAGAGGGCAAACATTTTCAGAAGATTCGAATGTGTTGAGAAAGGATGTAATGAAAAGATCGTTGGAGATGAGTGTTAGAGATTCTGGTGTTGATGGTGCGGAGGCTAATTTCAAAGAAGCTTGGGGAATCGTTGATTTACTTAGATATTCTACTGCCGAAGATATTAGGGCTCGTATTAATTTGGAGGGGCACTATACTATCTGGGAAGGTATGTCTGGTGTTTTGAATAATTTGGATAGATCAGGTAAATTAAAGCAATCAGCTGATCTAAATTGGGTTGGTCAAATGATTGTTCAAGCTGGGGCTCCATATCTTTGTTATGTAATGCATCATGACATTCATACTCCTCTTTTTGCTGAAGAGATTAATCCTTTGGCATTTTTAGATCCCAAGACAGATCTTTCATACTGGTCGGCGTGGATAAAAACAACACAGAAGGCTGCTGATTATTTAAATAGTGGTCTTGACCAGAAATCTCTTGGAGCTACTGTGAAATCGATGTATGATGTAGTTTCAAAAACATTAAAGGCGCCGACGATTGTAAATATGGGGGGCGATATTGGCTATATTGATAATATGATGAGAGATGGTTCGGGTGATTTTGTCTTAGATAAAGATAAAGGCGTAAGAGAAATTGATAAAGATAAGTCGAAAATTATTGGAAAAAGAATGAAAGAACTTTTTGTGAGACAAGCGATTCAAGGATTAATAAACTTGAGTGAAACAAGTAATGGTGATGAAATTGAAGGAATTGCAAAAATTGCAACACAATTTAGGAATGAGGTGACGATGACAGAATATTCTGGCATTAATTATAATCAAGCCGCTGAAGCAATTAAATCAGTTCAACCAAGTTATCAAGAATTATTTAATAAAGCGGGAAAGATGACACAAGAACAAAGTATGAAGGCTGCGGCTTTTATGACACCTAGTGAGTTTGATAAGGTGTTGAGTGATCTTGGCTTTGATAAGACGAAGTGGGCAGAAAGAGGAAAGGATGCTGGTCTTGCGATTATTACTGGATTGTTGGGAGTGGATGGAAAAAAGAAATAACAGAATAACAGAGACAGTGCAGTAATGAATATCTGAAAAGTGAAGAATTTATGTAAAGATACAGAAAGCTATCGTGGCTTTGAGGGTTCGCCAGGTTTGGGGCCTTTTCCTGGGGGGGTTGGAATTTCTTTCTCTTCTCCAATGTCGTCTGTTTTGGGATTTTTCCTTCTACTTTTTATGTAACGCTCTTCTATGGCAGATATACCGAGTTGACCTCCAATACGGGTGACGGGGTTTTTGGCGATGCCGCCGAGGCCCTCACCAATAGCTTGGCCGAAGGGGGAAGGTTTGATCATAAAGACAGCCTGAGGAACGAGATCGGGAAGTTTGCTAATAAGAGCTAGGCCGGCAAGACCGACACAGGCGGCGAGAATACTAGGAGAGATAATTCCATTGGCACTGATAAGATTTGGTGACCAGACAGGACTACTAAAGACACCGGCGGTTGAACCAGAGCCACCGCCAGCAATGGCGTCGATAACAATATTTAAGATTACTAAAAAGATGCCGACAACTGGGAAAACTGCCATATTGGCAAAAACATCCAAAATCCAAGTACTAAAGTTTACTTTTGAGTTGGGAAAGGCACCGGCGCCGATAACTAGAGGGGCAAAAATAATATTGAAGATGAGGGTAACGTAATTTTTGATAAGACCAAAATAGAGTTTGATAAGCCAAATACCGACGATAATGGCAAGAATAATGGGAACTAAAAGTCCACCAATAAGACCACCAGCGGCACCACCAACAACTCGACCGGCCATGTCACCAACAAAATTACCCGAAGATCCGAGAATACTGCCAACACCACCAACAAAAAATCCAAGAACAATACTTCCCAAAAGTCCACCAAGCATAACTAGGGAGAGCCAACCGGGAACGGCGCGATAGGTAAGCATTTGCATGTCGCGAAGAGTAGGATTGCTAAGGCTAGAAAATTTGAAGTTTTCAGGAGTAAAGATGGCACCAATACCATTGAGAATATCGCTAAGAACGGGAAAACCTGAACCCCACCAGCCAGGAAAGAGACTTTCGGTCAGACCTTTGCCTTGAACGGAGAAGAGAATGGCAACAATGAGGGCTTGGACGAAATTACAAATGTCGATGACTAAGCCGGCAATGGCATAGGAAAAGGTGACGAGAATAAGAGTAGTGATGAGTTGGGGGATGGCGCTTTGGACGGTGATAACGGCTTGGGGACTAATTTTGACCCGAAGCATGATCATGATACCGATAACAACAAAAACTAAAGAAGAAATGACATAAATAAGATTTCTAAAAGAACGCCAAAGGGGAAGAAGAAATTGAAGACCAGTGAAACCGACACCTTGGGCGTAGGCGGGTTTGCCAAGAAAGTTGTCCTTAACTTGGGCAATATATTCGACACCAGAGGCGGCGGGAGTGTAAAGCGAGGCGACCATGTTGTTCATGTTGCCAAGAGCACCGCCAGGAATGTAACTGTATCTGACGTTTTCACCGTTTTCGAGACCAGTAACAATATTTTCGGGAATACCGCCAGTGACTCCATTAAAAAAGCTGACAAAGTTGCCAGTCATGGCTTCGTCAAGCCAGGCTTCTTGGTTGTTACCAGAGGTGATGGCATTGCTTTTGTCAGAATATTGATTGGCAAGAACGTTTTTGGTGACTAGGGCTAAAGAGAGAAGGGTGACGAGAATAAGGGAAATATGGAGAAATTTATTTTTGGGCAGGAGAGGAGTGTCGCGGCGGTTTAGTTTATTAATGATTTGCCCAAAAGTCATAGAATTATTTTAGCATTTTATTGCCATTTGGCGGGAGTTAGGTTTTTGTAAAGAAGTTTGGTGGTTTCGGCATTTATTTCACCAGGATCAGTGGTGACTTCGTTTTGGTTGGTTCCAGAAGCATTTTGATTTTCATCAAGTGATTTTTCAATGACTTTCTGGGGAAGAAGAAATTCGAGAGTAGTTTGATTGCTTTTAAGAGCATTGATTTGACGAGGATCAACATCGGTGACGACAGAGTGGGGGCCAGAAAAAGTTTTAGTTACATCAAGTTCTCCTTCGTAAAATAGTTTGAAAAATCGAGCTAACCAGGAAAGAGGATTGGGTTTGTCGGGAACAGCGGAAGCGGGTTTGACTTTGCCGTAATCTACACTTTTGGGAGTAGATGAAGCAGGACGAAAATTGGCATAGATATCTTGGGCAGCAACAGCGCCTTTGGGTTGACTACGAATTTCTACTTTACAGTTTAATTTTTCACCCTGATCATTAAGATCACAGTGGGTGATTTTTTGAGAAAGAGAGTTGGCGCAGACAGGTTCGATGCCAGTGATGTAAAGTTGACGATATTTAGCGATATCAAGTTTAAAGGAATAGCCTCTGGAGGCGAGGGCAGAAAAAACATCATCAGGTAGGGGGCCGGGAATTTGATTTGGGGGACAGTTGGGGTCTTTGTAATAAAGTTTTTCACCTTGGAGAGCGAGGGCATAGATAATTTCGCCAACACGAACTGGGCCATCGAGGGTGGAGATTTCACGATCGATACAGACTGAATTACCACCACTGATAAATTTGGTAATATCGACAATCTGATTACTGATGAGACACTTTTGGACGGAGGCGGGAAGGGCGCGACGGGTAGCATTACCGACACGAAAAGAGGTGGTGGGGGCCTTATAGGGGTTAGTAAGAACTCGAGCAAAATAGTTGTAGTTGTAGTTGTAAAAGGTGGTGTTTAGTTCATTGGGATCGAGATTTTGTTTGATTTTGTCGATTCTTTGGAATTCAAAGGTGGTACCACCATCCGAAGTACCAATTTCAATGGGGTCGAAGGTCTCGGAGATGCCAACTGTTCTTTCGAAGGGGATGGTTTCAATTTCTCGAGGGTCGGTACCAATATAGTTTTGGTCGTCGCCGGTGGTATTGGGGTAAAAATGACGGGTATCAGTGATAATAATTGGACTGGCGGCAATGACAGGAAGGGTAGAAAAGAAAAAGGAAGTGAGAAATAATATGGTAAGTAAGGCAGAACTTTTCTTCACTTTTAACCGGGGATAATTAATTGAGTAATATTGAGGCCGGTAAAGGTTTGAATGAAACTGAGAATTAACCAAGAAGCGATAATGCCAACGAGACCAATGACGGCCAGGGTTAGAGTTGAAGAGGCGGCGGCAACGGCTTTTTGTTCGCCGCTACTGAAAAGATATTTGAAGCCACCACTAATAAACATGAAGAGGAAGACAATTCCAGCAAGAGAAACAATGACTTGAAGAACGAAAAAAACGAGACATTCGACACCTTGGATGGTGGCGACATCTCCGTTGGCGACACAGCGCTGATCATGGCTGGCCCAAGAACCTGAAGTTTGGGCTTGAACAGGAGAAACAAAGGAAATGAGAAAAAGAACGAAATAGATGATAAATTTCATGCTTTATTATAACTTAAAAACCCCTCAATGTAATTTTGAGGGGTTTTATGAAATTACTGAGTAATTTATTTGTTGAAGGTAGGAATTGTGATTCCGCCTAGAAGATTGATACCGAAGATGGTTTCAATTAATTTCATAATGGCGAAGGCAGCAAAAACAATAGCCAAACCGATAAGGGCGTTGGTGATTTGGTTTTTGGCGGTTTCGACATTTTTTTGATCTCCTTCAGACATAATCCAGCGTAAACCACCCAAGATTAGGATGAAAAAGAAAACGAGGGCAACAGCCAACATGGCGAGAGAGATAGCACCGGAGACAATACCCGAGATGGTAATGCTGGTTAAAGGCTGAAAATCGCTAGTACCAGGAGTTAACTCGATGGTGGCGGCGTATGCAGGAGCAGCTAAGAGAGCGTATTGAAGTTTATTTTTGATTGAAGATATCATATTTATTTAATTAATAAGTTAATTACTGAATTTTAACAGTAAAGTGATTTTTTTTAAAGGGTGGGCCAAGTAATTTGCAAACTTTCAAGGCCGTCGATACCAAGAATGGTTCCGACAAACTTGAGAAGAGCAAAAACCGAGAAGATAACAATTAGGCCAAGAAGGGCATAGGTAATTTGGTTTTTGGCGGTTTCGAGTTTTTTTGGATCACCTTCGGTGCTGATCAAATGATAGCCGGCCATGAGAAAATGCCAAATAAAGTAGACGAGACCGACAATAAAGAAAATAGAGATGACAGCTTGCATGACGTTGTTGGTATAGGTGGTTGGATCACCGGCTTGAATTTCAGGATTATTGACGAGAGGATTGGTGATCATAGTTTTATTGTAAACCCATTTTAACAAACATTTGATTTAGATCGAGAGGATTTTCGATGCCGGCAAGCTTGGAAATGAGGGTGCCGAGACCAAGAGCAACAATAATGATAAAAAGACCGAGAACACCATTGGTGAGACGATCACGATTGGCTTCCATGGCTTTTTCGTCACCTTTTGAAGAGAGAAAACCGTAGCCGGCAAAGATAATTTGAATAATGAAATATAAAACGCCAACGAGAGATAAAACGCCAATAATTTGACTGACAAATTTTTCGAGTTTTAGGGTGGCGTCGGTACCATCAGTTGGAACAAGACCGGGACCATCGATAGTGTATTTAACAGCAAGAAGACGATTAGGGAGTTGGGCCATAGATTTCTGGGTTTAAAATATTAATTCCTGTTATACGACCAACAACTCCGGCAAGAACAAAGGCGGCGGCGATAATGACTAGACCTAGCATGGACTGCCAAATTTTTGTCCAAGCGGCGGTGATTTTTTTTGGATCACCTTCGGCGCTGATGTATTCGAAACCGGCCATAATAAACTGGATGATCATATAGATGCCGGCAGCGGCAGCAGTGAGCTTGAGGGCATTTCCAAGAAAGGTAAATAAACCTTGGCCTTGAGTACTAGCATATTTGGTAGGATTTTGAATTGTGCCGAGGAGTCCGATCATATTTTTTTTAGAGAATGGTTAATCCAGTAATAACTTCAATAATTTGGATTATAAAGTAACTTAGAAAGATTACCAAGAAGCCAACGAGGGCATCGGTGACAAGAGCTTTGGCTTGGGCGGCCTTTTTTTGATCACCGGAACCACCACTTGAGATCATCATGAAACCACCAACAACAAAGAGGACTAATAGGATAATTCCAGCGACAGTTAGGCCATTTTTAACAATAATACTGATGAGGGTGGCAGGGTCTTTGTATTGGGTAGAAATAACAGTGCCGTTACCAAGAGGTAGTTTTCCAATATCAACCATAAGCATGAGTTGATTATACAATAAATATCGATAATATTGATGTTATAATACGCCACAAAATCAGTTATCAATTGGGTTGTGAATTGATAAATTATTATTTTGGTTTAAGCTTAAGTATGAAAAAAACTGCCCTAATTCTATTTGCGTGTTTGTGTTTAGGAAGAAGTGTTTTGGGAGCTGAGGTAAAGGCAATAAGCCCAAGTGTAGTACCGACAATTGAAGTAACACCAACAGTTGAAGTGGTGAGAGAGAATATAACGGAAGTTTCGACAAAAGTTGTTACAGATACAAGAGAGGTTAAGTGGAAGGGGTGGAATAGTGTGGAGTTTGTGGTGGCAAAGGCGATAAACAGAGGAGTGCCAGCAAATACCATAGTACTATTATTACTATTGCCATTGGTGGCAACTCTGGTATCGATATTGCATTATTGGGTGGGTTTATCCGGTTATGGGATTTTTACCCCAACAATGATGGCAGTGGCATTTTTGGCGACAGGAATAGTGGGGGGATTATCTTTGTTTGTAGTAATTTTAGCGATTACTTTGTTGAGCAATATTTTTTTAAAAAAATTGAAATTACATTTTTGGCCAGCAAGGTCGATTACCTTGTCGTTGGTGGGAGTGGGTACTTTCGTGTTGATGGCAGGTGTAACTTATCTAAGGATTTTTGATGTAAGTAAAATTTCGATTTTCCCGATTTTGTTTATGATTTTGTTGACAGAGGAATTTGTGAGAACGCAATTGGCAAAGAGTAAAAAAGAGGCTATACGATTGACGGTGGGGACTTTGATATTGGCAACTGTGGGGACGATGACGATGGAGGTGAAGGGGATACAGGAGCTGGTGTTAAGTTATCCAGAGTTGGTAATTTTGCTGGTAGTTGTGGTAAATATTTTGATAGGAAGTTACGGGGGGATGAGAATAACCGAGATAAAAAGATTTAAAAATGCGATTAGAAAAAAGTAGGTAAAATGTTTGGAATAAAAATTAAGCAGTATCATCAGTTTTTGACAAAGAACGAAAGAAATAGGGTGTATTTGCGAAAAAATACAGCTAAAGATAGAGCGGTGGCCGATAGTAAATTTAGGACAAAAAAGATTTTGGAAAAGGCGGGGGTGAATGTACCAAAATTGATTGTACGGTTTAGAAGTCAGGAGCAGGTGGAAAATTATGATTGGGAGTCTTTGGAATCAAATTTCGTAATTAAGCCAGTGTCGGGTTATGGCGGTGAGGGAATAATTATCGTGAGAAGAAAGGTTAAAGGGAAAGATCTGTGGCAAAGAATGGAAGGAAAAACGATAAGTTTGGCGGAAATTAAGCTACATTGTTTGGAAATTTTGGCGGGAAGGTATAGTTTGCACGGAACGGCGGATAGTGTAATTGTGGAAGAGCGAATTAAGATCCATCCATTATTTTTAGCACTGACAAAAACTGGAACACCGGATATCAGGGTGATTGTATTTAATCGGGTGCCGGTAATGGCAATGTTTAGAATCCCAACAGAAAAGAGTGGTGGAAAGGCTAACTTACAACAAGGAGCTTATGGATTGGGAATTGATTTGGCAACGGGAATCACAACTTTTGGAGTTGAGGGTAAGGGGCAAGAAATCCGTAAAATTTATGACTTTGGAAAAAAGAAATTGATTAAAGTTAATGGGATTAAGATTCCTTTTTGGAGAGAAATTTTGGAAACGGCGGTGAAATGCCAAAGAGCAATCCCAGGTTTAGGTTTTATGGGGGTTGACGTGGTACTGGATAAAGAAGAGGGGCCAAAGGTGCTGGAAGTAAATGCAAGACCAGGTTTGTCGATTCAAATTTGTAACAAGGCTGGCTTGAAAAGAAGAATTGAAAAAATTGATGATATCAATGTGAGAAGTGATGAGCATGCAATATCTTTGGCTAAATATTTGTTTGGAGAGAAGTTTTCTGACAAGGTAACGGAAAAAGAAAAAGATAAGATGATTGAGCCTTTGGAAATTATTAAGATGAAAATTCCACGAGGTTTTAAGCCAGATTTGCAAAAAAGTCCGGTGATTAAGAAGGGAAAAAATAGAGTAGTTGAGGTGAGAGCAAAGGTCGATACAGGGGCTTTTAGGAGCTCGATTGATAGAAATTTGGCGGAAAAACTGGGATTATTGTCGACAGAAAAGGTATTGTACTTTAGACATTACAAGTCGAGCTTGGGAAGACATAAGGATAGGCCGGTAATTGGGGTTACTTTTTGGTTGCAAGGGAAAAAGGTGGTGACGGCAGTGAACGTGGCGGATAGAAGTAAGTTGAGGACGAAATTTTTATTGGGGAGAAAGGATATGGAGGGGTTTCTTATTAGTGCGAGGAAAATATGAAATT
>Ga0180007_10007228_pt1 | contig 10560 bp, 11 predicted proteins | sample MM_PC_MetaG_FD_121122 | JGI IMG/M metagenome (GOLD analysis project Ga0180007, IMG submission 121122) | Groundwater microbial communities from the Aspo Hard Rock Laboratory (HRL) deep subsurface site, Sweden - MM_PC_MetaG | ecosystem: Environmental > Aquatic > Deep subsurface > Groundwater...
AGGATAGGGGACCAGCTGGTTGGGGTAGGGCACCGTTTTGGAGAAGAGCCTTTTGCTCAAATCGCCTACGGTTACAACCGTAGGATTAATGATAGCGGCAAGATTACTCTCTACCTGCCGGCTAATTCAGAAATCAACTTTTCTGCTTTTAAAAGCGGTTATCTGCCGTCTTTCAAAACCGAAACAATCAGCAACAGTGAAAAAACTGTAAGTTTATCTTTAATAAAGGTTGGTGAATAATAAATGTTTAAAAAAATTCTGCTATCGATTTGCTTGCTTCTGCTCACCACAGTCTCATCATCCGAAGCTGCCTTTACGCCAAAAGCTTCCAGGCCTGATTTTAACAATCTACTTGCTAATCCAATAATAACCGATAGCCGGGCTTTATCAGCAAAAGAAGCTAAAATTTTCAATAAGGCCGGTGAAATAACCAAAACACTAGCCCAATTAGCTGCCAATGAAGATTTAACAGCCGGTCTAGCAGCAGACTTGGCTAACAGGACAGCAACTAACCAGATTTTTGCTGATGTCATGAAAAATCTAGCCAAAGCTGAATCAATCTTCAATCAAATTTCCAAAACAGCATCACTAGATGAGATTTACTCATATAATGAAGAGCCACTCAAATTCACCGATCGGGCTAAATTAATGAAAGAACAACTAAAAAATATCAAAGACTATGCCAACGAATTTCGGTTATTTGCCGGCAGTGACCTAAGCCGACAAAACAATGAAACCCTTAACGGCTTATATCTTCGGCGTGCAGATAATGCACCAGGTTATGAGACCTGGAAAATCTGCTGGGAAAAATATTACAGTGTTTTTGATGATTTAAGGCTCTTCTTTGCCCCAGAACCAGAATCTGTTTAATAGTCAATTTATCCTTAAATGACAGGCAAAAGTTAAGGTACTCTTACCTTAATTCAAAAGCTAACGTCGCTCTAATAGTCTTTATTTAAGCCTCTTTATAACAAAAACCAGCCATTTTGCGAGGATATCAAGGCAACCCAGGAAATCAAGACAAAAAGGATATCAAGCAAAAACAAGGTTATCAAGGCTTCAAACCAACGACATCTTATTTAATATCATACCCTTAATATCCTTCAATCCTAGATATCCTTCAATCCTAGATATCCAATCTCTTTATTTCTCTGGCTGCCAGCAGGCAGGCGATACCACTGATAACCTCCCATTTCCTGTAGACAACCACTGTGGATAACGATAGGGGAGCCTACTTTTTATTGATATTACGCTAAATTTTGAGCTATCATCACCTTCTCACAACTTGACATAAGATATATTATGCGACGTTGATAGAATGGATAAAACTAAGGGCTTTTTAAGATTGACAGCGGGCATTAATAACGAATTATAGCTCTGGGAGGTTATTTTGTATGGTGGTTACGGATGTGGTTCCAGGAAGACTTCTCTACTAAGGATTGCGATAAATATCATGGTTTCCAATATGTCTTAATTGCAAAATGTCACCGACTAAAGTAAAAGTGAAACGATACTCTCTATCCACCCTCCCCTCCCAAATTTTCTTTTCTTTGTTATGAATTCTAGCTCGAACAGAAGGATGAGAAAAATTATCTTTTAGATTAGAAAAAGCTTTTTTTGTTTTCTTTTTGATCTTTTGAGGAAGAGTATCGTATTCTTTATCAAATGATTTAGTTGTCCTAAACCTCCGGACAACTTGCGGTGTCATCATCTATCTAAGTGGGAAAAAAGTTCCTCAATGGAATCAAATTCCTTATATTTTCCAAGCTCATATGCAATGTCAACATCTAAATCTTCTTCTTTTGTTGGCAATTCAGTGTTTACTGAATTACTATATCGACCTCTATAATCTTTTGTAAGAACAATATTATAAGGCATCGAAATAATATCAAAGCCAAATGTGTTTCCCAAAAAGTTAAAACGATTAAAGTCTTTATAAACCTTATTCAATTCTTTTCCTGTATCTAATACTAAAGGGGTCATTTCTTTTTCCTTTTCTCAGTTTTCATCCTTTTTTCTAATAATTCAACCTGCTTTTTAACGGACTCTCTTAATACATTAATTAAAGAAATTGCAATAGATGGTGGTAATACCACAGTAACAACATTTTCTGCATTCTTTACGGTAGGGGTTTCTGCACTTAATAATTTAAAAGAAAGATAAACCTCTGTTGGGGTTGAGGTTACTGTAACAAAATTGGAATACTTCTTTTCTGAAAGATTTTCTTTATTCATTGTTTTTCTCTATATATTTATCGTCTCATTACAGCAAAAATTTCACTTAACATATATATTTTGACATGTACAAACGACTTGTCAAGCCTCTATTTACTATATCGGCCTAACCCACCCTATTCTTGCGCCTTAATTAACGCATCAAATATTTTCTTTCCCAGCAAGACCTCTTCCTTGTTAAGAAGCTAAGACAACGCTTGCACAAAAAAAGACGGGATATCAAAGCAGATATACCCGTCTTTAAAAAGATCCCTCCCCTACTAAAACCCGAACCTTACCCCACCCTTAACACTGGCTCCCGTAAAATCTTGAGAAAAGCTGGTCCCTGCAATTGTGTAGTCAATCTTCATAACCTCATAGCCAACCTGGATAAAATAGGAACTAAGTGGCATAAAATTGTTCTCATAACCAACAAAAGCATTGTAATTAAGGGCTGTCGGAGAGCTAAAGCCAGCTGTCGACTGGTTATATATAACCGCACCAGCCCCGGCACCAACGTAAACAGGCAAGGCTGGCAAGCCAAAACGGGCTGTTAAGAGGACCGGCATAAGAGTGTAGCCATTAGCAGGCACATAAACTGCCTCAAGACAGGTTTTAGCTAACGGGATCGGGATAAACGGAGTTTCAAGTTCAAGCCCATAACCCCAACTTGTTTGGCCTCCTGTCGTATAACCTGCTCCTAAAAGACCAACACTCAACAAAGCGTGGGAAGTTGTAGCAGCAACCGTGATCAAGGACAGTAAGACAACCATTTTCTTTAACATATAAATCCCTCCTTAATATATCCGCGCACCAAGCGGTTTGACAGTAATCCCAATTGTTAGGTTGCGGTTGCCTGGGTTAAGCAAATCGTCACCTCGAACAGCCATATCCATGTACTCGCGCAGTTCATATTCATACCCTAAACGCAGCTTCGGCCAAAGACGATTGTTGCTAGCGTCAGCATTGTTAATATCATAAACATCTCCGCGAAAAGTAGTCTTTTTTGAGGGATAAAGGGCAATGCCACCGCCAAGCTGGTTATTAATAACCCCTAGACGGAAACCAACATCATCAGCAATTTTTGAATTAAACAAGACATCTTTTAGGCTGATCTGGCGGCTGCTGGGACCCTCACCTATCCCTAAACGGAAATACCCCCTATCAGACTGGACAATATCAACATTACCGCCAACAGCATTAGAAACAGTCCCTAAATCAACACCGCCAGAGACCCTAACATTCATACTTCCAACAGAGTCAAAAAATCTATTCGCAGAAGTTAAGGTTTTTTCTGTCTCCTTGATTGTCCCCTTAACCGCTTTTTGAAAAGCCGGATCAGCTACAATCTCGCGGATACCCTTATTAGTCTCCCGTAGCTCAGCTGTTAACTTTTGCATATCCTGGGCCACTTGATTGGCTGTAAAAACCGTACCGGTAAAAGCCCTTTTTAAGGCCGGGTCATCCAGCATGGCCCTGATATTTTCGAGGATCTTTTTGGTCTCAACCAGGTTTTGGGAACCAATATCAATAAAATCAACAATGCCAGAGGTCTTAATACCGTATAACACACTAGGCGGCTGATAAATACCGGTAGAAACACCTGGGATAATTTCCAAATATTTTAGACCAACAAGACCATCATAAGAAATCCTCAATTTAGAGTCATCGGGAACTTCAATACCGCCATATATAACACCATCAATCGCTATTTCATACGGCCCAGGATCAATCCTCATAACCTTGCCAATCTTAAAACCGCGATAGCGGATCTCGGAACCAATGGTTAAGCCTTCAATACTATTAAAAGAACCACGGAGTTCGTAGCCAGAGCTGATATTTAAGAAATCAGTCTTCCAAATTATCAACGCTGATAAAGCAATTAAAGAAACTATAGTAATTATGCCGACTTTAGCCGCTGTTGATAATTTCATTACAGCCCTCCTGTAATAAATCGTCTGACCCGTTCATCTTGAGATGTTTGCGCTGCCTCGGGAGACCCGACATCAATTAACTTACCATCATTGAGCAAATATATCTGTGAGCTCGTGCGATAAACCGTTTGAAGCACATGGGTCACGATAATCGACGTTGCCTTAAGTTCTCGGCCTAATTTTATCATTAAGTTCTCAATAGTTACAGCGGTAATTGGATCAAGGCCAGTCGTTGGCTCATCATACAAAATTATCTTGGGGTCAAAAGCTAAAGCTCTCGCAATACAAACCCGACGCTGCATCCCGCCGGAGAGCTCTGACGGCATTAGGTTATCAGTCCCCTCCAGCTCGACCATATCAAGTTTTGCCTTTACTATCTTTGATATTTCGGCGTCTGTTTTTTTTGTATGCTCCCTTAAGGCAAAAGCAACATTTTCAAAAACAGTCATAGAGTCAAATAAAGCAGAGGTTTGGAAGATCATCCCAATTTTTTTACGCAGGTCAATTAATTTCTCCTCTGACATAGCAATAACATCCTGGCCATCAATAAGAATCTTGCCGGCAGTCGGCTCATCAAGCCTAATCAATAATTTTAAGAGTGTACTTTTGCCGCAGCCTGAAGGACCAATAATAGAAACAGACTGGCCATCTGTAATTTCCAGATCAATTGCTTCCAAAATCTTTTTAGAGGTAAAATATTTTGATAGTTTTTCCAGTTTTATCATTTAAAAAATAAGATTGATAAGAAATAGTTTACAATAAAAAGAGAAATCAAGGTAGTCACAACCGAAGATGTTGTTGCTTCCCCTACCCCTTTGGCACCACCCTTAGTATTAAGCCCCCGATAACAAGCGATAATCGCAATAATCATACCAAAAAAAGCAGTCTTAATTAATCCTCCCCAAATATCCCAGGTCTTAAGCATTGTCTGCGCATTGTCCATATATTGAACAGGATTAATCCTCATAATATAAGTAGCTACAAGATATGAGCCAAAAAATCCTGTAATAATAGTTAAGATTGTTAAAAGAGGGAGCATAATTGTCGTTGCAACAAAACGGGGCAAAACCAAATATTTTTCAGGGGTAGTCCCCAAGGCCTTAAGAGCATCAATCTGCTCAGTCACTTTCATCGTCCCGAGCTCGGCGGCAATCGCGGCAGCAACCCTGGCTGCCACAACTATCCCGGTAATAGCCGGCCCAAGCTCCCTGGCCATCGCAATAGCCATAACCCCTCCAACAAACTTTCCTGCCCCAAACCTTGAGAACTCACCGGCAATCTGCACGGCAAAGACCATACCGACAAAAGCTGAAGTTGTTAAGGCCAGGGGGAGTGAGTCAACGCCAATTTTAACCATCTGCTCCAGGGTTAATTTTAAACCTAGCTGCCCCTTGAAAATACCAGAGACAACCTTAAAGGCTAAAAAGGTTATATGGCCAAATTCCGAAAAAATATCTTCTACTTTTTGGCCAAGGTCCTCAACAAATTTTTCGTAGTGCATCAGGTATTTTCTCCACAATATCGGAAGCGATTAGACCGTACTCCCCTTTTTCCCTAGCAGCCAAGTCCCCAGCTAAACCATGAGTATAGACACCAATCATTGCTGCGTCAAACGAGCTAATCCCTTGGGCAGACAAAGCACCAATCATCCCGGACAAAACATCCCCCACCCCGGCTGTCGCCATCCCCGGATTACCAGTCTTATTCTCATAAACATCCCCGCATGGATCAGCCACCAATGTCCGATGTCCTTTCAAAACCACAACACAATTGTGGCTTCGGGCAAACTCTTTGGCAACTTTTCTGCGGTTGCTTTGGACATACGCAATTTTTTTCTTGATAAGCCGCGCCATCTCGCCTGGGTGGGGGGTTATTATCACCTTGGCCTTTGCCTGCGCCTTCTTTAATAACCCTATCCTCTTAGCAATAATATTTAAGGCGTCGGCGTCAAGTAGGATAGTAGATAGGTGTGAGCCGTGAGCTGTGAGCAGTTGGAAAATCAGTTGTTGTACTTTAGGAGTTACCCCTAAGCCAGGCCCAACAACCAAACTATTGGCTTTTACGGATTTTATTTGCTCAAAAGAAAGGGTAATCACTTCAGGGGTCGCTAAGTCAACCGCTTCAACCATTTTTTTAGGGACAGCTAAGTAGGTTAAACCAACACCAGCCCGCATAGCTCCTCTAGAGGCTAAAATCGCTGCGCCTGTCATCCCACTCGATCCAGCAACTATTAACAAACGGCCAAATGATCCCTTGTGGGCATCCCTAGCCCTTTTTGGTAGTGATAAATTAAACCTACTCTTCCACATATACTGTTGCTATCGCATATTCTCTACAATGAGACAAACTTAAATGAGTTTTTTCTAATATTTTTCCATCCCTAGCAATTTGTGGTTTTCCCAAAGAATCATTGACAACTTCCACTTCAGTCAATTTAACCCCATGCCCACCCCTGCCTAGACCTAACAGGCCAACCCCTAAAGCTTTGGAGTAGGCCTCCTTAGCCGCAAAACGCACCGCTAGCTCGGCAAAGCCATAAGACTTGCGTCGACTGCAATAAGCAATCTCTTTCTGCGTATAAACCCTAATCAAAAAATGATCGCTGAAACGCTCGATCGCCTCTTTTATTCTGGAGATCTCAATAATATCAACACCAATCCCTTTGATCATTCATCATACCCCTTTTCCCAATCCATTAAATCATCAATCTTTTGTTTAACAATCTCGTTCTTTGACAAGGTCGCGGCAATTTCTGCCCGGCTGACTTTCTTCTCCGGATCAAAATTTTCCAGGATAAACCTTAGCATACTCCTTTGTTTGGCCATCGCGATCTCCTTTATTGCCCAGTGCCTAGCCTTAATATCATCAAATGGCCGCTCATCTATTGTTTGACGCAAAGGAGCATCTGACAATCGCACCACCATAACAATTCCTTCAGCCCGACTGGTTTTTTCCCGAGGCTCAAAGCGGCCGTCCGGATATCCTTTGACAATACCTTTATTATATCCAGCCTGCACATAAGGAGCAAACCACTCATCACCTTGAATGTCATTAAACGGCAGGTCTGTCACTTCAGCCGTAGCTGCGTTGATAGCCCTTAAAGCATCCATAAGCAAGTAAATTCGCTCAACTTTTCCCTCTGGCCTAAATGATTGATCTTCATACAAACCTAATATCCCCAGAGTAGACAGCTGCTCAATCGGCTTGGCCGCCCAGTAATCTTCTTTAACATCAATCGGCTTTGCCATCTTAAGAACCCTAACTGTTTGGCTTCCCACTACCTTGCCACGGCTATCAAAGCCTACTAATTTGATGGAATTTTTGCCATTATTAAGTTTTACTTTAGCTTGGAATTTTCCAGATTTTAGTTCAGTTTTTTGGCCATTTACAATAATATGCTTAATCCGCCAATCATTAATAGTCCCCATCACCACCCCAGAATCAGAATGCACAACAGCTTTATCAACAAGGACAATCTCTTGTGAAGCAACAGCTTCTCTGGAGGCAAGATTAAACAGGATCAGCGCGCTTTCTTTTATATTATATTTTTTCCTCTGCCTGGTATTTTCAACTCCATATGACAGAGAAAAATAATGAGTATCATTATCGCTTAAAGAATTATATTGGTGGTAAGCATAGTCAAAGCGAAAGCTGCCAAAATAAAGTCCTAAGCCATAAGTAAGATTATTGGCCGGTTCAAGAGCCCCTGTCCCGGTCCCAACAAAATCCTGGTCAACCCCAAAACGAAAGTCAATCAGCTCAAGAGGATACCACTCAAGCCCGCCATGCCAGAGTGCAGGAACATCACTATCGGTATCCTCCTCTTTAGGAAACCAATCACGATCAATATTTAAGGTCAATTCATGGGAGTCTCGGCTAAACAAACCATTAGCCCCAATTAAGTTTAAGCTTGAGCCAACCTTAGTTGTTGATCGCAGGGTCTCTCGCGTCCCATTAGCCCACTCAATTCGCCCCCCCTGCTCAAAAGAGAGCTCATTTTGCCGCACCAGGCCCAGACTAAAAATAGAATTAGGACGAAAAACCAAGCCCCAATCAAGATCATGACCAACCCCTGTCCCATTGCTAATGCCGGGACCAGTCAAACCAAGGGAGAAAATTTTCCAGGTTGCACCTAAGGAAAAATTTCTAAAGACCCCTGTACCTAAATTATTTCCCCAAGAGAGGAGCATAACCTGGTTAGTAAAGGAATACGTAACACCTTCCGTGGTAGACGGGATAATCCTAACAATACCATCAACAACTTCTTGGGTTACCGCCGGCCCAGTAAAGGAAATGCCGCTACCAACATAACCCAAGCCAAAAGTGCCAAAACGGGTTGGCCAAGCAGAGCCAAAATTTAAATAATCGTACTCATTGATGAATTTACCCTGCATGCTGGTAAGCTGCCAGTTATCAACAAAAGCGAGAGCAGCTGGATTAATAAAAATGCCGCTCAAATCATCTGCCAAGGCAACATAGCCCTTACCCATGCCAAGTAAGCGAGCGCCAACACCAATTCTTGATGGATCAGTTGCCACCCTTTGGCTGTCGGCAAAAGCCAAAGGAACAAATATAATACCAATTAGAAGAATTACAATAAGATTCTTCATAATTTATCCCTTTCTATTTTCAGCGTTAATGATAAACCACTATCCTACCCTTGCCCACCACTTTCCCGTCAGAGACCAACTTAAAAACATAGATCCCATTGGCCCATTCTGTACCGGAAACATCGGAAACAGCACTGATACTTAATTGGTTGTAACCTGCCGCCGCCCCATTGACTCCAGCTGTTAGTTTTAACGTCTTCACCATCTCACCCGACAAACCATACATGTAAAAGGTTATGTTGGCATCCTTATTCAAGTTATACGCCACTGTAGCTGATGCCGACCCAACTGCACTAGCACTTGCTCCTGATCCACTACCCCCATCAAAACTACTAGCAATATCACTCGCTACTGTTCCGTCTCCTGCTCCAGCAACGGTCAATCCTGTCCTGGCTGTTGTCACTCGATGGCCAGCCCCGTCAGTTACCTCGGCAGATATCTCATGCGTCCCGGCTGTCAAAGATTCAGAAAATGAACATTCCTTCGTAACATATCTTGTCCCATCACCAACTGTCAGATCAGGACTTACTTGTACCCCATCAACAAATACTAAGATTGATAACGCATCAAGAACAACATCATCAGTACAATAAACCTCAAAATTAAGATCTGCGCTTATTCGATCTCCATTATTTATGGGATCTCGACCATCGGCAGTTATCCTTCTTACATATAAGGTCGGCGGTGTAACGTCAGCATCTCCACCAGAATCATCCCCTCCTCCTGCGCTTGTGATCAAAACCGTATCAGTCGCTCTGCCGGACAATGGATTACCAATAGCATCACTGGCTGTTGTCGCTACACTAATACTATATGTCCCGGCGCTAAAACCATCAGTCGGGGTAAAGGTCATTATTGTACTTGCATCATTCCAACTAAAACTGCCGGCTACCACAGGAGAGGTCGCAAACGCACTCTCGGCCAGACTTTGGTCCATCGCCTCTGTAAAGGTCACAACTATTAAGGTTGACGCACCTGTCCCACTAGTACTAATTTCCGCCGCCGGCGCCGAAGCATCAATAACAAATGCCCCGCCAGTATCTGTTGTGCTGTTTCCTGCCAAATCTGTCGCTGTGATCTTGACCTTGGCCATGCTCGTGCTCACAGCAGGCAAGCTCCATTCATAACTCCCATCATTGGCTGTCCCGGCTGTCAACACTGTCCAGGTATCCCCACCATCAGTTGAATATGAAATTGCAATTGGGTTGCTCGCCAGTCCAATCGCATCACTAGCGCTCCAGGTTATATCGTACGGATCTCCAATAGCCGGCAGAGACTGACCTCCATTAGGGGTCAAAAGCTCAACAATCGGCACAGTCGCGTCAAGGGTAATCGAATCAGTTAAGGTATCTGATTCGTTAAGGACTGCGTCTCTCGTTTTATAATAAACTGTCCTGGTCCCATCTGCCCCTGCGGCCAAGGCATATGTTGTCGGATTAGCAAAAACCACCCAACTCCCACCACTATAATCCGCACTCTCTGACAGCATCATCTCTGTTGGGCTACCTGCTATCCCACTTGCCTCCACACTCACGGTTAAGGCATTGGTATATGTCGTATCTCCATTACTTAAATCCTTAAGAGTTAGGCCGGATCCGGATGGAGCAGCGGTATCAAGCACAATGGCTTTATTCGCTCCAAGAGAATTTGCCGCCCCGGGTGAGGCAAAGGCTGTGTTGGCATCATTTTCAGCACCATCTCTGATCGTTGACCCATTCAATTCCAATGCCCCAGAACCCGTGTAATCCAAATCACTACTCGTATCTCCCGCCTGTACTGTATAGTTAAATGTCAGGGCTGTAC
>Ga0180007_10007229_pt1 | contig 10559 bp, 11 predicted proteins | sample MM_PC_MetaG_FD_121122 | JGI IMG/M metagenome (GOLD analysis project Ga0180007, IMG submission 121122) | Groundwater microbial communities from the Aspo Hard Rock Laboratory (HRL) deep subsurface site, Sweden - MM_PC_MetaG | ecosystem: Environmental > Aquatic > Deep subsurface > Groundwater...
AAAGGGATTATAATAGGTAAACCAAGCTCTATATTTTCCTTCGTCAACAAACTTTCCTTGGCAACCATTTTTCTGGTCCCATTCGTAATTAATTTCTCCTCCCTGTCCAATTTCCATTATTCCTGGAGCTTCTTGATAGCAGTGGGGGTCACAACCACAAGCGCTAGGGATAGATATTTTCTTCCATTCTTCATCTTCGAACTTTTCAATTATAAATGGAATACCGCGATTTTCCGCACCCTCCCAATACTGAACATTTTGGTTTAGATTATTTGTTAAAGTTATTTCTATAATTTCCCCTTGCTCGTATTCTGTTTCATCGGTGGTGATGGTGATGATTACCTCTTCTGTAAGTCTAATATTCTTCACTGCAATAGATGGAGAGTAGCCCTCGCTCCATTGTAATCTGCCTTCAACAACTACTTTTTTACTATTATACTTCGTTTTAAATTCGTTGCTTGTTTCAGACAATTTACCTGTTGTTACACCATTTACACTCAAACTCACAGAAAATTTATTATCTCGCAAAAATACTTCCATAATTGCACCGCCCGCTTGTCCTTCAGTGCCACTATACATTAACTGTGATATATGGATTTCTCCACTTACTCTAATATTTGCTTCATCAAATTTTTGAGGATTTTCCACAATTTCAGTTATTGAAGTTTCGATGCAGATTTGTGACTCAGGTGAAATTGCCAGCTGTTCATCTTTTACTATCTGAGGATATTGATTGATATACACAAACACCCCTGCCACTATCACCGCGGCTAATATCAAAACTGGCAACCACTGCCATGTTTTAAGATGGAAGCGGTTGGGGTTTGGTTGAGTTGTTGGTTGGGTTTGGTTGTTGTTCATAGTTTTTGTTGGTTTGTTGTAAATAAAAGATACCATTAAGATAGCAATATAACTAAGTATAACAGAAAAAATTAACAAGAATAAATTAATAATGATAATTTGCCCAAAATCCATATTAAAATCTATCGGCAGGAAATCTTGATCAATTTTATCACGAATAATTATTCCAAGAGTTAGCGCTGGTGGAGGCCCAAAACACTCTCCTGTGTTGTTATCAGGACAAGCTGAATAACTCAAAGCAGTCCAAACATTAATCAAAGAAAAAATAATAAGCGCTAAAATTATCTTTCCTTTTGTTGGTTTTAAATTCTGAAACCTTTGTACACTTTTCATCAATGCACTGGCAAGTAGGAATTACACATCTGTATTTAGGCATATCGCAGTACCTGTTAAAGTTGTTAAATCTTTTCATTGCTTTCGGTCCATAACAGCCACATGGAAATGCCGTATAATCTCCATCAGTTTTAGAATCTAAATTATGGAATTAGGTTTTAATTAATTGTTTAAACGCTCAAAGCCTGGCGCCAATTATAATTCATAACTTCTCCTTTGATTTTAAAATTGTCTTTGGCGCAGGAAAGTATTGCTTGAGTTTTAACTATACTGCCCAGCTCTCCAGCTATTCTCCGCAAAGATACAGCATGCTTTGGAGTGATAGTCATAGCTGATTTAATTTCAAACAAATGCAAACTTCCCGCATTTTCAATTACCAAGTCAATTTCTAAATCGTCTCTTGTTCGCAAATAATAAATTGACGGTTTTTCTCCGAAATGCAAGAATCTCTTCCAAAAATCACATATTACTAATGTTTCAAATAAATTGCCGAAATTTGGAGCGTTTCTTAAAGATTCTGCGTCATTTAGTCCCAACAGATAAGAACATAAAGCCGTGTCATTAAAATATAATTTTGGACTTTTAATAATGCGCTTACCTATATTTTTATAATAAGGATAAAGAAGATATATTTGATAGCCAGCTTCTAAAAGAGAAAGCCATCTTCTGGCTGTTGGCACGCTAATGCCAATATCGCGCGCTATTTCTGAAAGGTTTAAAATTTGACCTGTTCTAACGGCGCAAGCAACTAAAAATCTCTCAAATTGATTTAGATCTCCAATATCAGATAAATTTCTTACATCTCTTTCTAAATAGGTTGTGATATAAGAACCGCACCACAGCTGGCGATCTATTTGTTTTTGCGAAGATATTTCCGGATAAAAGCCTCTAAGTAAAATATTTTCTAAAGAAACAGCTTGCGACTGCTTGTTATTTGGCTCAATTTTTTTTATTTTTTTCAGCCAGTTTGATATATTTTCCGTTTTTTTGGCATTGTTATAAAATTCAGAAACAGAAAAAGGAAGCAAAGATAGAACAGCGGCTCTGCCAGCTAGTGATTGTGTAGCGCTCTGCATCAGAGCAAAATTTTGCGAGCCGGTTAAAAGCCACTGACCCGGCTTCCTGTTTTTGTCTATTCTTGTTTTGATATATGACAGTAGTTCAGGCAGATATTGTATCTCGTCAATCACAACCGGGGGTTTGTATTGCTCTAAAAAAGCGATTGGATCGTCTTTTGCGCGCATTCTAACATCTGGATCTTCCAAGCTGACAAAGCGATGACTTTTAGAAAAAAGCATCTTAAAAACTGTGGTCTTGCCTGATTGGCGCGGACCCGTTAAAACAACCGCTGGAAAAGTCCTAACAGCTTTTTTAATTGTCTTGGCTATAATCCTTTCTTTTAATTTCATGCTTATATTTTAACCCTGTATATTTAATATGTCAAATTAAACTTGAAGCATTAATTAATTTAACTTTTTTATCGCCATAGCCAACCCAGACGATCCAACTGCTAAAACACTTACCCACTGCCATGTTTTAAAATGAAAGCGCTTGGTGTTTGTTTGATTTGTTGGTTGGGTTTGGTTGTTGTTCATGGGTTTTGTTGTTGTTTTTTGATTTTAGATTTTATGATTTGTATAATTAATCCAATGCTTGAACCCAAAACTAATAAATCAAGAAAGTACGCTATAATTTTAATCCATGGGGCTAAATCATAAACTAGAAAAGCTACAGGGAGTACACATAACGCTAAAATAAGAGAAAGATAGTCATCGTGCCCTGTAAAAAACAAATCATGGGTATAAGAAAGCGCCCAGTATAATACCATGAATACAACGGCAAATTTAAGCCAATATGGTATTTGTTTTAAAAATTGTTTTAGGTAGGGCATAGTAATAACTATCTTATTTGTTATTCATTTGAGGTTGGAGAATTCTCTCCTCGCAGCCATAATTCGCACATATTTTTATTTTGTGTTCTTTTTCTAAATCATCAATCTTTAAAGCATAAACTGATTGCAAAGGATCGCCGCGCATGCCTAGATTACAATACGCTTCTAGATTATATACCCCTTTTTCTTTAAGGATTAAGTGGCATTCTTGAAGAGGATCTTTTATCCTGTCGCTAGTGGAGTCTAAATATATTCTAAGAGGCAACTCATCTTTAAATGTCTCGAGTTTTAAAATTATCTCCCCATCTTGATTATAATCTAAATCAAGGAGCTTAAAATATTTAGAAATAACTTTCGGCTCCGGTTTCATTGAAACTTGCATTTTCGATTCCCACACCACAAACACCCCGCCCGCTATCACCACCGCCACCGCCACAACTGCTAAAACACTTACCCACTGCCATGTTTTAAGATGAAAGCGCTTGGGGTTTGATTGATTTGTTGGCTTGGTTTGATTGTTGGGCATAGATTATAATCAACGCAAAGGTTCCATGCATTGTTGTCTCTTTAGATAACAAGCATTCTTTATTGCCTTGTCAATTATTTTGTCACAGGTAGACTCAAGCGGAACCCAGTTGTGCATAGATTGATCAAAATAACAAGCAAAAGCATTGTAACATTTATCCCTTATTTGAGAATCAATTATTTTCTCGCAAGCAGACAGACCATCTCTAGCATCATAATAACACAAATCCCGCCAAGCCACATTGGTAATTTTATTACAAAAAGCAATACTGTTTGCAGTATGAGCAAAACCAAAATAACATTTTTCTCTAATATCTTGATCCTTGAGTTCATCACAATCAGATGCGGAACCAAATTTGGCATAGGCACGATAACACTGTATTCCATGTGGTTCTCGATAGTCTTCGCTGCCTATGTACCAATATTCGTCTTTGAGACAATATTCACAATAACTAGGGTCTCTGGATTCTTGCGCTATCCCTGTATAACAGATACACTTATTGACTCTCCCGTTCTCACATAAAGATGGATCATTTAGTTTTTTGGCTAACGCTCGATAGCACTCGTCTTCATTATACAAAGCCAAATCACAAAAAGAAGAATCTGAATCCTGCAAAGCTAAACTATAATAACATTTACTTCGCAAATCAATATCGCTAATATACTGACAATCTTCTTGTGTCTGCCGCCTTAATTGAAAATTACCATCCACTTCTTTTGGTATCTGAGGATGTTGATTGATATACCAAAACACCCCTCCCACTATCACTGCTACAATAATTAAAACTGGCAACCATTGCCATGTTTTAAGCTGAAAGCGCTTGGGGTTTGGTTGGGTTGTTGGTTGAGTTTGGTTGTTGTTCATAGATTTTGTTGATTTTAATATTTTTTTTAGGTTGGGCATAGAATTATTACTTATTATTTTACGACATAATTCCTGTGTTTACATAATAAATTTTTTCCTTATCTATTTTTAGCTTTCCCTCTGCTGTAATAAATATTGTATAATGGTAAAGACAGTCATGTGGGCTGCATCCTGTGCTGTAACGGTGCAAAGTTCTTTTCCCATTTTCTAAGACTATTTCACCATCTTGAAATTGGGGCAATTCTTTAATGTTTTCTTGATTACAGTCAAAGCCAGTTTTAGACTCTGAACATAAAGGCTTTTCTTTTGCCCGATTATATTTCTGCAACAACGCTTCCCTACCTATCAAATCACCATATAATAACCAACCTGTATTTTCTAAATCATTTTCTTCTAATATAAAAGCTTCTGGTGTCTTTGAATGAGAAAGTAGTTTTCCTTTATTTAAAACACAACTTCCTGGATAACCATCGCATTTTAAAACCGATACATCAAAATATGATAAACAATCATATCCAGAAGGAAATCCATGCCTTTCCGCTCGTATTCTGCCAACCTTGTAACCAGACCGTATTTTAAAATTTTGCAATATAGAAGCTTTTTTATTAACATATTCTTCCCATTCTTCAGTCGGTTCCTTATCTAACCAATCTTCTTTGTTTGCTGTTTGACGGCAGTCTGAAACAACGGGGAGTTTATTGATGGCTTCTTTGATGTCATTTTGATCCTGCGGCAAAACCTGTGTTCCTCTGTCCCACACCACAAACACTCCGCCCGCTATCACCGCCGCGATAATTAAAACTGAAAGCCACTGCCAGGTTTTAAGATGAAAACGGTTGGGTTTTGATTGATTTGTTGGTTTGTTATTCATATTTTTTTAATAAATTTATTTTAATTCCCCAATCTCGTTCCTAAATAGACAATATTTGGATCATTAGGATCATATTTAATCATTCTCACAAAATTTTTCGCCATAACTTTTTTGGGTAGCCAAGACTCGCCTAAATTTTCAGATTTAAAAACTGCTGTTGGAGAAGCGTAAATAATTTCATTTTCATTTTCGGGATTGATGGCAAAAGTTAAAATTTCCATTGTGCCTTTAGGCGGCAGAGTTTCTAAGTCCTGCCAAGTTGAACCTTGGTCATCGCTGTAAAATAATCCTTCTGGAGCAGAAATATAAAAACGATCTCTGTTTTCAGCCCAATAAAAATCATTAATTCGGCTTACTGGAATTTTTTCAAGATTCTCCGCAGGTTCTGTTTCATCATTTATTTGTGATGAAGCTGGCTGGTTTTTGTTTTCTATATTTAATTTTAAATTAATCCAACTCTCTCCTCCATTAAAAGTTTTAAAAATGCCATTATTCATTGTAGTGACAACTAAAGCTTGCGAATCTTTTTCAGACATAATAATTTTTTGCGTTTTTTCTCCTATTTCCAAAATTCTTTTCCATGAAGCGCCTTCATCTTCACTTTTTAAAATTCCTCCCCAGCCTGTGCCAATATAAAAAATTTGCGGATTATAATTATCAATCACCAAGTCAAACACTGCGCTGGGAGTTGGAATAGGATCATCATAAATACTTTGCCATGTTTGACCGTTGTCTGCGGATTTTGCTACTGTGCCTTTGTTATCAATATAACCAACAATATAAATTATTTCTTTATTTTCAGGATGAAAAACAATTTTGTAAATATTGCCTGAATTAATATTTGCTCCCTGCCAGCTCTCTCCCCTATTTTTGGAAACAAATATGCCAGAACCGCGCGTAGTTAAATAAATAACTTTGCTGTTTTCCTGGTCAAAAAAAAGATTGGCTGTATCTACTTTTGGCAAGATTTTTTTACCTTCAATTACATTTTTTTGCGTCCAAGTAACGCCGGCGTCATCTGAACGAAAAATGCCTGAATCAGGCTGTGGTTCGTTTTTTTTCTTACACCCAGGCAAACTGGAACTGAACATAGCTGGAGCGGCAAAGGCAAAGATGAGAGCAAGTGATAAAATTGATCTGTGATTTTTCATAATAAGGTTTGCGCGTAAAATTTATTTCCAAATTCTTTTTTTATTGATTTTTTCTTTATCACGAAAAGCTTTTTCTAAATTGATTTTGTAGCGATTGGCAATGGCGCAAATATAGATTAGAATATCTGCTAATTCTTCATCTACTGAGCCAAATTTGGAGTTGTGGTCTATTTTGATTTTATTTTTTTTGCGAACGGCTTTAAATAATTCTCCCACTTCTTCGCCTAAGAGGAGGCATTTTTGTAAAACAGTTTCATTTTCAAATTCACGTTCTTTTTCAAGTTCTTGCACATATTTTTGCAGGTCAGGAAGTTTAGGATGCGGTGGCAGATTTGGCATGATTGTTGATCAGGCGCGAGAAAAATGCCTTTAATAATTTAGTTTTAAGAAGACTTCTTCCAACACCATCTCTTTATTTAAATTTAAGTTTAATTTATTAAGCGCTTTAAGAGCGAGAGTAAGATTATTTTGAGCGGAAGAAATATGAGATTCATTATTGATTTTTGAAAAAATTATTTTTTTCTGCATTCCATAGCAATTTAATAATTGATCTCTAAAATACAAAACTAGACTTTCTAAAAAAGAATAGATTTTTTGTTCATCTTTTTCTTTTTTGGCTAATTCCTTAGCAAAAAGAAATTTTTCGCATAAAGAGCTATTTTTCAATGCTAAAAATTGCTTAATTTGATTTTCTTTTTCTTGCATTATTATATCAAAATTTTTATTCAAAGCCAAGCCTTGTCGTCCAAAAATATAATTTTTTTTGTCTTGATTATTTTCAAAATAGGATTTTAGCGGGGATAAGGAAAAATTAACAATGTTTACGCGCGAGAGAATTGTTTTTAAAAGCTCGCTTTTGTTAGCAGATGTTAAAATTAAAATTGAATTTTTGCTTGGCTCTTCTATGGTTTTTAAAAAAGCATTTTGCGCTGGAATATTCATTTTTTCTGCGTCTGTTAAAAGAACACATTTATATTTGGCTTTAAAGCTTGTCATACCAAGAAATTTTTTTATTTTGCGGATTTGGCTGATTTTTATTTCTTTTTCTGCTTGGATATGAAGAAAGTCTGGATGGCTGGCAAGCAGTGGAAAATCATTATTGTTCAAAGAAGAACAAGAAGCGCTAGTCTTTAAGAGCCAATTAAAAAATAAAAATGCTGTTTCTTTTTTTCCGATTCCTCTAGCGCCGCTAAAAAGATAGGCGTGCGAAAGAGCTTCTTTTTTTTGCGCAGATTTAAGAAATTTAAAAACTTGTGAATATAACATACAACATTAATAGGCTTTTATTTAAAGCTGGATAAATTCTGCTTATATTTTTCATAATTTTCTAAAATTTTAGACAAACCATTCACAACGCAGAAAAGAGGGTCATCTGCTTTAAAGCAATTTAGGCCAGTTTCTTTACTAACTACTTGATTAATGCCTTTAATTAAACTTCCGCCTCCAGACATAATAATGCCGCGATCAATTATATCCGCTGAAAGCTCTGGCGGAGTGCGCTGAAGAACTTGCTTGATTGAGCGGATAATTTGACGCGTAACTTCTTGTAAAGAAGCAGTGATGCTATGATTATCAATAATAATATTTTTTGGCAGTCCACTCCAAAGATCCCTGCCGCGAACTTGAATTTCTTTTTGTTTCTTTTCTTTAATTACAGAACCAATTTTAATTTTTATTTCTTCAGAGGTTTGGTCTCCAATGGCTAAATTATATTTATTCTTTGCTAAGTCTTGGATTGCTTGATCAAATTTGTTACCGGCTGTTCTCACTGAATTAATTGCGACAATGCCACCTAAAGAGATGACAGCAATTTCTGTTGTGCCTCCGCCAATATCAATAATCATATTTCCGCAAGATTCATGAATAGGAACGCCTGCCCCAATTGCCGCGGCAATTGGCTCTTTTACTAAATAAACTGTTTTAGCTCCAGCTTGCAAAGTAGCATCAACCACAGCCCTTCTTTCTGTGGAAGTGATCCCGGCTGGTATACTGACAATAATTTCTGGGCGAAAAAATTTTATGCCGCCAAGGGTTTTATGAATAAAATATTTTATTATTGCTTCGGTCATTCTATAATCAGCAATTGCTCCATCGCGTAAAGGACGCACGGCTGTTATTTCATCTGGAGTGCGTCCAATCATAGCTTTAGCTTCCAAACCTACAGCTAATATTTTATTGTCTTTTACAGATACAGCCAAAACCGTTGGTTCATTAATAATAATCTTTTTTTTTGGCAGAGCGATCAAAGTATTGGCTGTGCCAAGATCTATGGCGATTTTTTTGTTAAACATAATTTTTTAGTTTTTAATTTTAGAAACAGAAGACAATTATGATTGTTTTTGTAAAAGAATTAATTTTTTGTTCTTTTAATATCGGCTCCAATTTTTTTTAGTTTTTCCTCAATTTTTTCATATCCTCTATCAATTTGTTCAGCTTCGTCAATAATAGTTTTTCCTTTAGCAATTAAGCCAGCTAAAATTAAAGTTGCTCCAGCGCGCAGATCAAAGCTTTTGATATGCGCTCCATTGAGCGGAGTCTTGCCATAAATAATAGCCCGGTGCGGGTCAGACAAAATAGTTTTAGCGCCCATTTTATTTAATTCTTGTAAATGATTGAATCTGCCTTCGTACATTGGATCATGAATCAAACTCATTCCATTGGCTTGTGTGGCTAAAATAGAAAATGGAGCTTGCAAGTCCGTTGGAAAGCCAGGATATGGCATAGTTTGCAGTTTGAATGGTTTGATATTTTTAGACGCGAAAATTTGAACAGTGTCGGTTCTTATAGCAAAGGTATTCTGCAGGGATGATTTATTTACTGTTTTTTCTGGCACAATAGTAGTGAATTCTACTCCCATCTCTTTTAATTTTTCTAAAACAATGTCTAGATGATCCATGGGAGCGTTTTTTATGATTAAAGGATTGCCTAAAAGAGCTCCTAAAACTAACCATGTTCCAGCTTCAATTTGATCCGGAATAATTTTGTATTCTATTGGATTTAAGTTTTTTACGCCTTCAATTTCAATGGTATGTGTGCCCAAACCTTTGATTCTTGCGCCAGCTTGGATTAAAAAATTGCCTAGATCTTGTACATGCGGTTCTGCCGCAGCCATTTTAATTATGGTTTTTCCTTTTGCCAAACTTGCCAACATTAAAGCATTTTCCGTTGCAGTAACGCTGAATTCAGGTAAAATTATTTTTGCGCTTTTTAAAGGTTTTTTCAGCACAACTTCTAGATAGTCCTGCTGTTTCGGAAATTGCATAGGCGTGGCAAGAGTAGTGTTAAAATATTTTATTTCTGCCCCAAAGGCCTTAAGCACTTTCATATGTGAATCAAGGGGACGGTTGCCAATTACGCATCCTCCAGGCGTAAGCAGTTTCGCTCTGCCAAAGCGCGCCAGTAGAGGTCCAAGTAATAAAATAGAGGAACGCAAGCGCTTAATTTCAACAAATTCAGCTTCATGGGAGGTAATGTTTTGGGTATTGATTTGTGTTTTATGATTTTGAAAATCCGTTTTGATTTTTGCTCCTAACAATTCTAAAATTTTCAGCATTGTTTTCACATCTTCAATTTCAGGAATATTTTGTAAAATAAAATTTCCGCCAAATAAAATCGTTGCGGCAATAATAGGAGTGGCGGCATTTTTAGAGCCTTGGATATTTATTTCGCCTTTTAAGTTTTTAGATCCTTTGATGATTAGAGATGACATATTTTTGATTCTCAATTCACGGTTATCAATATATAAACAAGATATAAGGACACAAGATACAAGAAACAAGGATACCCTCAAATACGGCGGGCAGGCAAACAATAATCAACAACCGAACTCCAAATTAAAAATTGTTTGGAGATTGAAATTTTGAATTTAAAGTTTGTTTGCCTGCCCGCAAAGTCTCCGCCATGGGCGGATGGCAGGTGGGTAACTTGTATCTTGTGTCCTTGATTATTTCAAAAAGATAAGATTATTGAATGTTTTCTACAATTTTTTCTCCAAATTTTTTAGCCGCAGAAGGACCATTAGCAGTAATAATTTTTCCGTCAATTTCAACATCATTACCAGTG
>Ga0180007_10007230_pt1 | contig 10559 bp, 13 predicted proteins | sample MM_PC_MetaG_FD_121122 | JGI IMG/M metagenome (GOLD analysis project Ga0180007, IMG submission 121122) | Groundwater microbial communities from the Aspo Hard Rock Laboratory (HRL) deep subsurface site, Sweden - MM_PC_MetaG | ecosystem: Environmental > Aquatic > Deep subsurface > Groundwater...
GAAGTAAAACCATAGACAGCATTAACCAACAGTCCGTCTTTAGTACGCAAAGGTGGCAAAGCATGCCAAGCTCTGTGTAGTAGGGCGTGACCGTCAATAATTATTAATTTTTCGTTATTTTTAGCCATACCCCGTTACAAATTAAGATTTATTCTTGGAGCAATTTGCCCGGTTACTAATTTGTAACGAGGCATGATATATAGATATATATTACCATTTTTAGCCTTTTTTTCCTAATAAAAAACGCACTCGATTGTTTACGAGCGCGTTTGTTTTTTTAGATATTCTAGTGGAGCCTTTGAAACAAGCCAAAGGCAGTAAAAAGAAAAAAATATAATTGCATTACCATTGTCCCCCAAGCTTTTTTTAGGAGGCATTCAATACTGGTGCCGATTTGTCCGATCATTAGCCCCAAGGAAAATATTAAGAATTGATGATTGGTAGTTTGTCCTCCTCGAGAGCTAAACCAGGCCCAGACAAGCATTTGGCAGCCCATCATAATCCAAAGAACAACCATAATTCGAAGAGTAATCCCGTGTTTATTTTTTAACATCCTATCCTCCGCTTGTTGTCTCCGAGATTTTTTGCATCTACTTGATTACGGCTATGATGAAAATTTTATCACCTAATTCATAGCGTTTGAGCTCTTTAACTGTTTCGCTTTTTCTGTATGCCAAGACGAATTGTTTGGCCAGTTCTGTGCCCTCAAAGTAGAATAGTAGGTGGTCATCTCGTGGTTCTTCCGGATTAACATATATAAACCAGAAGTCTTGATTGGTGCCGGCGCCGCAACGAAAATATCTGGACTGATAGAATTCGTTGATTGTGTTTTCTGCCCACTTAGGTCGGTCTTTGGGAAAGCCGTAGGTAATTTGCCCGGCAGCGCAATTTGAAATTAAAGAAGCGACAAACATAAGAGCGATAGTTAAAAGTAATGTCTTTTTCATGACACTTCCTCCATGTTTAGATTTTTAAGGTAGTTTTTATTTAATAGGTGATGGTACCACGTTTGGATATTTTTGTCAACCTCAGTCAACTTAAATTCTAATCCAAAGCTTAATTATTTTGGTAAAATACTTCAGCTGGTGTTAAATAGTTAAGTCTCTTTCGCGGTTGGTTGTTAATCAATCTAACCGCTTTTTCTATTTATTCTTGTATTATTGTAGTAAATAGAGTTAAAGTTTTTAAAATAAACAAAAAGAAAAATACGCCCCTCCGGTTAGGTGGGGCGCATTGGTTTAGACCTATTTATTTGTATAAACAAACAGGTAAAGATTTATAGAGTTTCCAGGGAAAGAGCTATCAAAGCTCTGTTTGATGTATGATAGGCCAAGTAATCCTTTTATGGGAATATTGCCGGTTTCAACACTCCAGTCCCAGGTGGTTCCGATTTCGTATTTGGTAACTTTGTGATTTTCAAACACCATATCTACGTAAGTGGCCAAGACATGGTTTAAATATACATTACAAAAGCTACTGATTATTTCCTCGGAATTTCCGTGGAGCATGATTTGATTACGGCCATTTGTCAAAGTGATAACACCGCCACATTTTTTCCTGTTGTAATATCCGGAAATAATAGATTTTATATCCGAACCAACGTTTCGGGAAATTCCTAGGTTTACTTCCGGCATTCGATCGCCAGTAGCATTTTTGTATTGCCAGACACCAAAATGGTAACTGGAGTTTTTGGTAGGAACGCATATTCTTACATTTGGAGCGCTGCCAGGGATAATACCCAAAGATCGGGGTTCAAAATGTGATCCTGGTGAAACTGGGTGGGCGCGGTGCAAATAAGTGACTGGTCGACCACCATGGCCAATATATAAATACTTTACTGGATTCCACGTCCAGGAGAAGATATTCAGGCTACTATTAAAAACAGAAAAGCCGGAAAATTCTCCGATGCCGGTTTGGAATTTCATTTCCACCCCAGCACGCCAGGTGGTGTTCAGGTAATTTTTACTATCAACCACGTTGTAAGCCGACTGGGTCAGGCTGCCAACGTAATATTTGGTAATTTCCGCTTTGGGACTTTCGATTTCTACACCAGCCCAGATAGCGCTGGTCAAAATCAAGACAATTACTAGGATAATGAGTTTTTTCATTATTCCCCTCCTTTTTATAGTTAAAGATTTTCTAGCTAGTAGCTATTGTCTAATAATGACAATGGTAATTATTGTTATTGATTCTACAAGGCTTATCAACATGGATAAAAACATGGATTTGCTTTTGTATTTGACGCCTTGGAATATGAACGCTAGTTGAATGGCGCCGAATATAATCCACATTCCAATTGAGATCCCCTCTACGCTAGGAGCGGTAAATACAGCTAAACACTGAGGGAGAATGGCAACAGGATTAAGAAATACCGTAAGGTCCATAAGTTTTTTAAACCAATTTGCTTCTACCAATGGTTTGAGAAGTTGATACAATCTCTCCATTATTTCCTCTCTTTCTATGTATTTTTATTTAGTTTTCAAAGAAATTGTTTAATATGGAATGATAGCATATTTAAATAATTCTGTCAAGGCCAAGACTAAGTTTCGGGAAAAATGTGCTATAATACTAGGGTTATTAGCTTTTAAATGTAAAGAATATGGAAAATTGTTTATTTTGTAAGATAATAGCCGGGGAAATTCCTAGTTATAAGGTTTATAAAGATGAGAATGTTTTAGCTTTTTTGGATATTGCGCCTTGCAATCCTGGTCATACCTTAGTTATCCCTAAAAAACATTTTCAGAATATGGAAGATATTTCGGAAGAAGAACTAACCAAGTTAATATTGGGTGTGAAAAGGGTTGGCAATTTAATTAAAAATAAACTTGGTTATCAAGGTTATAATATTATGGAAAATAACGATCCAGTAGCTGGGCAGATTGTGCCACATATTCACTGGCATATTATTCCCAGGCAAGATGGCGATGGTATTGAGCTTTGGCCGCAGAGCAAGTATGAAGAAGGTGAGGCCGAAGAGATTATTAAACAAATAAATACATGAAAATATTAGTAACAGGTGGAGCTGGGTTTGGTGGGTCAAATTTTATCCATTACATGTTGGATAAATATCCTGATTATCGAATTATTAATTTGGATAAATTAACCTATGCGGGAAACTTGGCAAATTTAAAAGATGTTGAGAATAATTCAAACTACAAGTTTATTAAAGGCGATATTGTTGATGGTAAATTAATGAATGAGTTGGCGTCACAAGTTGATGTTATTATCAATTATGCAGCTGAGACGCACGTTGATAGGTCTATTTTAGAGCCAGAAGCTTTTATTAACAGTAATATTGTGGGTGTGTACCAACTATTAGAAGCGGTTAAGAACAATAAGAATGTAAAACGCTTTATTCAAATTTCTACAGATGAAGTTTTTGGATCTATAAAGGAGGGTTTATTTAAAGAAGACGATCCATTTAAACCTAATAGTCCTTATGCAGCTGCCAAGGCAAGTGGCGATTTACTTTGTCGATCGTATATAAAAACTTATAACTTGCCGATTATAGTTACACATAGCTGTAATTATTATGGATCCTATCAATTTCCCGAGAAGTTGCTACCACTATTTATTACCAACTTGATAGAAGATAAGAAAGTGCCAGTTTATGGTAGGGGGGATAATGTTCGAGAATGGATTCATACAGACGACCATGCTAGGGCAATTGATTTGGTTTTGCACAAGGGTGAGTTGGGAGAAGTTTATAATATAGGAACTGGAGACGAAAAAACAAACATGGAGATTACTGGATTAATTCTTAAGGCTATGGGCAAGGGTGAAGATATGATAGAATATGTTAAAGATAGACCTGGTCACGATTGGCGTTATGCACTGGATAGTAAAAAGATTCAGGCTTTAGGCTTTGTTTCTCAGGTAGATTTTAAAGAAGGTTTAGAGAAATTAGTTCAGTGGTATAAAAACAATGAAGACTGGTGGCAGAATGTAAAAAGCGGAGAATACATAAATTATTATAAACAACAATATGGCAAATAAACTACAAGAATTTATATCTGAGGCGCACAAGTCTACTTATGCCTCGGGTAAGTTACCAAGGGTTTTAAAAACCGGAGGCAAACAATTTATTTATAAATTAGGAGGTTTTAAATATATTGACACTTATTTTGGTAGTGACAATTTTATTGGCACTGAAGTGGTTAAAGAAGCAGGTAAAGTAGTTTGGGGGATGAGTTATTATGGTTTTATTCTGGGCGAGGAAGTTAATAGCAAAGACATTTTTGTTTTTTTACAGAAAATGTTATCCAAGAGTAAACCCGGTATGCTTTTGCGTGGACCTAAGAGTTGGAAACAAAAATCCTGGAGTTATCGTTATAGCTACAAAGGGTCATTTTCCAACTTTACCGCACACGAGGTTGTAAAGTATAAAGGAAGAAAAATATATCAGGCTCGATTTAATGGTGGTAGAATTAAAAAGTAACTTAAACATATATGAAAGGAATAATTTTGGCAGCCGGTCGTGGCACACGATTGTCACCATTAACAGATATAACTAGTAAACAATTGTTGCCAGTCTATGACAAACCAATGGTACATTATCCAATGCAAACATTAGTTGATGCTGGTATAAAAGAAATTTTATTAATTGTTGGCCCAGAAAAGTGCGGTGATTATCTAAATTATTTTGGTTCTGGGAAAAAGTTTGGCGTACGCATTACATATGAAGTGCAAGATAAGCCAACGGGTTTACCGGATGCATTTTTAATTGGCAAACGGTTTGTTGGCGACGATGACGTTACATTAATTTTGGGAGATAATATTTTTGAAGACAAATTGGATAAAGCAATAAAGGGTTTTAAAGGTGGGGCTAAGGTTTTTGCTAAAGAAGTGCCAGATCCAGAAAGATTTGGAGTGGTAAAATTTGATGAGAATAAAAAAGCCATTAAAATTGTTGAAAAACCAAAAGAATTTTTAAGTAATTATGCTGTAGTCGGGCTTTATATATATGACAATCGTGTCATAAAAGCGGCCGCTGAATTACAACCATCTGGCCGTGGTGAGACAGAAATTGTTGACTTGCACAATTGGTATTTAGATAAAGGTGAATTAGAAGTTGAAGTGATAAAGGGTGAGTGGATTGATGCAGGCACCTTTGATTCATTATTGAAAGCAAATAATTTTATTGCCAGTCAAAGGAAAAAATCTTGATTTATTGGGAGTAGTTTGCTAAACTGCTCAAGCATTAGGCCACGTAGCCAAGCGGTAAGGCGGGGGTCTGCAAAACCTCTATTCGGCGGTTCGATTCCGCCCGTGGCCTCCACACAAAAACACCCCACAAGTTATGCGAGGTGTTTTTTAATTGCAAGAGCATTATCTTCTCGGGATCAATTTGAGAAATTGACTTATAAGAATGGCAACTATTTGTATAATAATATTTATTACTATCAGGCTTATTACTATTAAGCTGATTTGAGATAGCGTTTGCCAGTTTATAAAAAACATTAATATTAATACTGGCCATATATTTTTTAAGTCCTTGGTTGATGGGCCGATCATGGCGCCAACGTTAATAAATAACAACATCATAACCCAGGCTTGCCAGTCAGTTAAACTAATTTGAGCTATAGAAGAGCTGAGGGTGTCTAATATCTCATTCCAATTATTGGGAGTTAGTATTGTGAAGTAGCTATTGAGCACCCATTGATTTATTGCGTAGATGAAAAATAATCCTCCAGCAATTGGCGCTAAAGATATTAGCGGTTGTCCAATCAGAGGCAGTTTAGATTTTGTGTGCGAGACGTGTGGTTGCTTGGAGAATATTTTAAACTCGGTTATTTTGGCACCAGTCAGAATACAAGCCAAGGCATGGGATATTTCATGGACAATCGCGCCTAGATAGTACAACCAACGAGTTATTTTAAAATTTAACCAACGTCCATTGAGTTGATTACTTAAATATCCTAAAGCGGTTATTAAAATGATTAGTAGTCCTAAGTTCATAATACTATTTTATCATTTTAAAACCAGTTTTGACAATTGGGACGGTTTGTGCTAAGTTGTAAAGTCAAGTACATTAAGCAAATACAAAGGAGGTGTTATAGTGATAAGTGATTTTTTATCGCCATTGTATACTAGTCGGATGGTGTTTCACATGCTTTATAGGGATGAGCGTTATTTCTTGATAGTCCAAAGAGTTGAAAACGATTCGTATTTGCCTGGCTTATGGGAATTTCCTGGTGGCAAGGTTGATGTTATGCCGCCAAATTTTTATGCCGAGGCTAGGCGTGAAGCATCTGAAGAAGTTCTCGGACTGCCTTTGATTGAAAATTTTTTTCTAGATTCAATGTTAAAGGATCTGGGCGAGAAGGAGAAATATCATAACCGTAAAGTTCGCTATATGATATTTTTTGGCCACTTAGTTCCACCTACTTTGGAAATTTTAGGAAAAATGAAACCGGGCGATGAACATCAGGCGGTTGAACTTTTACCAATTGACGATGTTTTGAAGAAAAATCTAACCCCAATTACTCGGAGAATAATTTCCGAGTTAATAAAAACCCTTTGATAAGTCAAAGGGTTTTTTAAATAGTATATATGTAATTTTTAAAATATTTCCATTCGAGTGTATTGCTTACCAAAAGCCTTGGCTGTTTGATAATCTTGCATCCAAATATCTGCTCGTTGGTAGTAACGTTTATTCATTCTATCTTCTATACTAAATATTCTATCGCCAAACAAGTCAGGAAAGCGAACCTTGGTGCCAAAAGGCAGATACCAAAGGTTGGTGGCAATCACATCTTCCATATCTCTTTCACAAACATCCATACCCGAAGCGGTGATACATGGCGTATCGTCTGTTTGCCAGGGTAGGCTGTTATAGGCAGTAACGGTAATATTGACCGTCCACTTGGGTTCACGATAGTCGATCTCGGGTAAGCGAATAGAATAATTCCAGTCCGGATCAGTTACTATTTTGGTTATTTGGCCACTATCCGGGCTATCAACAACCGTGATTTGTTCAGCCGCCACTGACATTTGCGGGAAAATAAGCTGAATTAGGACAATCATAGCGGTTAATAGGGGTAGGGTGTTATTCAAGTGGAATTTAGCCATTTTTCGGCTTTTGTATTTTAGCTTTAAAATCATAGGTAAAATTAACTTTAATCAAAAAGAATCCCTATCTATGGGATTTTTATACTACCATTGTAGCACATCCGTTCTATTTTGTCAAATCTATTTTGAAATAATCCCGCAATCTTTGACAAATAAACGCTAATAAATTATATTAAATGCAGTGAAAAATCATGGTGGTTTTTTGCAATGTTTTTTTTAAAATATCAAATAAGGAGGTGATTATAGTGTTTTGCCAGTCAGTCTCAACCCCGATCGTCAAACCAGTCAATGGATTATGCAATTTGTCCTGTTCGTACTGCTATACTTCTGAACTCAAAAAATACGCTGATAGAAATCGTATGCGGCTGGGAATATTAAAGGCCGTGATTGATTTTTTTTGTCGCGATCAAGATGATATTGAGTTTATCTGGCATGGAGGCGAACCTCTACTTACTGGGTTGGATTTCTATCGCAAAGCAGTAGAATTTCAGTACGCATGGAGGCAACAAGGAAAGAAAATAACAAATTTTCTTCAAACAAATGCTACTTTCATTACTCCCGAATGGGTCCGTTTTTTTATTGAAAATGATTTCCTTATTGGCGTGAGTCTTGACGGTCCGAAAGAATTTCACGATCAAGTTCGTCATTATTCCGCCAGTAAAGGGTCGTACGATGATGTCATGAGAGGCGTTGATTTACTACGTCAGGCAGGAATATTTAACGGAATTATCTGTGGCGTCAGTGCTATCAATCATCAAATTCCAAAAGAAATTTTCAACTTTTTTATTGCAGAAAATATAAAAAAGTTGAAATTTGCCAGAGTGAAAAGCATTGGTCATTGCAATGACATATCATCGTTGGTTATTTCACCAACACAATACGCCGATTTCATGATTGCAATCTTTGATCGCTGACTGGAAATAGACGATCAAGAAGTTGAGATTCGGGATATTCAAAGTGTTGTCAATCTGGTTCTTGGTGGGAATAAACGCGAATGCATCTATATGGGGCGGTGCGATCAATTTGTCACTGTCTATTCTGATGGTTCAATTTACAGTTGTGATTCTTTCCCAAAAACAGACACTCTACATTTTGGTAGCGTACTGGATGAACCGGCCATAGTTAGATCTAATTTGCGTTTACAAACCTTTCGGAAGTTGTTGGAAAAAAGGAAAGAATACTGTCAAATGTGCGATTGGTACTTTATATGTAAAGGGGGATGCGCAAAGGATTGCTATGGACAGCTTGATTCCGTTGAACCGCTAAGCGATGTTTGCGAAAACCTAAAAAGATATTTCAAACACATTTCAGCTAAAATAAGATCGCATGGTCTTGTTTAACTGAAAAATATCACATTTCTAACAAAAGGAGGTGAAAACCATGTTGAATCCAGTGCCTGCTTTAAAGGTGGAGCTCAATTCCGTTCCCAAGGTTCTGCTTCAGGCCAAGGAAGAGGCCATATTACAGGCTTCAGGGGGAGGAAAGCCGTGGAACAAGGCTTGGGATAAGGGACACTGGGCAAATAGGAAATAATTCTTATATGCCCACGTACACACGCCTCTTCAGACTAAAAATCTGAAGAGGCGTTTTATTTTGCATTTTGTTTAATTATCCTCATTAAATTTTGTAGGTATTTTTCATCAATTTGCCGATTGTCATTGATGTATTTTTTTACCATTTGATAGAGTTTAAAAGCAACAAATTTCCGCCACGCTAATAAACTCTTTGGTTTTACAATATAAGTAGTAACTTTAGCGCGAAAATATTTTTCACTTAAATAACCCTCAGGAATAAATGAGCTGATCATCAATTCTTCTAAAAATATTCTGTCCGGCATTCCCTCTGATAATTTTGCAAATAATTTTTCATTTTCTTTGGCAATTTTACTGATTTTTGAAAATAAGTTTTTATTTCCTCTCAATATTAAATGAAAAAATTCGTGTGCCAAAACACCCATTGGAAAAAAATTATTAGGTATTCTAAGGCCGAATGGAATTTCAATAACTATAAAACTTTCTTTTGGCGTCCAGGAAAACCAAGCATTGATCTCTTTATCTTTGCTACTATGATCAGAAATAAGATAAATCGGAATTTTAGAAACCGCGAAATATTTTACTCCACTTAACTTCTTTATTTCAAAAATAATTTGTTGAAATAATTGTTGGTTATTTTGAAAATACCGCCTCCATAAAAGCAGATGTTTGGACGCTTTGGGCCAATGTGAAGCAAAGACAGATTCTAATGAGTTAGTATATTTTTTTATTTGTTTAGTATTTTGTTCTCCGATTGCTTTCTCAATTTGTTTCCAAATTTTATTTTCGTTATTTCCATAAAAAGATAGATTAATGTTCTTATCAGTTAAATATTTTTGCAGATTAAATTTAACCAGATAATCAGTGTCTGTTTTTTGGACAAAAAATAAGAAATTAGATAAATGAGAAATTACAATTGGTAAATACATATGGTTATTATGGCTGATTTATAGATAATTGTGAATTTTATTTGTCAAAGATTGTGGGATTAATTAAAAATCGATTTTAAAAAATAATTTATTATCTCATTAATAATAAATAAAAAACGAGCGAGTAAAAAATGAAAGTTCGGGAGAGAAAAATTTTTGTCCACGAGCATCAAACCGTCTCCGCCTGCCAGTTAGGGCAGAACGTTTGCCTACCAGCGGGCAAGTCAAAACAAAATTTTCTTTTCTAATTTTCTGATTTCGTGCGCTCTTCTAAAATTCTTTTCCAATAAGGAAAAAGGAGATTTTATTGAGGTGTAGCCTGCCTTCGCTAGAGCTATGACAAGGCAAGGGAGAATCGAACTCCCGTCCTCAGCTTGCCCGTCCTTCGCAGTAGCAAGATGGAGCGGGCTGCTCGCCTACGGCGATGCGAGCCTCGTCCTTCGCAGTAGTAATATGGAGCGGGTAGGGAGAATCGAACTCCCGTCCTCAGCTTGGAAAGCTGTAATAATAGCCATTATACTATACCCGCTCGTCGTAATCGCGGTTCGTCGTTTCGTGTCTCCGGTCAAGCCGAAGCCACTTCACTCAGCTCACCGCGCTTACTCCTCTCAAATTTTCACTTAATTCCTCGACTATACTCGGAACCCAAGTGAAAATTTGTTTTTATCTCAAAAGATAGTGTTCGAATAGTTGGGGTAATTATGTAACCGATGTGTTAATCGTTGGTCGTAGATCACGAGTGAAGTCAAACTGTGTTTAACGAGTCGAGTGGTCGGGGTGATCCCGCTTGGGCGGGACGGCCTCCTGCTCAATAACCTATTTTAAATGAATTGGTCGGGGTGAGAGGACTTGAACCTCCGGCCTCCTGCTCCCAAAGCAGGCGCGCTAGCCAACTGCGCTACACCCCGTCGTCGTCGAGTTCAGCTCGACTCCTCTTTTAACTTATCACTTAACTTCGCTACACTCAGCCCAAGTGATTCGCTGTTTTTACCACAGATGTAGAGACGCGATTAATCGCGTCTCTACA
>Ga0180007_10007232_pt1 | contig 10558 bp, 10 predicted proteins | sample MM_PC_MetaG_FD_121122 | JGI IMG/M metagenome (GOLD analysis project Ga0180007, IMG submission 121122) | Groundwater microbial communities from the Aspo Hard Rock Laboratory (HRL) deep subsurface site, Sweden - MM_PC_MetaG | ecosystem: Environmental > Aquatic > Deep subsurface > Groundwater...
ACATTGCCGGACAGGAATTTGCCAATGCTTTCAGCGAATTAAATGACCCGTTCGATCAACGGGAACGATTGGAAAGTCAGAGCCGCCTGCGTGAAGCCGGGGATGAAGAGGCTCAGACAATGGACGAGGATTTTGTAACGGCCATGGAATACGGCATGCCCCCAACCGGCGGTGTCGGGATCGGAATCGATCGCCTGGTGATGCTGTTTACCAATCAGCGCTACATCAAAGACGTCATTCTGTTTCCACAACTTCGGTCATAGAAAAGCACACAGTTATGTCATTTCCGGTTTTCATTGCCAAACGTCATCTGTTCAACCGCCATAAAATCGGTTATATTTCCTTTATCAGTATCATCTCCACAATCGGACTGGCTGTCGGAGTTGCGGCATTAATCATTACAATTTCCATTCTGAACGGTTTTGAGAATGTTATCAAAGAGAAACTGATCGGTTTTGACGCCCATATCCGCTTAAGATTATTCAATGGACAAACGTTCAAATCATCGGATGAAATAGCGAATCTGTTGTCCGGAAATCCTGAGATTCAGGACATCGTACCCTACGTTCATAGTACAGTGATGATTCGTAATAAAGCGGAAACCGATGGGGTCATTCTGGAAGGTCTCACGGAAGAAGACATAAAAAAAACCCTTGATATCCAGCGGTTCCTGAAAGAAGGCTCTGTTTCATTCCGGACCGAAGATGAAAAAGAGGGAATTATCATTGGCAGGAAATTAGCCGAGAATCTGGGGGCGGAATTGGGTGATCAGGTCTACCTGTTCGTACTGCATTCAACATCAAAATCCTCCAGCCGTCCCAGAGTCGGGACGTTTACCATTACCGGGATTTACGAATCGGGGATTTCCGATTACGATGATATTTTTGTTTACACCAGTTTATCTGCGGCTCAGAATATTATGAATCTTGGCACCGAATTCTCCGGGTTTCAGATGATTCTGGATAATCCTCTCAACGCCGGAAAAGTGACTGAACAAATTAATTCGGAACTCGGTTATCCTTATCATGCCATGAGCTGGCAGGATTTGCACGCGAACCTTTTCGAATGGCTGCGTGTTCAGCGATTCCCGATCATCATTGTTTTCGGTTTAATTGCTGCTGTCGCAATTTTTAACATTGTCAGTTCACTCATGATGATCGTCATCGAGAAAACCAAAGATATCGGCGTATTGAAAAGCATGGGTATCAGCCGAAAACAAACCGGCAGAATTTTTTTAATCGAAGGAACAATCATCGGGTTTGCCGGAACGGTTTTGGGGTATCTAATCGCAATTTTAATTACCTGGTTACAAAACCGATTCAGCATAATAGCACTGCCGGATGACGTTTATTTCATGAATCAACTGCCGATTGAACCAAAATTTATCTATTACCTGGTTGTTGGTTTTTTCGCGATTCTGTTTTCAATTCTGGCAACGATCTACCCATCCCGGAAAGCCATGGGATTATCACCAACGGAGGCAATCCGGTATGAATAATCGCCTTTTAAACTGGATTTCCTATCGCTATTTCCGCTCAAAAAAACAGACCGGTTTGATATCCTTCACCTCCTATGTTTCAATTTTCGGGATCGCGCTCGGTGCATTTGCTCTGCTCATTACATTAAGCATTCTGAACGGATTTGAATCGGAAATCACAGCCCGGGTAATTGATCTGGAATCTCATCTGCGGATATCCGGCCCCGATATTGACAGCAAACTACTCCCCGAATTAAACAACTTGCTGAAAGAAGAGGATATTGACATCATTTATCCTTATACACTGAAGAAATCGGTACTGTCCAACTTTGGTTCCGATGCCATTGTTCGCCTGAAGGGAATCGACTCGACGGTTTTCCAGACAAAGATAATGCAAAAATCCGCCATTATTCGCGGCAATAACAATTTTACAGCCCCCACCGCAGATTTGCCCGGTATTGTGGTCGGATATCGACTGGCTGATAAACTTGGTTTGTTCCTGGGGGATACAATCAATGTCATCAATCCGCTGGACATAAAAAGTTCCTACAGCATCCCTTTTGTCGGGCGTTTCGTGCTAAGCGGAGTATTTCGCCTGGACTTGTTCGATTATGATGAAAACCTGGCATTTGTAGAAATTGGCGAAGCCCAGAAAATCTATAAAATGCCGCAGCAATATTCCGGGATTGATATTCGTTTTGAAAATTATAAAAACATACTTCAGATAAAAGAACGGCTTTCGAATAATCTCAAACGAGGTACTGTAATTTCAAGCTGGGAAGATTTGCACCGAGATCTGTTCGGCGCGATGAAACTCGAAAAATACGGGAGTTTTCTGGCACTGAGTTTCATTATCCTGATTGCGATATTTAATCTGTCCAGTTCGCTGGTTATGCTGGTCATGGAAAAAATCCGTGAAATTGGAATGCTCCAGACATTGGGCATGAATAACAGCCATATCAAAGGGATTTTTCTCCGGCTGGGATTCATCACCGGCTCGATCGGACTGCTGTTCGGATTATCTCTGGCATTGATCATTTGTCTGCTTCAGCAATATTACAAATTCATCCCGCTACCCTCGGTCTATTTTATTCCCTACCTTCCGGTTGAGCTTCATGTAATCGATGTCGCAGCAATTCTGACCGCCGGATTTATCCTGATATTTTTTGGAACTTTATATCCGGCCCAGCGGGTTGGAAAACTCGCACCTTTGGAGGCAATTCAATATGAAAAATGATCGTGAACCGATCCTGATCGTCAACGGCCTGTCAAAATCCTACAAGACCGATGGAGTTGAAGTTCCCGTATTCCAGGACATTTCATTTTCAGTCAATGCCGGAGAAGTCATCGCAATCATGGGGCCATCGGGAATTGGTAAGTCCACCCTGTTGAATCTCGTCGGAACCCTCGATTTTCCGAATAGTGGTGAGATCAGTTATCAGGGGATTAATCCGTTTAGTTTACCGGATCGTGAAATCGCCCGGTTCAGAAATCAAACAGTCGGATTTGTTTTCCAGTTTCACCACCTGCTTCCGGAGTTTACTGCCCTTGAAAATGTCATGATTCCTTCCATTATTTACCATTATGATCCGAATACTGCAAAGGAAAACGCTAAAGAGATTCTAGATATGGTCGGTCTGGGCCACCGCATTCATCACCGTCCCTCGGCTCTTTCCGGCGGTGAACGCCAGCGGGTTGCGGTTGCACGGGCACTGATTAATAAACCATTGGTAGTTCTTGCCGACGAACCATCCGGCAACCTGGACTCGCACAACAGCGATTTATTAATTGAACTGATCCTCAAACTGAATGAACAGGACCAGCGGACCTTTATCATTGCCACCCACAACTCATCGATTGCATCTAAGTCTCACAGGGTGTTGCTTCTGGATAATGGTGGCGCCCGTTTTCAATAAAAGATTAATTGACTTGGGTCGTTCCAGGTTATATATTGTGAAAGATAAGCATAAGAACAATGAAAGAACAATTTTCAAAACTGATTCAACACACGATTAAAGAAGCGCGAAGCCAGGCAGCCCGACTGGGCCATAATTACGTGGATTCCGAACATCTTCTGTTGGCAATTCTCAATCGAAGGGGCGGCCGGCTAACGGACATCCTTACAAATTTTGAAATCGACGTCAATGAGTTGATAAAAAATATTGAAGATGCGGTCCCGGGAGGCGATGAGATCATTCAACTTGGTCGTTTACCATTGACAAAACGCGCCGAGCAGATACTGCGAAATACTTTTCACGAAGCCCAGCACATGGGCGCCGGTGAAGTGGATGAAATCCATATCTTCCTGGCCATCCTGAAACAACAGGACGGAATTGCGTACAAGGTGCTTAATGCGTTCGGCATTGAATATCACAGTTTCAAAAATGATATCGACGAACCCGATTTTAACGAACACATGCAGCAGAATTTGTCAAAAAAGGCCAAAATCAGTAAAACGCCGGCTCTGGATCATTTTTCCAGAGATATTACCGAAAAAGCCAAAAACAATCAACTCGATCCGGTTATCGGACGGGAAAATGAGATAGAGCGGGTTGCACAGATTTTATCCCGTCGCAAGAAAAACAATCCTGTACTCATCGGAGAACCCGGTGTCGGTAAAACTGCAATTGCAGAAGGTCTGGCAATTCGAATCATCGAGAAAAAAGTTCCCCGATCGCTCTATAACAAGCGGATCATCGATCTGGATCTGGCCGCCATCGTCGCCGGCACAAAATACCGTGGACAGTTCGAGGAACGTATGAAAACTATCATGCAGGAACTTGAACAGGCCGACGATATCATTCTTTTTATCGATGAGCTTCATACAATCGTTGGAGCCGGTAGCGCATCCGGTTCTCTGGATGCATCCAATATGTTTAAACCGGCGCTGGCACGGGGAGATCTTAGGTGCATTGGGGCAACCACTTTGGATGAATACCGTAAAGTAATTGAAAAAGACGGGGCTCTGGAACGTCGCTTTCAAAAAATAATTGTCAATCCACCCATGAAGGATGAAACTATCGAAATTCTGAGAGGCCTTCAGGAACGATATGAGGATCATCATCGTGTTAAGTACACCAATCAGGCCCTGATTGCCGCTGTAGAACTCAGTGATCGTTATATTACCGATAAATTCCTGCCCGATAAAGCCATCGACGTCGTCGATGAGGCTGGTTCACGAGTTCACCTGCGAAACATCAACATCCCTAAATCGATTGTCGAACTTGAAGAAAAAGCCGAACAAACCAAACTCCGGAAAGAGAATGCGGTTCGTGAGCAAATGTTCGAAAAAGCCGCCGAATTGCGTGATATAGAGCGTAAAATCCGCCAGAAGATCAAAGTCAGTTATGAAAATTGGGAAGAGAAAACCGCCAGTGAGGTTATCGCAGTAACTGAGGACGATATGGCCGATGTGGTTGCGATGATGACCGGTATTCCGGTCAATCGGGTGGCCAAATCGGAAAATAAAAAACTGCTGAATATGGAAACCGAACTAAAAAAGCACATTGTCGGTCAGGACGAGGTTATACGCCTTATTTCCAGCGCGATCCGCCGGTCAAGAGCCGGTATGAAAGATCCCAAGCGGCCGATTGGTAGTTTTCTATTTATGGGTCCTACGGGCGTCGGGAAGACCGAAATGGCCAAAGTTATCGCTCGCTTTCTATTTGAAGGTAATGATGCCCTCATCAAAATCGATATGTCCGAGTACATGGAAAAATTTTCCGTGTCACGGTTGATTGGCGCGCCTCCCGGTTATGTGGGATACGAAGAGGGTGGTGAGTTGACGGAACGGGTTCGGCGGCATCCCTATTCTGTTGTTCTATTTGATGAAATTGAAAAAGCGCATGCTGATGTTTTTAACATTCTGCTGCAAATATTTGATGATGGTATCTTAACAGACAGTTTAGGTCGAAAAATCAATTTCAAGAATACAATCATCATCATGACTTCCAATGCCGGCAGTCGCAATATTCAACACAATGCTTTTGGATTTTCCAAAGATACCGAAAAGAGCGATTACAAGGTCATGAAGAAAAAGATGATTGAAGAAGCCCGCAAACTTTTTAATCCGGAATTCATGAACAGGATTGACGATCCCGTAGTTTTTCATTCGCTTACGAAGGAAAACATTCTGGATATTATTGGTCTTCTGCTCAAAGAGGTTCAACAAAATCTATCAAATACCAAAACCGGATTACGAATAAGCAGAGGTGTTAAAGAATTTCTTCTAGAAAAAGGATTCAAACCCGAATACGGCGCCCGGCCTTTGCGCCGTTCGATCCAGGCTCTTATCGAAGATCCGATTGCCGAAAAATTTCTGGACGGTACATTATCAAAAGGAAAAGAAATCACGATTCGGGTTCGAAAAAATCAATTAAGTTTTTCTCATCCACAGACCCAAAAGAAAAAACAATCTGTTGAATTAAACAGTTAATCAGCAGATTCCGACATTTTTTCCGATTTGTCTGCATAGTCTTTTTATATCTCATAACAATCGGTCGTTATGTCTTAGTGAATTCTTGGCATAAGATTTGTCACTTTCTTATTGTTTTTGAAAGTATTGATAATAATTGTACTGTGATAAACGATTTAAAGGAGATAAAAAATGGGAAAAATCATCGGTATTGATTTGGGTACAACCAACTCTTGTGTAGCCGTTATGGATGCCGGAAAACCCCGTGTTCTGGAAAATTCCGAAGGACGGTCAGTAACTCCATCAGTAGTGGTTTTTAAAAAAGACGGCGAACGGGTTGTCGGTGATACAGCCAAACGGCAGATCGTCACCAATCATGACCGTGCGGTTTACTCAATCAAACGCTTTATGGGAAGAATGTTTAAAGAAGTTAGCAGTGAAATTAAAGAAGTGCCTTTTAAAGTGATTGAAGGCCCCAACGGTGATGTTCGGGTACGGATCGCTGATCGCGATTACTCGCCTCCGGAAATCGGCGCTATGGTGCTTCAGAAAATGAAACAGACCGCCGAGGAAAAACTCGGTGAAAAAATTACCGAAGCCGTTATTACTGTACCGGCTTATTTTAATGATGCACAACGTCAGGCAACAAAAGATGCCGGAAAAATTGCCGGACTGGAAGTAATGCGAATTATCAATGAGCCCACTGCAGCGGCCTTAGCCTATGGTCTGGACAAGAAAAAGGACGAAAAGATCGCTGTTTATGATTTGGGTGGCGGTACATTTGATGTCTCGATTCTTGAAATAGGCGATGGTGTCTTTGAAGTCAAATCCACTAGTGGCGATGGCCATCTTGGTGGTGATGATTTAGACCAGAGAGTTATTGATTGGCTGGTTGATGATTTTAAGAAAAAAGAGGGTGTTGACCTTAAAAAAGATCCCATGGCCATGCAACGCCTCAAGGAATCCGCCGAAAAAGCGAAAACCGAGCTCTCTTCCAACACAGAAACCGAAATTAACCTCCCTTATATTACCGCTGGAGCCGCCGGTCCGATTCATTTATTAGAGAAATTGACCCGCGCAAAATTTGAGTCACTGGTCGAAGATTTAATCGAAAGAACCCGCAAACCTTGTATGCAAGCAATTAAAGACGCCGGACTAGCTGCAAGCGATATTGATGAGGTGATTCTGGTTGGTGGTTCTACCCGAATTCCAAAGGTACAGACACTGGTCAAGGAAATTTTTGGCAAAGAACCCAACAAAAGTGTTAATCCCGATGAAGTTGTAGCTATTGGTGCAGCCATCCAGGGCGGCGTCCTTGGTGGTGAAGTTCATGATATCCTGCTGCTTGATGTAACTCCACTGTCTCTCGGTATTGAGACTCTTGGCGGTGTTGCCACTAAATTGATAGAACGGAATACCACTATTCCGACCAAGAAAAGTGAAATTTTCTCAACCGCGGCTGACAGTCAGACAACCGTGGAAATCCATGTACTTCAGGGTGAGCGAGCAATGGCTGCCGACAATAAAAGCATTGGTAAATTCCACCTGGATGGGATTCCGCCAGCACGCCGTGGTATCCCGCAGATCGAAGTAACTTTCGATATTGATGCAAACGGTATTCTGAACGTCTCGGCAAAAGACAAGGCTACCAGTAAAGAGCAGAGTGTTCGTATTCAGACTTCCAGTGGACTGTCCGATTCAGAAAAAGAGCGTATGGTTAACGACGCTAAAATGCATGAAGAAGATGACAAGCGCCGTAAAGAAGAAGTCGATACACGTAATCAGGTCGACACCCTAATCTATCAGACTGAAAAGAACATGACGGAATATGGTGACAAACTTCAACCTGAAGAAAAAGGAAAAATTGACGACGCTCTTGAACAGTTGAAAAAAATCCAGGGCGGCAATGACATTGGTGCCATGAAAGAAGGTATCGAAAATCTGAATAAAGTCTGGACGGAGATATCAACAAAGATGTATGAACGGGTCAAAACCGAAACACCTCCGCCGAATGCGGGACCGCAACCCGGCCCGGAAGCCCAGTCACGTCAGGATACCGGCAAAGAAGATAATGTCGAAGATGCTGATTTTGAAGTCGTTGATGATAAATAAATAGAGATACGCTTCTTTACTCAAAGGGGTGGTTTCCCACCCCTTCTTATTTTAGTAGAATCAAATTGAAATCTGTTGGTTTTTATCATCAAAACACTTATTTTCCAACGCTATTTTTAGACTGAGACGGCGACGTACCCAAGTGGCTAAGGGAGCGGTCTGCAAAATCGTTATTCACCGGTTCGAATCCGGTCGTCGCCTCTCTTTTTTAAGTGCCGAAGTGGCGGAATTGGTAGACGCAAGGGACTTAAAATCCCTCGTAGGTTTTCTACATGCCGGTTCAAGTCCGGCCTTCGGCACAACCCCTTACCCGTCGATAACGGCGGGTATTTATGTTTTTATAGATCACCTTCCCCCCTATCTAAATAAACTTCAAAACATGTATATTTATGTATATTTTGTCATCTGAAACCGGATACGCAACTGGATACGGATTTCTATATAAAATTTAACCACTAACAAAAGAGAGGTAAAAAATGACAACTAACAAAATGAGCGCAACCGAAGCGATCCTGAAACTGGCCGAACTTGTGGCAAAGGATAACGTCACGGACTTCATGGAGTACCTGGAGCAGAACAGGACTAAGATTCACAACGGCGTTGTAGGTGATTCTTATTTGACTGATAAACTTAACAGCGTCTTGATGTCCGCACTTGATAAGTTTGTCGGTTGATTATTATTTGGTTTATTGCCTTTATTGTATTGCAATTTGCATTACGCCACCTTATATTCTAATTAGTTAATTTAAGAGGTGAATAATGAATCTGAATGCTTCCATAAACGTAAGAGTTGCCAGGAAGGTTAAAACCAATGCTGAACAGGTACTTTCCGAACTTGGCCTGACCATGAGCGAGGCGGTTAATATCTACCTGCGACAGATTGCACTAAGGGGCGGAATCCCCTTTGATTTAAGACTACCGAACCGGAAAACCGTCCGGGCAATGCGGGACGTTCAGCAAAAGCGCAACCTGGAATCGTTTACCGATATTGATAGTATGCAACAGGGGCTTAATTCCTGAGCGATATGAAGCGAATCCATTACACGACAGCCTTTAAGAAAGATTACAAAACGGCTTTAAAGCGTGGTCTTGACGTTAATAAGTTGATGGATGTCGTTAAGCTGCTGGCAGAGGGTGAAGATTTACCAAAACAATATAAAGTACACCGCCTGCAGGGTAAATGGCGGGATTTCTTTGAATGTCATATTAACCCCGACTGGCTTTTAATCTGGTCCCAGGATCAAGATAATATCTATCTGACTAGAACGGGATCACATTCAGATTTATTTTAACGTTATTTGACATAAGCGGGATAGGGTCATTCCCGAAAAGCGGAAACCTTTGCCGCCTGCCCGCTTATCACTTCCAAAGGGCTAAACAAAAGGACTTAGCAATGCCAACAGAATTTAAGGAATTTGATTATAACGATTTTTTCACCGTTACAGATAAGGACGGAGTTAAATATACCGGCTGGATTAAATCCGATGACTTACTGAATCCAAGATTGATAATAATGCCTTATTCAGGTAGAGTGGGTACTCTCGAAGATGGTCGCATATTTGATTCATGGAAAAAATCATGCAATTATAACACACTGTCACCACAGCAAAATAATGAAATATTTGAATGTGTCTATAGCATAATCAGATATTTTAGGACACCTGCAAATGTTAGGACTAAACTCTATCAGAAATTCAGGAAATTAACGAAAAAGAAATTAGATAATCGGATAAAAGATTATGAAAAGAGCATTAAAGCACAAAAAGATTTTGTTAGTAAGATAGCCCTCGAAAATGCAACCAGAGATAGATATTATGCACTTATAGAAGCAAAAGCGGAGTTACTTAAAGGGCGATCCAACAAATTGAAAGCATTGCCCTACGTATTGATACCACTGGCTGCGGTGCTAAAAAAGCAAGGTCGGGCACGACCAGCATATGCAATCATTGAACTGATAAATAGTCTGCCAAAAGCCGATTTTAAGGCAACAGATAAGAATATTTATGGTTATCTGAAATAATATTTCCCCGCTTAAGAAGCCTATTTTTACCCTAAAAACAACTCCTTAAGGCTGGAAAAGTAACCAGCCTAACCTGTTGTTATATTATGTATTTACATTCATTTCTATTCTATCTATATTTGTTATGTGGAAAATAATTAAAAATAGGTGAAACAATGAATGAGAATTTTTTAACACGAAAACAACTTATGAAAGCAACCGGAGCGAATCCAGAGCAGATTACTTATTTGCGGTTGCGTAAAAGATTGCCGGTATTAAACGAGCCGGATAAAGGAATACCGGCAAAATATGCCCTGGAATCAATAGAGATTGTAAAAGACTGGTTAGAGAAGCGCAATAAATAGGGCTTTATTGATGGATTGTTACCAGTTATTCGCTGATAAAGTTAAGCGTTTTAAAGTTGGGAGCGACGGGCAATTTACCGGCTTATGTCCCTTCCATGATGACCACAACCCAAGTTTTTCTGTTTGTCTTGATAAAGATTCTGAAAAGTACGGTCAATGGAATTGCAGAGGATGCGGAGCAAAGGGCAATA
>Ga0180007_10007233_pt1 | contig 10557 bp, 10 predicted proteins | sample MM_PC_MetaG_FD_121122 | JGI IMG/M metagenome (GOLD analysis project Ga0180007, IMG submission 121122) | Groundwater microbial communities from the Aspo Hard Rock Laboratory (HRL) deep subsurface site, Sweden - MM_PC_MetaG | ecosystem: Environmental > Aquatic > Deep subsurface > Groundwater...
ATAAGCTTATCCGGGAATATAGTCACGCTTTGGATCTAATTTTTGCTGAAACCGATCGTCCTTCTCCCCGAAAGGTCCTTATCAAGATGGGCGAATCTTTACCGGATAATATCTGGATAACGGATATGGATATAGAAACCGAAATTTCCCCGGGCGTTATTATTAATGGTGTTATCAAAGCATCCGGTGCTGATCATCTGAAAGATACGCTTTCAATACTTTTAAAAAATCTGAAACAAAATTTTAGGGGAGCCGGCGCACTGAGTATACAGGATGTTGATTTTAAAATTGATAAAAGCCAAATGGGACAGGAACAGCAAAATTTTCTGTTTACCTTAAAGTTTAATTTGCCATGAAAATGAACTTAACCATAAGATGGATTACCATTGGTCTCATCTGGGCAGGGGCACTGATTGCTACATACTGGAATATTGATAAAATCGGCCTTATAATGACCGAAATTGAAAAAGAAGAAGTCTTCCGGCTGGATGATAGTTTCTGGTCTTATAATTCCGGGAATATATCTAAAGTATTAACCAAAAGAGATTCATTAGTGCTGCCCATCGAATCCATAAGGCTCGGACTTCTGTCAGTTGAGAACAGCCTTATGGCACTGGTCTCAAAGCATCACTTTCATGAAGTTCAATTTGAAAGCATGCCTGAACAGACCGGTGATGTCGGCATTCCGATCAACCTTTATTTTGAGGGGCCATTTAAAGAAATTTTACCGTGGTTGAGCACGCTTGAACAGGATTTTCCTTATCTCCCGGTCAGGCATGTAAAGATAACGGCAATCCCCTTTTCGAAACAATCAAAATATCAATTTCGGCTTTACTTCAGGTATAAATTGTCTAATCCTGAAGACACGACATGACTGGAGCTCAAAAACGAGAACTTTGCTTTGTTAAAGAAAGTAAGCAACGTGGGCCTATTGGTTTAGGTTTGTATTATGATAATTATGGAAAGCGGCAGACGGTTGTGCATCGGCGGCTGGATTTTGGCGGTAGTTATTTTATTCGGCGTTAACGGTTTTGCCCTGATATCTTTGTTTAGCCCTCCACTGGTAGGGCGTTCTAAAGAAACCAGGCTGGCAAGCCAAAAGTGGATTAGGCTTGAGAATAAGCTATCGTTAATCCTTGAAGAATCTTTCGACAAGACGGACCTTGAGGCGATTATAGACAGATTTTCTCCGGTTCTAAATGTGATAAAACAACAAACTTTGCAGCCACAGGCTGCAAAAAGTGAATCCGAAGCAGAATTAGAAATTCAGCCGCCCATCTTGACCGGAATAATGAAGATTTCAGACGCCCACGGCAATCACCATTGGTTTGCGTTGATCGAAGGTAAGAGATTAATGGAAAATGATAGTGTGCGCGGTTTTTTCATTCAGAAAATCACCGATCAAGGGGTTGTGCTGTCAAGGGACGGCAAGGTCTGGTTTGTGCCGGCCCCCGAGGTGCACTTTTCACTGGACCGGGAAGGGTAAAGCATCCGCCGGGCGGATTTAACTTTGAGCACTCTTAACGGCGGTAGGCGGCGCAAAAAGCCGGGAACAGGCCGCTTAATTTTGATACATAGCTTGAGCGATTTTCGAGGTTAATCATGAATCAATTGCTACAATTTAAAAAATATGGATTCGTCCTATTCATTTCCTTTTTTTCGTTCATCTTTCTCATCGGTTGTTCGCTGCCTGAACCCAGGCCGGTGAATGATAAAGGAATTGGTAAAATACACCCCGAAACCATCATACAGAAAGAAAAAATCATAACTCCGCCGGGGCCGCCGCCATTTTCCGAAAAGCTGGAGCCTGTTACCCAAGGACTTAGGCAAGAAACCAAGCTGTACACGCTGATCTTTAACAATGCGCCCCTGGGCGAGGTTGTCAGAGCAATTACCAGGGACACCGATTTAAACCTCTCGATTGAGTCTGAGATTGATCTTTCAAAACCGGTTACCGTGCATTTGAAAAGGGTTACTTTTAAAGAAGCCCTTGACATGGTGGTGGTGAAAGGGGCCGGTTATGTATGGAAAATAGGAGATGGCAACATCAATATCAAAAGGTTTGAAGAAAGAATATATCATCTCGACTATCTGGATCTGACCGGAGAAACAGAGATCGAGGTCGGAGGGGATATGCTTGCCTCCGGGGTGGCCGGTGCAGGTGTAACCGGTAAATACCAGGTTAAGACAACTCGTCCGGTTGAAATAACGGATGTCTGGACGGCAGTACAAAGTGATCTGGAAGGCCTTAAATCCGAGGAAGGCATCCTTCGGATTAATCGAAGCGCCGGTATTATTTACATGGCCGACACGCCCAATAGAATAGCGGCCATGGTGCGATTTTTAGACTCATTATCCGAGTCTCTGCACCGGCAGGTCTTTTTAGAGGCCAAGATAATGGAAGTCAAACTCAATGACACCTATAAGTACGGTATAGACTGGGGCAGTATGAACATAGACTTTACCTCCAATTCCAGTCGCTTGCCCGATAATTTAAGTGTCAGTTTTAACAGCGGCGGCACCGTTGCAATGGCAAATCAGTCCAGCTTGAGTTTTATTCTTAATTTTTTGCGAACCCAAGGAGATGTTTCTGTTTTGTCCAACCCGCACCTGTCTGTAATGAACGGTCGTTCCGCCGTGATGACCGTCGGTTTTCAATTTCCTTACGGCGATGTGACCGGGGTGGATCGTGATCCCGAAACCGGTGTCATTACTTTCGGGACTTCCATCAAGCGTACGGTTCTCGGCCTGCAATTAGGTATCACACCCCAAATTTCCAGAGATGGAATCGTTATCTTGCATATCGTTCCTACCATTACAAGGATTCAGGGAGAGGAAAAAGTGGAACTTCCTACCTCGGTTGATACCACCCAAACCATTTCCAACCCGGTTATTGACCTGCAGGAGCTTGCCACTACGGTCAGGGTTAGGGAAGGTGACTCGATCGTATTGGCCGGCCTGATCAGTCAGATTAAACAACTGAATCATGAAGGCATACCGATACTCAGTCAAATCCCTGTGCTCAAGTATTTTTTCAAGAAGGCGCAAGACCAAAATGAAAGCCGCGAACTGGTCATTTTTATCACCCCATATATTAAAAAAATGGATTAATCGTACTACAAAAATTATTGTCCCATAATTAAGGTCGACCTGCAAATTCTGGTGATTTTTGTATAATGTTTTGGAAAATCGGCACGTTTTATCAGGCTTTACACTTATAAAATTTTATTTTTTTAAAGAATGGCCTCAATTTTGCATGTAATTTCTTGTTTCAAGATAATTTTTTATACTTGACATAAAACGAAATCGATTTATGATTTATCATTATAACAGGAAATAAATTTAGGAGGTTAGGATGATTAAAGCCAGAAAAAGCAAGAATTCCGAAGCGGGATTTACCCTTGTGGAGATCGCCATCGTATTAATCATCATCGGTCTTTTGATCGGCGGTATCATCAAAGGGCAAGCCATGATCAAAAATGCCAAGGTCAAAAGATTGGTCGGCGATTTCGACGGGATGCGCGCTGCCGTGCTGACCTATCAGGACAAATTCGGGATGTTGCCCGGTGATGAAAACGATGCAAATTCGCCGACCGGCGATACCAATAACGGTGACAACGACGGTACACTGGACGAAACAGACGGATGGGAATTACAAGATATGAGGCTTGCCGGAATTCTTTCGGGAACCGGCATTACGCTGGCGACCAATGCATTCGGTGGAACTTTAAGGGTCGACTATATAAATATTAGCGGCAACGCAAATTATATCGTTGCCACCAATTTACCGGCAGAGATTTGCCAGGAAATTGATTCAAAGTATGATGACGGTGTTTACACGACCGGAGAAATTCGGGCCGGCGCTGCTTATACCGCCGGCACAACCATCGCGCTCTTTGGCTGGCAATTGTAGCCTGGAAAAAACACGGCTCGCACCGAACCTATTCTTGTAACTGTTTAGTACGACAAAAAAAGCGATATTACATCTGCCCGGACGACCCTATGTTTATCCGGGCAGATTTTTATCGTTAAACCGAATGCGTGCCTGACTACCCAACCCCTCCTCTGTTGCAAAAAATGACGCTTTTTATTAATAAAACTTTTCTGCTGATTTTCTTCAACATCGCGCGTCCATCGGAGGTAATATTTCGAGATGAATCTCAACAGTAAAGGATTTACGATTATTGAAATGGCGGTGGTGCTTATCATCGTAGGGCTTCTGGTCGGGTTCGGCGCGACGATGGTACGACCCCTCTATGAGCGGTCCAGACGTATTGAAACCCAGGAAGCCCTAAAGGCTGCGGTTGAATCGGTGCTCGGTTATGCCGTTTCGAACAACAGCCGTCTCCCGGATGCTGCCCAGTTCCCCGGCACCATTAAAAAACAGAATGATTCATGGAGAAAACCGATCAACTACGTTTTTGATGTTAATCTGGACATCAACACCCTCAATTCCAATATATGCGGCCGCAAGACGACCAATATTACGGTTCGGCGATGTGAAAACACTACATGTTCGACGTTTACGGATGTACCGGATGTTGCGTATATGATTGTAAGCGGTGGCGCAAATTATAACAATCAGACCATCGGCAGTCTGGCGGTTGCGGCAGCTGTTACCATCAATGTCTATAACCCGGGTTTGAGTGTGGACAACTATAATGGAGATTTTGTTCGCGCTGAAGAATATGATGATATTGTTGAATGGGTAACACTGAATGAACTGCGAAGCAACATAGCGTGTCAGGGGCCTCAGCTTAAAATAGTCAATAATGAACTGCCTTCCGGAAAAGTAGGCAGCCTCTATGATATACGCATCTATGCCGACAATGGCGTGCCTTTTGCGACCATAGGCGACTTCAAATGGTGTGTCAAAGGGACGCTGCCGCCCGGAGTTGCAACGATCCCCGCCACCCCTGCCTGCCCGTTGACAACAGATTGCGCCGCGCTCGGCACCGAATCCGCGGCCCAGTGGTCCCAGGCAAATGATCTTCGAATCAGCGGGACGCCGACATTCAGCGGCACTTATTTTATCAGTGTTTTGGTCCGTGACAACAATGACAACAATACGGTTACGGCCAATGACAATTGTTTCCAAAACAATTTTGTTATTACAATTAATCCGTGAAGGTAAGTTTTCTAAGGTGAAGCGAATTTTTTCTTTCAGCGCCCCAAAGAACGGATTTGCCATGATGCCTGTTATTCTGGCGGTGCTCTTTGTGGGTGCTCTCATCGGTGTGGGGTTGACCATAATAGCGCCACGCATAAAAAAGGAAAAGTACAATCAAACCCAGGACACGCTGGATGCAGCGATCCAGGCGGTAATGAGTTGGTCTGCGGCCAATGACCGGCTGCCAACTGCTACAACCTTTCCGATGGTGGTAAGGAATATCAATGACGCCTGGAGAAAAAATCTGGTGTATGGGTATGACAATAATCTCACGACCCCATCTACCGGCGGCATTTGCGGCCGGCAAACCACCGGCATCGCATCCGGGACCACCGGCAATATCGCATTTTTACTTGTCAGCGGTGGAGATGATTATACGGTGAATTCAACCCCGAATACATCAGGGCCCTATAGCGGTAATGTTACGCTGTCTGCCAATGATATCGTAAAACTGGTGTCACTGGAAAAACTCAAAAACAAAGCAGGCTGTTATGCGACCGCCAGGGGACGGCTTAGAATTATCAACAATGAATTGCCCCGGGCGTGTAACGGGCAACCCTATACTGCAACCCTTTATGCCGAATACGGAGTTCCTTTCACAAGCGGGGGTCTCTACAAATGGTGTATTAAAGGTTCTTTGCCGACCGGCGTAACCGCAACGCCCATTACGCCGGCATGCCCTTTGACAACGGACTGTTCTGCGCTCGGCTCTGAAGCCGCCGCCCAATGGTCACAGGCAAACACCCTTTTATTGAGTGGTACGCCGACGTTAAACGGGAACTTTAATGTGATTGTTTTGGTGCGCGATAATAATGATAACAACCTCGGGCAAGCCAATGACAACTGTGTCCAGCAGGCCTTTTCCATAACCGTGGCGACCTGCCCGTAAACCAGTTACTTGTAACTGTTTAGGTTTTTGAAACTAATAGATTTTAAATGAGCTTCAGGTATAAATGATTGACGATTTTCAATTGAATATTGAATATTTAAGGAATTCTTCCAAATTTTATTAATAAAAAACAGAGCGTAGCGATACAACAAATCTTCAATAGTCAATAGTCAATTTTCAATTTGGGTCAAGTTCTTTCAGCAAAAATTTAATCATACCTGAAGCGGGCCATTTTCAAAAAACTAAACTTTTACATTTACTTGAACTGGCCGATTACATCGTACAGCGGCAGCATGATCGAAAGGACGATGATCGCAAATACGCCGCCCAGAAAAATAGTTGTCAACGGTTCAAGGGCATTGACCATGGCCTGAACCGTGCGTTTGACTTCACCGTCATAATAATCACCAAGGCGATTGAAAGAGGAATCCAGGGTTCCGGTCATTTCTCCATTTTTGATAGCGCCCAAAAGGAGCGGCGGAAAACCGCCCGCAGCTTCAAAACCACCGGCAATCGGCTGGCCGCGCTGAATCTCCTGAAAGGCTCTTTTCAGCCGCGCCTCCAGATAGCGATTCCCGAGAACATCATCGGTCAGAATTTCAAAAATATTGTTTATGGTCATGCCGGACTGATACATGGTTGCGAAGTTATGGCTCAAACGTGCAAGGGCGATATTCCTGGCGATGGCTCCGATTATGGGAACTTCCAACAGAAACCTGTGAAATAATATTCCTCCCTTTTTCGTCTTCTGGGCCAAAAACAGAGATGCAAAGACAGCCAAAAAAACGACCAGGATCCAGAGCCAATTTTTTTGAAAAAAAAGGCTGGTATTGAGAACCATCCGGGTAACTTGCGGCAGGGCAACCCCCATTTCTTTCAGCAGAATCGCCATCTGCGGCAGAACATATCCGACCCATACCCCGATTACGGCGATGATAACGAGAATGATAAACGACGGATAGATGGTCGCTCTCTTGATTGTCGACCGGATATCCTCCTTCCATTCAAGAAAATCAGCCAAGTCCTTCATCGATTTCGGTAAAACGCCGGACTGTTCACCAAGTCGAATGATCGCCAGGTCGAGTTTATTGAAAACCTTTGGATAGCGACCCATGGCTTCATGCAGCGATCTTCCGCCTTCTATGGCTACCTTGACCTCGATGATTACCTTGCTGAAGAATTTTGACGGGAGTATCTTGGCATTTTCTTCGAGTGCTGAAAGCAAGGGCAAACCCATTTCCAGCGTCTGAGAGAGCCGGTGATAAAATTCTATCAATAATCGCGGTTTGATTTTACCCGCAGCTGCCAGTTTGCCCCGTAGACCCTCTTTGATCGGTTTGCTTTTTATGAGGGTGAGGCCCCTTTGCAAGAGGTTTTCTTCGACATCGGCCGCACTCAGTGTAAAAAGCGTACCGCGAATAACTTTACCGGTATTGTCTATGGCTTTGTACTGGAATTTAGGCATCGACCGCTACTACTCTCAAGATCTCTTCAATGGATGTGATCTGATCGCGAACCTTTTTTAAGCCCTGTTTCAGCAACAGGCTGGTACCGGATTTAACGGCGGCTTCTTCAATGGTACTATGCAGGGCTCCGGAAAAGATAAGTGTTTCCATTGCCCGGTCGATTTGGATAACCTCGTAAATGCCAGCCCGCCCTGAATAACCGGAATTATTACAACTGTCGCATCCATTTGCCTTAGAAATTTCAGCGGGTGCTTCAAGGCCATTGCGGATAAAGACATCCGCTTGCTCGGGTGTGGGCGTAGCTTTGGTCGAGCACTGGAGGCATAGTTTTCTGACCAGTCGCTGGGCCGCTACCATGGTGAGTGCGGAGGCAAGCATGCTGGCATTGATACCCAGATCGAGCAATCGGTTAATGGCCGAAGCCGCGTCGTTGGTATGCAGGGTGGATAAGACCAAATGACCGGTGATTGAGGCTCTCATGGCAAGTTCGGCCGTCTCCATGTCTCTGATCTCACCGACGAGGATGACGTCCGGGTCCTGTCTCATGGCTGCCCGCAGCGCATTCCCGAAGGTCAGGCCGGCTTTGGGGTTCACGGCGGTTTGTCGAATCGTCGGTATGACATACTCGATGGGATCTTCGATGGTCATCACATTTATATTGGGACTGTTTATGGTCATCAGCGCAGAATACAGGGTGGTTGTTTTGCCGGACCCGGTGGGGCCTGTTGTCAGAATCAAGCCGTAGGGACGTCTGATGGTTCTTTGAAATTTGGCTAAATCCTCTTTTCCAAACCCGAGTCTTTCAAGATCGCCCACAACTTCTCTATATACCAAAAGTCGCATAACCAGCGTCTCACCCAGTTGTGTCGGAAAGCTTGACACCCGGAGATTGAGTTCACCAAATTTTCCACGATATTTGATACGTCCGTCGTGGGGGATGTTCGGGTTGGAGATGTCCAGATTCCCCATAATTTTGAAACGGCTGATCAAGGTTTGGTGGAAAGATTTTGGAAACAGATACGTCTGATGCAATACGCCGTCAATTCGATAATAGACTCGTACCAGATTAACATCGGCCACCACATGAATATCACTTGCGCCCAGAACGTTGCCTTTTTCTATCAGCAAATCAGCAAGTCTGACAATTTCATTTTCCTCGAAGTTTTTCCCCGCGACCCTGGCCGTGGTAATCTTCTCAATGTTGTCATCGATGGTTTTAGCGGTTTTGTAATAAAATTCAATTGAGTTTGATATCCATTCTTTGGGGGCGATATAGGTTGCGACCTGGTAACCGGTTAACCGTGCCAGTTGGTCTCTGGCAATCACATCAAAGGGGTTCGGCGTGGCCATTTTAATGGTTTGTCCGTCTAATTCAAATGGAAAGACACCATGGCTGGCTACGAAACTTAAAGGGATTTTGGAAATCAGGCCAAGGTCAACGGTTGCCATTTTAGGATCCAGTATTTTGGCGCCACTCTGTACGGCAAGCGCCATTTGCAGTTGCTCATCGGTTACCCAGTCTAATCTTATAAGCACTTCGCCTAACATGGCGCCGGTCTTTTTAGTCTCCATCAGTGCCATTTTCAACTGGTCGTTGCCGATATAGCCCATTTCAACTAAAATATCCCCAATACGCTTTTTCATTGCAGTTGCCCTCTTGCTTCAGGGTTTAACAAAGACTTGCCGGATTGGTTTGCCTGATAAGCTTTTAACGCCGCCATCCGAGTTTGCACCTTTATTTTTTCATCAAAAGATGAATCATCCTGTCCCAAAAATCTTGAATAATAATCAAGGGCATCCTGATAATTTTGCATTCGGTCGTACACCAAGGCAATGTTAAACAAAAGGCGGGAATTGTTCGGATGAAGTTTTTCTGCGATTTTGTACCAGGCAATCGCTTGGTCTAAATTGTTCAGATGGCTGTACGCCACGCCGCGGTGAAAAAAGATTTCAAATCGCGGACTCTCTTTTTGCTTTTCAGCCATATTGAGATACGATAGCGCATTTTGGGGTTTCCCCAGTCCAATTTCCGCGATAGAAAGGTGCAGCAATACTTGTGGATTTTCAGGGTCCAGCCGCTTCAAAATTTCAAGCAGCGCGTACGCTTCGACAAAGTCGGCCGTCTTGATGCGGAGAGCGGCAAGGTTGAAAAGCGCGTTAAAATGTTGCGGGTTTTTTTCTAGAACTTCCTGATACATCCGGGCGGCTTCGTCGAGCTTGTCTTGGCGATGATAGGTTAATGCCTTCTGAAAGAATAGATCAACGGTTTTTGAGTCGACAGGCGTTTTAGTGGCTTTTTTTATACTTTTTTTAATCTTTTTATTGCGCTGTTCAATTGTTTTTGTTTTTCTGTTGCATAAGGCGTTGCGGCTTGAGTCGGACCTGTCACGGTTTGATTCTTTTGCTCTGTTATCAGCCCGTTATTTTCCGTATGCTGCGATTTTTGCTCTCCGGGAGCCATCGCTTGCAGCTTTATTTCCTGCTGTGGTTGTTGTTTTTGCTCTGCTTGGAACGCTGTGGGCGGCTTTATTTTCCGGGCCGCAATAATTTTTTGTGAATGCACCGCATTCGCTTTTTGCGGTTCAACCGTTTTTACCGGTTTAACCGGGGAAGAGCCTGGAAGATAAAATAGTTTAATAGCGCTTAAGGCACCAAGGATGCTTGCCAAAACAAAAAGAAAGGCAATAATATAAATCTTGGTCTTTCTTTGGGTTAACGCTTTGGGCTCACTGCGAAAAGGGCTGGGTTTCTGTGGCTGCCTGTGTTCGCCGGATTTTTTTCTGAGGGCCTCATTCAGCAAACTCATCGGTGTTTCCAATCTTAATCGAGTCAAAAATCGACCAGGCTATGCGTTAGCGTAATACCACCTTTGCATCGTGGCTAAGCAGTATAATTTCTTGAGCCAGTTTTGCAGCGCCTTCCTCGGTTACAAAAGCTCCTGTCAAAAGTCTGTAACTGCCATCCGTGTTTTTAAAGATATAATAATCGATGCTATTGTCGTGTAATACCGAGCGAATCTGATCAGCTTTTTG
>Ga0180007_10007234_pt1 | contig 10556 bp, 10 predicted proteins | sample MM_PC_MetaG_FD_121122 | JGI IMG/M metagenome (GOLD analysis project Ga0180007, IMG submission 121122) | Groundwater microbial communities from the Aspo Hard Rock Laboratory (HRL) deep subsurface site, Sweden - MM_PC_MetaG | ecosystem: Environmental > Aquatic > Deep subsurface > Groundwater...
TAGTAGTTGAACTATTATAATTATTAACAAGATTGGCCTGACTAGCCACGGGTGCTGTACTGGTAACATCAAAATTAAGGGCGGTCGTTTCAGATCCACTAGAGTTAGTTGCCTTAACACTAAAACTATAACTTCCAGATGTATCTGATGTGGCATTAAACCAAAAATAACCAGTTGTATTTGCTCCAATCATCCCCCCTGTTTTTCTCCACCTCAAAACAGTACTTGTGTTTGTAAAAGTACTAGTAACACTAGAATCATTACTCCCAGCAGAAAAAACAAAGTCACTATCAATCGTGATATTCACTTCAGTAATATTTGAATTCTCGGATATTCCTGTGTTCTCAACAGAAATATTAAACAGATAACTGATTCCCTGCGAAGGAGCGAAATCACTTCCACTAGAAGTATCAATTACAATATCTGCTATAACTAAAGAAGTTAAAACTAAAAGAAACCAAAATAAAAGTAGTTTTTTACCCCCCATTTTACACCTAACTATAGAAATTTTAATATATAAACATTATGATAAAACTATTTCTTTCTTTTCATCATTCTTACCAATAAAATAATTGTTATGATTATTATAATAACAATAAAAATCCAAATCCAAACCAAACTTCCTCCTTCCGCATCTCCTATGGCTTCACCTGTAATTCCCACAACCGGTCCAGTATCTTCTTCCTCGGCATCTTGGATTAGTTGTTCTTCAATAATCTCTTCATTAATAGATTTAATAGTGAGATCCGCCTTATTTCCCACTATGGAATTTAAAACCACAGAAAGGTCATAAAAATTATCTCCTGTAAGCTCAACCTTCCAAATTTCTCCAATACTCAGAAACTTTTGTTGGGGGATGCTTGAAACCTCCACCTTAACCGAATCCACTCCTAACTCTCTAATCCCAACATGATGTTCTTCACCGCTCAAAGTGAATTTTATTCTTTGTTTTCTAGCAATTGCTTTTGAATATCCTTGAGACAACTGGTCTGTATTGGCAGTATAAGAACCAGAAGTCCAAAAACTAGTAGAGCCTCCCCCACTACTCCCGCTCCCACCCCCAGTCCTTGGAGAGACCGTATAACTAGTTGAACCTATGACACTATTTCCAGCGTAATCCGTAACAGTACAAAGATTGGTAAAAGTTCCATCAACGGCAGTAGAAGGACTTGCAGAATAAACAGTCGTTAAAACTCCTGAAGTGGCATCCGTAGCAGTACACGAACACGCAATAGTATCCCCCCCAAAAACAGAAGTGGGACTACAAGTAATGGACGAAGTGGGATCAGTTACATCAATAGTGATAGTTCTTGTTGCTGTAGCATTACTATTCCCAGAAGAATCAAAATCAGTTACATTATAAGTGTAAACCCCATCAGACAACCCAGTCCAATTTATCACTCTCGTTCCATCAGTAAAATTAGTAATATTGACAGACGAACTGGAATTATATAATCTAAAAGAGATATTTCTTTCGTTAATCTCAGTCACAGAAACATTCACATAAATCCAACTCTGAGAGAGATTTGTATTATTCCCATCAGTCACCAATCCAAAATCAATCAAAGGATATGTAGTATCAACAGTCAGTGTCCTATTAGTATCCGCATAATCAGAATTGGCAGCGGAATCATTACACCACGCAGCCCATATATAAGTCCCATCTGCAATCACAACACTCACAGTCCAATTAGTACCATTAACAGGAGTTGAATTTGTCTGATTAGCGTGCCAGGTACCGGTCCAGTTCCCCCAAACCTGCAGAACATCCGGATTCACATTATCCCCACAAGACAAAATAAAACTAACATTAGTACTAGAACTATTATAATTTGTAACCGGACTCCAAGAAGTTGCAGAAGGACTCGCGGTATCATTAACCACCACCACCAAAGAAGTATTAACTATGGAGGTAGAATTTACAGTCGTAACATTAATTGTATAATTTCCGGGAGTAGAAGCATTAGCATTGAACCAAAAATAAGAAGTCGTGTTGGGAGGAATCAACACACTCGTATTCGTCCAACTCAAAACCGTGCTAGTATTAACAAAAGTCCAAAAAGAAACACTTGTACCGTTTGAAGCACCCACAAAGGTAAACGTACTTGGAATAGTAATATTAACCTGGCTTATATTTGCATTAAGAGCAACATCTGTGTTATTCACAGAAACATTAAACACATAAGCAACATCCTCTGCAGGTTTAAACCAACTCTGCCCATCGGAAAGAGTCACAGTATGCGCTGCCAAAACAAAACCCAAAGCAAAAACTAAAACAATTCCAAAAATAAAAAACTCCTTTTTCATCACCATCTTTTTCTTTTTCCCAAACAATATATTCTATATAAAAATTTAGTTTTGAATATATATAAACCTTTAGCTTTAGGGATTTTATTTTATAGAAAGTGAAAAAAGTATCGTTAATAAGAAAGAAATTTTTCACAGTAAACTTTTTAAACAACTTTCAACAAAAATTAACAATGACAACAGAAAAAACACTTGTCCTAATAAAACCAGATGCTGTTCTAAGAGGAATAATTGGGGATATAATTCAAAGATTTGAAAGAGTCGGAATGAAGATTGTTGGCCTTAAAATGATTAAAGCTCCAAGAGAGACACTTGAAAAACACTACTTTAAAGACGATAAATGGCTCAAGGAAAAAGGAGAATTATATATTAAAAAACTAAACCTTCCAAAAAACACAGACCCAAAAAAAATAGGTAGAAATATTGTTGAAGGCCTTATAGAAGATAATCAATTCTCTCCAATAATTGCAATGATATTGGAAGGCCATAATGCAATACACACTGTAAAAAGACTCACGGGCCCAACCAACATTGATGAAGCACTACCTGGAACAATAAGGGGGGATTTTTCCCATGATACTTTTGAATTGGCAAACCATTCAAATAGACCAAACATAACTATAATCCACGCAACAGACGACCCAAAAGAGGCTCAAAAAGAAATAGACTTTTGGTTTTCTCCAGACGAAATACACTCTTACTCAAAACCAGAAGAAACAGTCCATTATAGAAAGAGATAAAAGGAAAGTATTTTAAAGCCAAAACCATTTTAATAAAAATGGGATTAACAAAGGGGGTAATTATTCTATTAGCATCCATATTAATTTTACCAATCATAATTTCTGCACAACCCTCAGATAGACCATACTGCATAGATAATCCTTCCCAAGGATATTCTTCTTGGTATGATGAAAGTGGGCCAGTGCAATTTAGAGCAGGCTGTATGAACTGCACAGCGATATATAAAACAGGAGAATTTCCGGGATGGTATAGTTCTTGCAATGATAATTTAATAAAATTAACCCCGTCAAGAACTGACAATTCTTTCTTTGTAAACTGTGACGAAACGGATGGAGGAATGAAGTATTTTATTGAGGGGATAACCTCCTACCAAAATAATTCTGTAATGGATTTTTGTGTTTGGGATGACGGAAAACCAACTACAGGTAGGGAAGGAACACAAGTTGTTGAAAACTACTGCGACGAACAAAACAATATAATTACTAACACATATCCATGCCCATATGGATGTGTTGATGGTGCCTGTGTAAAAGTAACCCCTATAAATGACACTCCAATGGACGTAGTGCAAAATCTTCAGAAAGAAGGTTGTGTGGGATGTCTATTTGTGAATAGAACAGAAAATAAATGTTATCCTTTTGGATACAGAACTCAAGAGAAAACCTTTTGTTCAAATACAAATAGCACTTTTATTGAACAAAAAAATAAAGATGCTTTTTGTGAAAATAACTTTGAATGCTCTTCAAATCTTTGCAAAGAATTAAAATGTGCAAACCTGTCTTTTTTCAAAAAAATCTTTAACTGGTTCAAAAATATATTTTAAATAACTATTTTAAATCTCAGCTTCTCTTCTTAAAATCTCAGCCTTATCTGTCCTTTCCCAACTAAAACCAATCTCATTTCTTCCAAAATGACCGTATGCAGCAGCATTTCTATAAATTGGTTTTCTTAAATCTAATCCGTTAATTATTCCTTTGGGAGTTAAATCAAAATATTTTCTAACCAATTCAGAGATTCTCTCCTCAGAAATTTTATTTGTCCCAAAACAATCAATATTTACAGAGGTTGGTTCTGCAACACCTATAGCATAACTTAATGCAACCTCGCATTTCTCGGCTAACCCGGCAGCGACAATATTCTTAGCCACATATCTTGCAGCATACGCACCACTCCTATCTACTTTAGATGGATCCTTCCCACTAAAACACCCTCCACCGTGTCTTCCAACACCCCCATAAGTATCAACAATTATTTTTCTACCTGTTAATCCAGTATCTCCTTCTGGCCCTCCAATAACAAAAGCGCCAGTGGCATTAATATGTACTTTAGTCTGTTCATCCATCATCCTCCCACAAACAACTCTTATTACTTTTTCATAAATCTCCCTTCTTAATTCCTCTTCCGAAAGAATTTTTTTATGTTGTTGGGCAATAACAATTACATCAATTCTTGATGGCCTTCCCCCAACATACTCTATTGTAACCTGGGACTTGCCATCAGGACCCAAATCTCTTACCTCCCCAGTCTTTCTTACTTCGGCCAGTCTTTTTGTTAATCTATGAGCAAGAACTATTGGTAAGGGCATCAATTCAGGAGTCTCGTTACACGCATAACCATACATCATTCCCTGGTCTCCCGCACCCTCCCTATCCACACCCTGAGATATATCCGGACTCTGCCCGTGAATAGAAACCCAGACTCCAGCATCTTCATAATCCATACCATAAGCCGGGTCCGTATATCCTATATCTCTTAAAACACTCCTAACGATTGATTGAACATCAACAAAACCTTTTGTAGTAACCTCTCCAGAAACATGCACACTTCCCGTAGTAACTAGTGTCTCCACTGCAACCCTAGAAAAAGGATCTTGTACAATTAAATTATCAAGAATCGCATCACTTATCTGATCACAAATCTTATCTGGATGCCCTTCCGTAACAGATTCAGAAGTAATAAATTTCTTTTCCATCTTTATTCATCAACAACCCCAGAATTATTAACAAAAAACACAGTCTCATTGTCGGGAAGATTAGGACTATCAATTAATTTAGCTACTCTTGAATCCTTTTTTCCTCTTCTTAAATACATTCTATATGTAGAATTATGCACTATAAAGCCATTCGCAATATAATTCTCATTTTTAGGAACAGAAAAATCATAAAACAATTCCCCTGCCTCATTATCCCCAACCCCTATCTTTCTAATTTTTTCAAATCTAAACTCAGAATTTAATAATTTAAAGATAAAGTCTATTTTTTGCTTAATTTGCCTATCTCTAACTCTAATGCTCATTAAAGCATTAAAAACTTTTTCCAATTCTCTCCTGTTAATACATTTATAACTTTCTAATCTGGACTTGATAATTTTAGAAGGAAATAATCCTGCATCTTTTAAAAGATTCCAAACATCCTTTCTTTTTAGAGGCACCATCTCTTTGTCATAAGTAGTATTGATATACTCAGCCCATTTTAACAACTGCCCTTGTTTATCCTGGGCACTGAATCCTATCTGTAAATATTTTTTAACATCCCTATCCCTTATAAAAAGATTAGAAATTTTCTTTTTTCCAGCATTAAACCTTAAAAAACTTCTTATACCAAACCTCAACAAAAATAATTGTAAATATTTTAAAATCTGCTTTTCTTTTTGAGCGATTGTTATCTTAGGATTTTTTTTATCAATATGCCCTTCAGCATCTACAAATCCCTTAATAAAAGCCCCAACAACATTGTTCTTGCTCTTGCCAACATAGTTGAATATTTCAGAAATTATCAAACTAAAAAAATCCCTTATCTCTTTTGAGTTAATATTTAGAGTAAAACAATTTTTATTTTTCATCTTGGATATTCTGCCATCAATATTAAATATATTTTTAAACAAACCCTTATAGTATTCTAAAACCTCAGCCCTTTTATCCCTAAACCTAATCCCCCCGGCTTCAAAATTCCCATCCCCAATAAAATAACCACAAACCTGTGCAAGTTCAGAATTTATTACCTGAGGAATAACTAAATCTCTATGTTTACAAGTTTGAACAGAAATAGTTTGTAATTGCAATCTTCCAGAAAAATGATCTCTTAATTTATCAAACACTTCAATATTTGTTGGATAAGATTGGTTTAAAACTCTTCTAAACTGTCTCTTAGTAAGACCTATTTTTTTGCATATTTCATCTCTCGTAATACTCTCTTTTTTTAACTCTTCAATAATTTTCTTAGAATTTTCTTCGGATAATCTCCCAACCCGTTTAACATTAATCAAAGGTAGCCTCTGTTCTTCTCCCTTAATATCTATCTTTCCTATCTGAGCAACAAACTCTCCTTCTTCCAACTCTTTAGCCTCTTTCTCAACAATAGAAAAATTATCTATTGTAAAAAATCTATGTAAAGAAGAACATTTTATATTATTAGTTGTCTGAATACTATAAATTTTATCTACACTGGGATTTACAAATTTCATATCAGAGTCTGCATTTTCAATTCCTAAATCACCAAGATTTCCAGAAATAATTTTCTCTTTATTCATGTTTCTAATCTCTTTTATGCTACCATCTGCTAATTGTATTAGATTATCTCCAGTCAAACAAGCATGCCCAACAATATGTCCTCCAATAGCAGTTGTTGGGTCTCCAAACATCTGAGCCGGATTAGCCATAACCTGGTTAGTAACATAAACCACCAGATTATGAGTCTCTGCCAACTTCATCAAGTCATGCATGTATCTATTAAGTTTTTGCTGCCTATCCGCTAACTGCCCTCTTCCAGCAAACTCAGCTCTAAAATGAGCCGTAAGAGAATCGATAATGACCAATTTTATTGGCTCCCCTCCCTTAACCATCTCTGTAACCTTTTCAAGCAAAAGTATCTGATGATCGGAGTTAAAGGCTCTTGCAACAAAAATATTTTTTAAAACCTTTTCCGGATTTGCCCCCAAGGACTCAGCAATTTGCTTTATTCTCGCTGGTCTAAATGTGCCTTCTGTATCAATAAAAACACACTTACCATTACTCCCCCCTTGTTCTACTGGTAATTGAACATTAACAGCCAGTGTTAATCCTAGCTGTGTCTTACCAGAACCATAAGCTCCAAAAGCCTCGGTTATGGCTCTACTCTCTAACCCCTTCCCCCCAAGAAGATCATCAACATTTTTACTTCCTGTTTTAATATGAGAAACATTGGCTCTTCTCTCAGCATACTCAACCCCATCAGTAAATCCTAAATTAAGCATATCTCTAGCAGCAACAATTGCTTTACGCGCAACAGCACTGCTCACTCCGGCAGCATCCCCCAAAGAAGCCGGACTCATAACAGCCAAAGACATCATGTCAAAAACTCCAGCGCTCTCAAGTTTAGCTGCAACCGCCGGACCAATTCCAGGAAGATCTGTCAACGCCGGTTCATCATTTCCTTCCTTTTTTGCCATGTTTCAAAAAAATCTCTTCGGTTTATAAGCATTTATAGTCTTTAATATTACAATATCTTAACACTCAATAAAGCCAAATTCAGTATTACAAATATCACAAAAACAATAATCTCCAACCTCCCACCCGTCCTTATAGACCCCCTACTTCTAGATTTATGTGGATAAAAAGGCCTTATTCCTTCAATTGTAAAACTATCTTCAAGTAAATGAAGCCCGTAACCTAAAAAGAAACCAAATGCCACAACGGGTAAAAACAAAGTCAAGAAAAAAGTAATAGTTATTAAAAAAGTAAAACTATGGGTCATCCCCCTATGCTTGGTAAATATCTGCAAAATCCGGTTTATCTTCTTCCTGCCAAGCGTTGAATATCTAGAATCAATATCTGGAACATAAGTTGCAATAAGAGTAACAACAACAAAAACTAATTTATTCTCAACTAGTGGCAAAAACAACAAAACAAAAAACATACTAATTACTAAATGTGTTTTAATAAGCATGATTATTAAAATTAACAAGTACTTATAAAAATTATTAACTACTCTGCAATTTTATCCAAAACCCTAAAAAAATCTTCCCTTAACTAATGAATTAGACCTCTTCCAATAAAGCCATCCTGCAAAAATTAAAATCAATCCAAGAACAGAAACAAGAATAAAAGGAAAACTAACAGATATAACAAGGACAATTCCAAGAACAAATGAAGCTCCTCCAATAATAAAATTAGAAATAGCCTTAGCCTTTAACCCCCATCCATGAATTTTATATCCTGTTGATAAAAGTTTCTGCCCTCTGCTTTTATTTCCTATTGATATATTTACCATTTTAATAATTAAGAATCATTTTGATTTATAAGCTTTAGCATCCTGTTTTTTTTGATTTTGAAAAGCCCAATACCCCAACCATAAAATAATAGCAAACACAACACTCACCAAAATCTTTTTCAAAGCATCTTCACTAGTAAAAATCCACATATAAACAAGAAAAATAAGTATAATTACTCCTCCAATTATCATCAACCATTTCACAAAAGTTTTTTGATTTTTTTCTGGCATTTTATCTTTTTTCTTTAATAATTTAAACAAATTAACTTTATAAAATTAATTAAAAAAATAAGAATAAAAAATCTATTAAAGCTAGTATAAAAAATATGCTTATGGTTAAATGAGTTCTAATCAACATAAACAGCAAAACCTAATAGAATTTAAAAAAGTCTATTCTCACTAAAGAATTAATCAATTCCTCCACAAAGTTCACCAGCACTTTTCTTCTTTTCTCTTATCTGATCTTTAACTTCACTACTATATGCCAAAATAAATAGGTTTTATAAAAATTTCCTTAATTTTTCTCCAACTCACCAATCAAAAAATCCATGTCTAATTCACCAACCCCATCGACAATAAATTCAGGATTATTAAAAAATTTGTTCAGCCTAACATTACCAGAAAAAAACATCTCTTTTCCCAATAATTTTTGTCTCTGCTCTCCCAAGGATTCAGCATTCTCCAAATCGGCAAAACCCAAATCAGAAAGATTTTCATGGAAAACAACAGCCCTAGTGGTCTCTGTCCCATCATCCAAAACAAGATTAATCAAAGCTCTTTTTTGTTCTACAACCTTTCCGTGTTTATCACACATAAATCCATCACTACCAGAAACAACTTTCTTCTTACATTCGGGGCAAACATTAAAAAATCTTGGTTCAAAAGTCTGAACAATAAAAGCCCTAACTTTTGAAGCATCTCCTATTCTAAACTCGACTAACGTTTTTTCTTTAACTATCCTCTCAGTCACAACATTATCTATATTTTCCTTACTTTTTTTAAATTCGGAAAAACTCCCAAGATGTAATTCATTATCTCTCATGCTGGCGTTTGAAATCTCTATGACAATTCCTTCCTGAACCTCCCCCTTCTCTATTAGTTCGATATGGTTTGTGTCCCACAAAACAACTTTTATGTTTGAGGTTTCGTCTGCAACAACCATATTAGCAACCTTGCCTACATCTCCCTTCTTCGTTGTAAAAGTCCTAACCGGGAAAAGTCTTATCACCTTTCCAATAATATTTGTCTTTCTCATTCCTGGCAATAACTCCTCAATTTTCAAAACCTCATCATCAAAATTTATTCCTAATTCAGCAGCAATAATCTGAGTAGCCCCCTCTTTACTAATTAAGCCAGAAAGTTTAGCTCTCTTTGCCTCAACTCTCCTCTCTATCTCTTCCTTATCAAGATTAGCAGATTTTGCAATCTTCTCAAGAATCCTTTCGTAATTGTCCATCACCATAAAATAGGTTAATTATTCTTCTTTTTAAGGATTATGATAATAAAACAAACTAATAAATCATAAATCCCCCCCAACAAAGTTTATAAACCTGGCAAAAGTTTTCTATTAATGGGTACATCAGGGATAAAGATGAAGATAATGCCTGTCTCTCCAGAGATAGATTTGGATACTATTAAACCACTTATTCAAAAGATAATAGAAGAAAAGGGTGGAAAAAACAGAGAATACGAGGAAGAGCTTGTCGCTTTTGGATTGAAAGCCCTAATAGCTTTTTTTGAGTGGCCAGAGGAGGCCGACCTAGAACCGCTTGAGAATAAGATAAAAGACATGGGAGAAGTTAATTCTGTACAGATTATAGATATGAGAAAAATTGTTTAGTCTCCTTTAGGAATAATAAACTATATTAATACTTTTTTCTTAAAAACCGTATGTTAACAAAAGAACAAGTAGAAAAAACAAAAAGACAATTGATTTCACAGCTAGATAAGTCAAATGTTCAAGAGAAAGAAGAGATAAAGGAATCGATAAAAAAGATGACTCGAGAAGAGTTTGAAGAATTCTTAATAAAAAATAATCTCCTATCAAAAGAAGGAAAACAAGAATGCATTTTTTGTTCAATAGTCAATAAAGAAATCCCTTCCCATATACTCTCAGAAAACAAAGAGGCCTTAGCAATTCTAGAGATAAATCCTGTATCAAGAGGCCACACCCTTATTCTCCCAAAAATCCATTCCGAGAATGTGCCAAGAGGAGCAATAGAACTTGCAAAACAAATTTCAGAACTTCTTAAAGCACTAAAA